>Ga0193742_1001356_pt1 | contig 14814 bp, 13 predicted proteins | sample L2c1metaG_FD_165511 | JGI IMG/M metagenome (GOLD analysis project Ga0193742, IMG submission 165511) | Soil microbial communities from a riparian zone of the East river system, Colorado, United States - L2c1 | ecosystem: Environmental > Terrestrial > Soil > Riparian zone | place: USA: East River... | reverse complement strand
TTCGGCGATCTGCGCGGTCTCCGCATCGGTCACCCGCAGCCCGTCGACGAACCGGCTTTCGACCCCCAGCCGCTTGAGCATCGATCCGATCTGCGGCCCGCCGCCATGCACCACCACCGGGTTGATGCCGACCGCCTTCAGCAGCACGACATCCTCGGCGAAATCGCGCGCCAGTTCGGGATCGCCCATCGCGTGGCCGCCATATTTCACCACGAAGGTCGCGCCGGCATAGCGCTGCAGATAGGGCAGCGCCTCGACCAGCGTTTCCGCCTTGGCAAGCATCGCAGGGGGTGGGGCGTGATCGGTCATGTCCGCGCCTTACTGAAACGCCGCGCGATCTGAAAGGCCGTACGATTCCCGGGCCCGATTGCGGCACGCGGTTTCATTCTTCGCGCGCCTGCTCCGCCATCAGCCGCCGGCGACGAAACGGATAGAGGAACTGCGCGCGGTATCCCTGCGGCACGCGCTCGGGAACGCCATAGCCGCTTGGCCACGCGCCCTTGGGCAGATGATAGGTGCCGAACAGCCGGTCGAGCAGCGGCAAATGGATCGCGAAATTCTTGTCGACCGCCTCCGGCTCGATGGCGTGGTGCCAGTGGTGGAAGCGCGGCGTCGCCACGAATCGGCCGATCAGCTCGAAATGACCGCGCACATTGGCGTGCAGCAGCGACGAATAGACGTAAACGAAGCCGATATAGGCCTGCATCACCGACGGCGCGAAGCCCAGCGTCAGCAGCGGCAGCGAGGTGACCCCGCGCAGCAGGATGATTTCGACGAAATGCATTCGCGCGCCCGCCAGCCAGTCCATCGACTTCGCCGAATGATGCACCGCGTGGAACCCCCACAGGAACGGGAAGCGGTGGAATGCGCGATGGAACCAGTATTGCGCCAGGTCGGTCAGGATCAGCACCTCGATGAACTGCAGCACCCAGGGCTGGCTCGCCACCGCCGCGCGTAAACCGGCCAGGCCGTCGGTGCCCGCGTTGATCAGCCCCGATGGCGCCAGCGCGAGGAACGTGATGACCTGCACCATCATCGAGCTGACGAGATAGTAAAACAGATCCTCGCGCCATTCGGGCCGGAACAGCCGCTGGTCGCCACGATGCGGCACCAGCCGTTCCAGCGGGGCGAACATCAGTCCAGTGGCGACCAGGTTCACCGCGAAGAAATCGACCCCGAAGAACACCCCCCAATCCTGCGTGTCGCGCGGCTGCACCGCGGCCCCGCCCAGCAGCGTCGCGACCAGCGCGATCAGCAGCGCGGTCGCCCCGATCGCCTTGCGCGGGCGGAGCAGCAGGCTGAGCAGCGCCAGCGCATAGGCGGACAACAGCACGACATGGACGACGATGCGGAACGATCCCCATCGCATCATCGCCGCAAGCTCCGGGGTGGCGAACCATTCGGGCCAGCGCATCGATACCACCAGGCACAGGCCGGCGATCGCCAGAAGCAGACCAAAGAAGCCGGCAAACCAGCCGCTGCCGAACCCACGCACCGCAAGCGGCGCTTGCAGGTCCTGCTCCAGTCGCTTCAGCCAGTTGCGCATCGTCCGATCCCCCGGTTCAGCTCAGCTCAGCTCGTCTTCGCCCCATCCAACCGCCGCCCGATCGCGACCACCAGATAGATCAGCGGTGGCACCAGGAAGGCGGACAGCAGCACCTTCGCCAGCATCTGCCCCACCAGCAGCTGCCCGATCGGGAACACACCGTAGAAGGCGATCGAGATGAACAGCAGGGTATCGACGATCTGGCTCAGCACGCCGGCAACGGCCGATCGCAACCAAAGCAGCTTGCCGCCCTCACGGCGCAGCGCGGAAAAAATCGTCACGTTCAGCGTCTGCGACACACCGTAAGCGACGATCCCCGCCATCCAGATGCGCGGGGTGGAACTGATCATCAGCTCGAACGCCGCCGCGCGCGCCGGCTCCATGCTCGACGATGCCGGCAGGCCGAGCACGACCAGCGACAGCAGCAGCGATGCGATCAGGGGCAGGAAGCCGATCCGCACCAGCCGGTTGGCGGTCTCGCGCCCGTGCAATTCCGCGACCGCGCTCGACACCACCACCAGCAGCAGAAAGGCGAAGATTCCCGCCTCCACCGCGAGCGGCCCCAGCGCGACCTGCTTGTTGCCCAGCACGCCCGCGATGCAGACCATGCCGCCATAAAAGATCGAAAAGACGAACAGCGACCGCGTGATCGCAGGGGCAGGAGGCGGTGTATCCATCGCGGGGGTGCTAACCGCTTTGACCGCTACGTCAATCGGGGCTGTCCTACATGCTCGCGCTTCGTCATAGTCGCTGCGGGCCGCTCTGGCCCCGCGCGGGCTGGCGGAACTTCCGATATGTCCTGTGCGCGAGGTTAGAGAAGTTTGTAGAGTTTCGGGGGAACTGCGTGAATCGTATCCTGATCGGCCTCGCCGGCATCGTCCTGATCCTGCTGATCGCGCTGGCGCTGTCGAACAACCGCCGCGCCATCCGCCCGCGCGTGGTGATCCCTGCGTTCCTGCTGCAGGCCGGCTTCGCCGCGCTAGTGCTGGGCACCAGCTGGGGGCAGAACGTCATCGGCGCGATGTCGCGTGGCGTCTCCAATCTGCTCGGCTATGCCAAGGCGGGCACCGATTTCATCTTCGGCCCGCTGGCTTCGCCTGAAATCGGCGCGAACAGCTTCGCCATCGCGGCGCTGCCGGTGATCATCTTCTTCGCCTCGCTGATCTCGATCCTCTATTATCTGGGCATCATGCAGCTGATCATCCGCTGGGTCGGCGGCGCGATCCAGCTGGTGACGGGCATCACCAAGGTCGAATCGCTGGGCGCAGCGGCCAACATCTTCGTCGGCCAGTCGGAAAGCCCGCTGGTCATCCGCCCCTATCTCGCCGCGCTCACCCCCGCGCAGCTGTTCACCATCATGACCGTGGGCATGGCAGGCGTCGCTGGCACCATATTGGGCGCCTATGCCAGCATGATCGGCCCGCAGCTGCTGCCCTATCTGCTCGCCGCCAGCTTCATGTCCGCGCCGGGCGGCATCCTGATGGCGAAGATCATCATGCCCGATGATCCCGCCGCCGCGAATCTGGAGCCGGTATTGATCGCCGAGGCGAGTCATGACGAGGAAAAGCCCGCCAACATCATCATGGCGGCGGCGCAGGGCGCACAGACCGGCGTCAAGCTGGCGGTCGCGGTCGGCGCGATGGTGCTGGCGTTCGTGGCGCTGGTCGCGCTCGCCAACGGTATATTGGGCGGCATCGGCAGCTGGTTCGGCCAGCCCGATCTCAGCTTCCAGATGATCCTCGGCCTTGTCTTCCAGCCGGTGATGTTCATGCTCAACGTGCCGTGGAACGAGGCCGGCCAGGCGGGCGGGCTGTTCGGCACCAAGATCGTCCTCAACGAATTCGTCGCCTTCATCGAACTCGGCAAGGTCCAGGGTACGCTGTCGCCCGCCACCGTCGCGGTCGTCACCTTTGCACTATGCGGCTTCGCCAATTTCTCGTCGATCGCGATCCAGATGGCCGTCACCGGCGGCCTTGCCCCCAACCAGCGCCCAATGATCGCGCGCCTGGGCATCAAGGCGCTGATCGCCGGCAGTCTCGCCAATCTTTTGAGCGCCGCCTGGGCGGGGCTTCTGCTAGGATAATATCATGCCCGATCTCTCAGACTTCCCCATCACCCAACACTGGCCCGCGCAACACCCGGACCGCATCCAGCTTTACTCGCTCAACACTCCCAACGGGGTGAAGGTGTCGATCATGCTGGAGGAAACCGGGCTGCCCTATGAAGCGCATCTGGTGGACATCACCAAGGACGAAAGCCACACCCCCGAATTCCTCTCCCTCAACCCCAATGGCAAGATTCCGGCGATCATCGACCCGTCCGGCCCCGGCGGGCAGCCGCTCGCCTTGTGGGAATCGGGCGCGATCCTGATGTATCTGGCGGGCAAGAGCGGCAAGTTCATGCCCACCGACGCCTTCGGTCGCTGGGAAACCACCCAATGGGTGATGTGGCAGATGGGCGGCCTCGGCCCGATGTTCGGCCAGCTCGGCTTCTTCAACAAATTCGCCGGTGCGAAGTGGGAGGATAAACGCCCGCTGGAGCGCTATACCACGGAGGCGAAGCGCCTGCTCGGCGTCCTCGACACCCGCCTCGCCGATCGCGACTGGATCATGGGCAAGGACTATACCATCGCCGACATCGCCTGCCTCGGCTGGGTCCGCAACCTGATCACCTTCTACGAAGCCCGCGATCTGGTGGCGTTCGATACCCTCGCCAACGTCCCGGCGTGGCTGGAACGCGGCCTCGCGCGGCCGGCGGTGCAACGCGGGCTGGAGATACCCAAACGGGGATGATGCGACAGGCGGGATACTGCGTCACCGCACTCGTACTGGCGTCCTGCGATCGTGCCGCCACGCCGCAGACCGGCGAACCTCCGATGGTGATGCTTGCCGTGGGGCTTGACGGCGGCGCCACGGTCCAGGGATCCGCAACCGGCCCGCCCGCACGGCTGGCCCCCGGCGCACCTGCGCTCGCGCAGGCGCTCCACGACTGCGAACAGCGCCGGTTCACCGTAATCGACATGCAAACCGTCGAATTTCCCAGCAGCGCGCTCGACAGCGATATGGTCGATTGTGTCGCCCGTCGCGTCGGCTTTCCCTTCGAAGCGGTGGTCATCGGCGAACAATATGGCGAATTCCTCGCCCGCCCGGTTCGCCGACCGCGATCCGATCACCGCGTCGGCACGGGGACCTCGCCCGAATAGTCATAGAAACCCTTGCCGGTCTTGCGGCCGAACCAGCCCGCCTCGACATATTTGACCAGCAACGGCGCGGGTCGGAATTTGGGATCGCCGGTGCCCTCGAACAGCACGCGGGTGATCTCCAGGCAGGTGTCCAGCCCGATGAAATCGGCGAGCGTCAGCGGGCCCATCGGATGGTTCAGGCCCAGCCGGCAGGCGGTGTCGATGTCTTTCACATTCGCCACGCCCTCGCCCAGCGCAAAACACGCCTCGTTCAGCATCGGCATCAGCACGCGGTTGACGATGAAGCCCGGCGCATCGTTGGCGTGGACCACTTCCTTGCCCAGCGCGGCGGCGAAATCCTCGACCACTTTCACCGTCGCTGACGACGTGGCGAGGCCGCGGATAACCTCGATCAGCCCCATGATGGGCACCGGATTGAAGAAATGCACGCCGACGAAGCGCGCCGGATCGGGCGTCGCCTGCGCCAGCCGCGTGATCGGGATCGACGACGTATTGCTCGCCAGCACGGCCTGATGGCCGAGCACCGTGCCCACCTCGGCGAAGATCTTGCGCTTGATCTCCTCGCGCTCGGTCGCCGCCTCGATGATCAGCCCCGCCGAGGCCATCGGCACGAAGTCCGCCACCGGCTCGATCCGCGCCAGCGCCTGATCGCGCGCATCGGCGGAGAGCTTCTCCTTCTCGACCAGCCGACCAAGCTGCTTAGCAATCCCCGCCTTGCCGCGTTCTGCGCCGGCCAGATCGATGTCCGACAGGAACACATGATAGCCCGCCTGGCCTGCGACCTGCGCGATCCCCGCGCCCATCTGCCCCGCTCCGATCACACCAACCGACTGCATCGCCACACCCTTTATCTCACCAAGATGAGACCCGTTAGCGGGCCAGGCGCCGGGATGCCATGATGAAGCGATACGCCCAGCGCCCAGCGCCAAACGCACAGCGTGGGCTGGCTAGGGTGCTTCGCGACGCGGCTTGGCTTCGGCCAGGATGATCGCGAAATTCTCGCCCGCATCAGTCCATTCGGCGATCGGCGTCCAGCCGCCGGTTCGCAGCAGCATGCGGCCGCTCTGCGGGCCGTATTTGTGGCTGTTCTCGGTGTGGATCGTCTCGCCCGCCGCCATTGCGAAGCGCTCCCCGGCGACCGCAAAAGCCACGTCGCGCAGCGCCTCCAGATGCATTTCGATCCGGCTTTCCATCTCGTTCCAGATCGCGCGGTGGCGAAAGGCGTCGATCGGGATGTCGCCGTCCAGTTCGCGGTTGATGCGTTCGAGCAGGTTGAGGTTGAACGCCGCCGTCACGCCCGCCGCATCATCATAGGCGGCGACCAGCACGTCCTCGGCCTTGATCCGGTCCATGCCGATCAGCAGCATCGCACCCTGGCCGAGCGACTCACGCATTGCGCGCAGCAGATCGGTACCGCTGCGCGGCACCATGTTGCCGATGGTCGATCCGGGGAAGAAACCCAGCTTGGGGGCATCGGCCACCGCATCGGGCAGGCGGATCGGGTGCATGAAATCGGCCTCGACAGGATGCACCGGCAGCGTCGGGAACTGCGCCGCCAGCGCCGCCGAAGATTCGCGCAGGAACTCGCCCGAAATGTCGATCGGCACATAGGCCGACGGCGCTACCTGCGACAGCAGATGCGGCGTCTTTGCCGACGATCCCGATCCGAACTCCACCACCACACGCCCGGCGCCGGCGATGCGCCCGACCTCTCCACAATAAGCCTTCAGCAGCGCGGTCTCGATCCGCGTGGGATAATATTCGGGCAGGCCGGTAATATCCTCGAACAGCTCCGATCCGCGCTTGTCGTAGAACCACCGTGCCGGAATCGCGCGCGGCCATGCGGCAAGGCCGCGCAGCACGTCGGCGCGGAAGGCGGGATCCACCTCCAGCCGAACCGGCGCTTCGTCATGCAGCAGCATCAGATGTCCTTCGCCAGGCGCACGCCGGTGAACTGCCAGCGCTGATGGGGGTAAAAGAAGTTGCGGTAGCTCGCCCGCGCATGGCCGCGCGGAGTGGCGCAGCTGCCGCCCTTGAGCACGAACTGTCCGCTCATGAACTTGCCATTATATTCGCCGACCGCGCCGTCCGCCGGGCGGAAGCCCGGATAGGGGCGATAGGCCGAGCCGGTCCATTCCCAGACATCGCCGAACCAGCCGCCCTCGCTGCCCGGGCGCGGCTCGACCGGGCCGGCGCCGTCCATCTGGTTGCCGCCGGCCGGATCGGCGTCTCGCGCGGCGTGTTCCCACTCCGCCTCGGTCGGCAGGCGCGCGCCGGCCCAGCTGGCATAGGCGTCGGCCTCGAAGAAGCTGACATGGGTGACGGGCGCGGCGGGATCAATCGCGCGGCGGCCGTCGAGGCCGAAGCGGGTCCAAACTTCTCCATCGTCACGCTTATGCCAATAGAGCGGGGCGGTGATATTTGCCGACTGGACCCAGGCCCAGCCGTCGCTGAGCCAGTGGCGCGGATCGGCATAGCCGCCGTCGCGGATGAATTCCGCCCATTCCCCGTTGGTTACGGTGCGGTCGGCGATCATATGGGGGTGGAGCAGCACCCGATGGCGGGGGCCTTCGCAATCGAAGGCGAAACCGGCGCCAGCATGGCCGATTTCCGCCACGCCGCCGTCGTGCGCGATCCAGCTCATCGGCGGGGGAACTTCGACGGGCACCTTGCGGGGCGCATCGAACAGCGCGGGCGCGATCGGGTTGCGCGAGAACAGGTGGAGGATGTCGGTCACCAGCAATTCCTGGTGCTGCTCCTCATGATGACAGCCGAGCGCGACCAGCTCGCGCGCCGCGCCCGGCAGGCCGGGCAACGCGGTGATCAGCGCCGCATCCACCGCCGCGCGATAGGCCAGCACCTCGTCCAGCGTCGGCCGCGTGATCAGCCCGCGTGCGCTGCGGGTGTGGCGTTCGCCCTCGGCCTCGTAATAGCTGTTGAACAGGAACGGGAAGCGTTCGTCATGCAGCGCATAACCGGCGACGAAATCCCGCAGCACGAAGGTTTCGAAGAACCAGGTGGTGTGCGCCAGATGCCATTTGGCGGGGGAGGCATCGTCCATCGACTGGACGGTGGCGTCGGCATCGCTGAGCGGCGCCGCCCAGTCGCGCGTCAGCCTGCGAACGGCGGCAAAGCGTTCGGCGAGATCATCCCCCAGATTGTCCCTGCGCGTGCGCGGGGAGATTTTGCTGGTCATCAGGCGCACTCCCTGTCGGTCGACAGGCTGTAGCACGGGAACAATTCGTGAACAACCTCCTCAGCGCGACGCGCCGGGAATCCAAAGAACGTCACCACCCGCGCGATTGTTCACCGCGCGGGCAAAAACAAACAAGTGGTCGGACAGGCGATTCACATAGGCCAAAGCCAGCGGATTGATCGAGGTTAGCGCCGCTGAAGCAACCGCCGCGCGCTCGGCCCGGCGGACGGTCGCGCGGGCGACATGCAGCGCCGCAGCAGCGGGCGTTCCGGCGGGCAGGATGAAGCTGCGCAGCGGCTCCAAGTCCGCGTTCATCGCGTCGATCTCGGCCTCCAGCCGATCGACCTGCGCGGCCACGATGCGCAGCACCATTTCGGAGGGCGCGAAGTCCTCGCCCGGCGTGGCGAGATCGGCGCCAAGATCGAACAGGTCGTTCTGGATCACCGTCAGCCGATCGGCATCCGCACCCGGCCCGAGCGCGGCGATGGCGACGCCGATCGCGCTGTTGGCTTCGTCCACCTCGCCGATCGCGTGCATCCGCGCATCGTTCTTCGCCACGCGCGATCCATCGACAAGGCCGGTGGTGCCGTCGTCGCCCGTGCGCGTGTAGATCTTGTTGAGCTTGACCAGATCAAGTGCGCCCGGCGAGCGCCATCAGCGCGACGACGATCAGCACCGCAAGCGCCTGGAAGATGATCCGCGCGCGCATCATCTGGTTCGATTTCAGGCCGGGCTGGCTGGGGCCGATGCCCTTCAGATCGGCCTCTGTCGTCTGCAGAAACGCGATGATGCCGCGGACCAGCATGACGACGGTTGCGATCATGGCGAGCACGAGAGCGATGATGAGGATTGTGGACATGCTACGAATATAGGCGTCCGCGCCGGTTTTGGAAACGGGCGGGCCATAATTGCCCGCCCACGCCGATCCGCGCTAGAATTTCGTCCCCGCCCTGACGCCGATGGTGCGCGGCGTGCTGTAGACGACATAGGTCCGCTGATCGCAGCTGCCACAGGCCTGGAAACGCGACAGTTCGGCGCGCTCGTCGAAAATGTTCTGCGCGAACAGTTCGAACGAATAGACACCGAAGTCCGCGCCGATCGAAAGATTGGCGGTGGTGTATGCGGCAAGCCTGCCGAGCGTTTCCGCCTTGGCCACGCGGATATCCGACGATGCCGAACTCTGGTGCGCGACCAACCCCTGGATGTACCCGCTGCCGGAACCGATCGGTATGCTGTAGCGCGCGGTCAGATTGCCCTTGAACTGCGGCGTGATCGGCAGGCGGGTTCCCGCCGGCGCGGCGATCGAATTGCCCTCGTCTTCGGAACAGACAAAGCTCGGATCATCGATCGCGCACAGATTCTGCTTGGTGACCGCATCGGTATAGGCGCCCGCGGCTGTCACCGTCAGCCCGCCGACGGACAGGTTGGCGTCCGCCTCGATCCCGCGGATGCGCGCATCGGGACCGTTGTGGATTTCGGTGAAGCTGTTTTCGCCCAGGAAGGAATATTGGAAGGTCTTCCATTTCTGTTCATAGACAGCCGCGTTCAAGCGCAGCATCCCGTCCAGCAGCGTGGTCTTCACGCCGATCTCGTAATTGGTCAGGAAGTCTGCGGCATAGGGCGCGACATCGCCGCGCCGGTTGATCCCGCCCGGGCGGAAGCCGCGCGACCAGGTGCCGTAGAGCAAGATGTCCTCGGTCGGCTTCCATGTCAGGTTCAGGCGGTGGGTGAAGCCCTGGCCATCGGCCTTGACCGGATCGACCCCGCCAGTGGAGGGATTGTACACGCCCAGATTGGTGCACGGCCCGCCCGCAACCTCCGGCGGCAGCAGCGCGGGGTTCAGTCCCGCCTCCTGCGCCTCGCGCAACCGCATCCCGCCTTCGGTGAAGCAGCTGGCAACACCCGTGCGCGTGCTGCCCGCGGCGTTGGGCGGCGGGTTATCCTCCGCGCCCTGGATATAGGCCGGGTTACGGCCGAAGCCGAAGAAGCCGACCAGCGAGTTGTCGTAGATGAAGGCGCGGCCGCCCGCCGTCAGCGTCAGGTTCGGCAGGATGTCGAAGCTCGCCTCCCCGAACATCGCGTAATCCTTGTCGACGCGGAACTGTTGGGTCAGCCACAATGTGCCCGGCAAACCGTTGACCGACACCAGCGGGCCGAGATTGGGGATCGAGTAATCCTGGTGGATCTCGTTGGTCTGGCGCTGGTAGAACAGCCCGGCGACGACGCGGAAGCGGTCCGTCTGCGGGGACGCGACACGGAATTCCTGGCTGACCTTTTTGAAATGATCCGATGCGAGAACCCATTGGCGCGGGTCGATCGTGTTGCCGACCGCATCCTGATAATAGAAATAGTTCGCGAGCCCGCCGACCGACGCATAGAGTGAATCATAGGCTTCGGAATAATCGGTATAGTCGGTCGCGCTTGAAGCGGTGCGATCGAGGAACGCACCGGCATAGGTGACGTCCCAGTTGCCGATCTTGCCCTCGATCGTCAGCGCCGCCTGGATGAAGCGTTCCTTGCGGGTATCGGGATAGAAACGCTGGACCTGCAGATCGCCGACCAGCGGGTCGGACCCGTAGATGCCGCCGGTCTTCTGTTCCTGATAGATCACGGCCGGCGTCACCGTCCATGTATCGTCCAGATCGACCTTCAGCGCGGCGCGGCCGCCATAGACCTCATTCTGATTGAAATTCTTCTCGACCAGCGCATCGTTGTTGACCGAAACGCCGTCCAGCAGGCAGCCGTTGATCTCGCCTTCTTCATCGAAGGTCGGGGTGCCGCAGAAGGTCCGGCTGCCGGGCATATTGTCGATATAACCGGCGTCGCGCTTGTAAAAGCCGACCACGCGCAGCGCCGCGTTCTGCGACAGCGGGATGTTGAGGAAGCCTTCGATCTTGCCGCCGACGCCGCCTTGTTCGACGGTGTTGATCTCGCCATCGATCGCGCCCGAAAAGGCGGTGGTGCTGGGTTTGTTGGTGATGATGCGGATCGTGCCGGCCTGGCTGGACGCACCGTAAAGGGTACCCTGCGGCCCGGCGAGGCTTTCGATCCGGGCGACGTCATAGACATGCACGTCGAGCGTGCCGCCGATGGTCGATACCGGCTGTTCGTCCAGATAGACGCCGACCGAAGGCAGCGAACCCGAATGGTTGCCGTCGCCGCCCGATGCGACGCCGCGCATGTACACCGTCGTCACGCCCGGCTGGAGGCTCTGGAACGCGACCGACGGGAGGAGCTGCGAATATTCCTCGAAATTGCCGATGTTGAGATCATCGAGCTTGCGCGTGCCGAGCGCCTGGATGCTGATTGGCACGTTCTGGAGGTTTTCCTCGCGCTTCTGCGCGGTGACGATGATGTCATCGCCATATTCGCGGGCCTCTGGCTCTGCCTGCGTATCAGTGGCCTGATCCTGCGCGAAGGCGGGGCTGGCGACGAACGCGGCCGAAGCCAGCATTGCGGCAAGTGCGGCGCGGCGTGTGTTCCGGTGCATCGTCATTCCCCCACGATACGAAACTTGATTTCGGGAGAGTGTTCGCATGCGCAACATCCGTCAACGGCGCGACTCTGTGGGCGTTATTTCGCAGCCGCCACGTGACAGTTTTGCAACGCTTATGTGAAAGCGGGCGCCGAGGGATAGTTGTCCAGCACATCGCCCAGCGCGGTCTTGAGCGACCCCAGCGTGGCATCGAACGGTTGCCAGGCCTCTATGCCTTCGCGGAATATCGGCTGGCGGACCTGTTCGGAGCTGGCGGTGCGCACCGCGCGATCGGTCTTGTGGAATTCCAGGCAGGCGGGTTCGAAATCGAGGCCGCAAGCGGATAGCAATGCGCGCACCTCGGCTTCGGTATCATCGACCATGCGTTCGTACAGCACGCGGTGGACGCGGCCCGGCAGCACCGCATCGACATGCGCCATCAGCCGCACATAATCGCGGTAGTAGCGGCCCATATCGGCCAGATCGTAGCTGAACGCCTGCCCCCGCGCGAAATGCTGCTTGAAGTTGGAAAAGCAGCAGCCGAGCGGATGCCGCCGCGCATCGATGATCTTCGCACCCGGCAGGATCAGGTGGATGAACGGCACATGCGCCCAGTTGTTGGGCAGCTTGTCGATGAACAACGGCCGGTCGGTACGCCGCTGGATGCGGGTGCGGCCGAGATATTCCTCGCCCAGCGCGTGCAGCGTATCCGGCGCGAGTTCGGCGAGATGTTCAGGATAATCGGGCCAGCGGCGCGCCAGCGCGGGAATGTCGGGCAGTTCGGAGGTGCCCTCGACCTGCGAATGGCTCGACAGGATCTGTTCGATCAGCGTCGATCCGGCGCGGGGCATGCCCAGGATGAAGATCGGATCGGGCGCATCGCAACCGGCCCCTGCGCGGGCGGCGAAGAATGCGGAGGAGATGAGCGCGATACTGCGATCGACGAACGCCTCGGTCTCGTCCGCATCATAGACGATTTTGGTCCGCCTGAGCGCATTGCCCGCGGCGTAGTGGCCGAACGCCTCGGTCGCCTGCTTGCGGTCCTCGAACGCCTTGCCCAGCGCGAAATCGAGGTGGAACCGGTCTTCGTCGGAAATGTCGCCACGGGCCAGCGCGGCCTGCATCGCGGCGATATCGGCATCGTCGAAGCGGACGGTCTTCAAATTGGCGAGGCTCCACCACGCCTCGCCCAGTTCGGGCGTCAGTTCGATCGCGCGGCGATAGGCGGCGATGCCGTCCGCCTGCCGCCCGACCGTCTTGAGCATATGGCCGTAGCTCATCCACACCTTGGGCTGGAGCGGCTTCTCCTTCAGCACCGCCTGATACAGTTCGATCGCCTCGTCGAACCCGCCGATCCGCCCCAGCGCCGCCGCCTTCAGATTGGCATGGCCGGGATTGTCCGGCTCTTCCTCCAGCACCAGATCGAGCTCGGCGATCGCCTCCGTCGCGCGGTTCTGGCGGTAGAGGACGATGGCGAGGTTGGCGCGCGCCGCGGTGAAGCCCGGCGACAGCTCCACCGCGCGGCGCAGCAGGCTCTCGGCATCCTTGTACCGTCCGATCCGCCCGGCCAGCTCTGCGAGCATGCGGATCGCCTGCACGTCGAACGGATCGTTCTTCAGATGTGCCTTGAGCAGCGGCTCGGCATCCGACAGGCGATTGTCGTGCAGCGCCAGCGCCGCGTCGATCAGCCGCTGCGGCCGGTGTGGTGGGGAAGGCGTGGCCGGGGTCATTGGCTCAGGCTGTAACCCGCTTCTCCCACGTCCGTCACCCCGGACTTGTTTTGGGTGACGGACGTGGGCGCGCGAACGCCTCAGGAAACCGAGTGCCGATCCGGGCTGGGGTCAAGCAGAGCAGCGATCTGGCGCGTGGCGATGGTGTGGGCCTCCGCCGCGGTGAAGCTGGCGGGGGAGAGGCACAGCTCCAGCCACAGCCCATCGACCAGCGCGGTGATGGCGATGGCGGTCAGGCGCAGATCGGCGGGCGCGACGCCGCAATCGGCCAGCAAGCCTTCCAGATCGCGGCGATAGGCGGCGTAGATGTCGTCGTGCAGCGCGGCGATGCCGGGCTTGGCCTTCACCAGGCTCCAGAACGCCACCCAGGTCGCGAGCAGCGCCGGATCGGCGATCGGCGCGTGGAAGCTCGCCGTGACATAGGCGTCCAGCCGCGCGCGCGGATCGGCCCCGGCGGCCACCATCGCCGCCTCCAGCGCGGCGCTCACCTGATCGCCGACATGCGCGTAGGTCGCCGCGATCAGCGCATCGATCCCGTCGAAATAATGCCCGACCAGCCCCGGCGACACGCCCGCCTCGACCGCGATCGCGCGCACCGATGCGCCGCCCGCGCCCTGCGCCGCCAGCACCCGCGTGGTCGCCTCTATCAGGCTCGCTCGGCGGGCATCGGGTTCGGCGCGGGAGAAGGCGGGTTGGGACATTGCGCTACCCTATCACTTGTTATACGATCGTCCAACAAGGAGGCCGAATGGCGCACAACCTCGCGATCAGCGACGAACTCGATCCCGATGCGGACTGGAGCCTGCCCGGCTGGCTCTACACCGATGCGGAATATTTCGATGTCGAAATCGCCCGCGTCATCCGCCCGTCGTGGCAGATCGTCTGCCATGTCAGCGACATCGCTGGCCGCGGCGATTACCACACGCTCGATTATAGCGGCGAAAGCGTGATCGCGGTGCGCGGCGACGATGGCGAAATCCGCGCCTTCGCTAATGTCTGCCGCCACCGCGCCATGCGGCTGGTCGAAGGACCGCAGGGCTGCGCGAAGAAGCTGGTCTGCCCCTATCATGCCTGGACCTACGACCTCGACGGGCAGCTGCGCGGCGTGCCGATGCGCGCCGATTACCCCGCGCTCGACATGGCGGCGAGCGGCCTGGCGGGAGTGGAGGTCGAGATCTGGAACGGCTTCGTCTTCGTCCGACTGGAAGACGACGGCGGACCGTCGGTGGCGGAAATGATGTCCCCCTATGCCGCCGAGATCGCGCCCTACCGGTTCGAGGACATGCGCACGCTCAGCCCGGCCCGTACCCGCGAGCGCGCGGTGAACTGGAAGAATGTCGGCGACAATTATTCGGACAATCTGCACATCCCGGTCGCGCATGACGGGCTGACGCGGCTGTTCGGCAAGAGCTATGCGATCGAGGCAGCTCCTCACGTCGACAAAATGTCCGGCCAGCTGGTCGACAAGCCCTCGGCCAACCCGTGGGAGCGCTTCTACCAGGCGCATCTGCCGCGCGTGGCGCATCTGCCGGAGGTGAACCAGCGCCTGTGGCTCTATTACAAGCTGTGGCCGAACATGGCGTTCGACATCTATGCAGACCAGATCGATTTCATGCAGTGGCTGCCGCTGACGCCGACGACCACGCTGCTCCGGGAAATGTCGTT
>Ga0193742_1001355_pt1 | contig 14824 bp, 18 predicted proteins | sample L2c1metaG_FD_165511 | JGI IMG/M metagenome (GOLD analysis project Ga0193742, IMG submission 165511) | Soil microbial communities from a riparian zone of the East river system, Colorado, United States - L2c1 | ecosystem: Environmental > Terrestrial > Soil > Riparian zone | place: USA: East River... | reverse complement strand
TCGGTGTAGGTCAGCCAGTCGATCAGACGACAGCCCGGCCGACCGAACGCTTCCAACAGGGCGACTGTGAAACGTTCTCCATGAGTGAGATGATTCTTGCTTTCACGGAGATCCCTGATGAGACGGGCAATCATGGGTAGATCTTCAGCCTGCATCAGGCACGCCTTGAGCCAGTAAAGCGTGTTTTGGACTGCCAGTCGAGGGTGCGGCTTAGCCAAAAGACGCACGTAGAAGTCGGCCATAATGAAGGCTCGAACTGCTTCGTCATATGAGCCTTCGGCATACTGCACACGGCCAGTGACCGTTTGCAGCCTCACAAGCCGCACAGGGTCGTTGGCATGTAGCTTCCGGACCTCTTCGAGCTTGCCTGGGATCTCGTGTACGTCGTGCCGCTCCAGGGCAGACCGTAGAGCCTGTTCCCGTAGTGCATCACCTTTTTCCAAGTGCGAATCCAACATATTTTTCTCCAAGAGAATAGACGAATGGATCTTTTATATTATATCATAAAAAAAATGGTTTCGCAATGTCTACAATCTGTTATAATAAGGACAATTATGGCAAAAGATACGAAATTAGAAGACATTGTTTCACTCGCGAAACGTCGCGGGTTTATTTATCAAGGCTCTGAAGTATATGGCGGACTTAGCGGTACTTGGGACTACGGCCCACTAGGCGTAGCGCTAAAGCGCAATATTATGAATCTTTGGTGGACGATGTTCGTCGACGAGCGCGACGACATGTATGGCGTTGATGCGGCGATTTTAATGAACCAAAGAGTATGGCAGGCGAGTGGTCATGTTGATACGTTCGTCGACCCTTTAGTCGAAGATACGCTAAATAAACGCCGTTACCGTACTGACCACATCCTCAAAGACAAAGGTATTGATCCGACTGGCATGACGATGGAGCAAATGGACGCTGCGATTAAGGAAAATGGTATCAAAAGTCCTGATGGCAACCCGCTGAGCGAATCCCGTACATTCAACATGATGTTTAAAACGCACGTTGGACCTGTTGCGGATGAGAAGTCGGTCAGTTATCTTCGTCCTGAAACGGCACAGGGAATATTCACGAACTACAAGAATGTGCTCGATAGCTTTTATCCTGATTTACCCTTTGGCTTAGCGCAGCAAGGCAAGGCTTTTCGTAACGAAATTAGCCCTCGCGACTTTATTTTCCGTTCGCGTGAGTTTGAACAAATGGAGATTGAGTACTTTGTTGATCCAACCAAATGGGAAGAATCTTTTGAACACTGGCGTCAGCAAGTGTGGAAATGGACCGAAGCACTTGGTCTGCCAACCGAGTCTGTTCACGAACTAGAAGTCCCAGACGAAGATCGCGCTCACTATTCAAAACGAACGATCGATTTTGAATTTGATTTTCCAATCGGCCGTGAAGAATTGCTAGGTCTAGCGTACCGTACTGACTTTGATCTCAAAAATATTCACGACAACAGTGGTAAAAGCATGGAATATAACGTCAAAGGGACGAATGAAAAGCTCATTCCGCACGTGATTGAGCCTTCATTTGGTGTCGAGCGCGCACTTATGGCAGTTCTGTCTGCTGCTTATACCGAAGACGAAGTAAACGGTGAAAAGCGAACCTTCCTGAAACTTCCAGAACACCTGGCGCCTGTAAAATATGCAGTTTCACCACTCCTTAAAAACAAGCCTGAACTTGTCGCAAAAGCCCGTGAAGTGTATAAAGCGCTCAAAGCCAAACACGGAAAAGTAATGTGGGACGACAACGGCAATATCGGTAAACGCTACCGTCGCCAAGACGAAATCGGGACGCCGTACTGTGTTGTGATTGATTTTGACACGCTAGAAAATGACACGATTACAGTTCGTGAACGTGATACGACTGAACAGAAGCGAATTTCGGTAGGCGACCTCTTGGATCAATAGGCTGGAATTTGATCAAGCAACAGCGCTAGAGATAGCTGATAATTTCGACGGGTTTTTGGTTTTCGATAGCATCGTTAATGTCGATAGTTTGTAGAAAAGCAGGCAGAACGTTTTCCTTCGCCGGATCAATAAAGTTCATATTCTCAATCTCTAATTCGCCATGAGTTGTCTTTGCAAGATCAACGGCTGTATAGTCGTCGGCATTTTTAATGTGAAAGAAAAACTCAAGGTGTTCTTCACTGCCATCAATAAGCTGTTGAATAAATAAAAGGTTACCTATATCGGGCATCACGCCAGTCTCTTCGGTCATTTCGCGGCGCAGGCCATCTGTCAAACCTTCGTTGGGATCAAGACCGCCGCCTGGCGTACACCAAAAGTCACGGCTTTTACCATCTTTTCCTGGCTTCAACTGCTGGCAAAGTAATTTGCCATCTTTAAAGATAATACCTCTTACCGCAATTCGTCGTGCTATCATATTAAATAGATTGTAACAGAGAAAGCTAAGCTGGGGAAGTATGTCAGAACGATTTAAAACGACAGCCGAGATATTTGTAGCACGACATGGCCAGAACGAAGACAATGCCAACGGAATTTTGAACGGGCATCGGGATTTACCCCTGACGGATATTGGCAGACAACAAGCACGCGATTTAGGTGAAGGGATACTGGCTACGGGACTAAAGTTTGATGCGATATATAGCTCTCCGCTTTCTCGCGCGTTAGAAACAGCACAAATAGTCAGTGAAATTTTAGGTATCAAAAAAGATCCAGTCATCATAGACGAACTTATTGAAAGGGATTTTGGTGTTATGACAGGCCAACCCATCGATAAGATTGAAGAAATGTGCGCCCCTCGCATCTTAAAGACGGAGATGATTTCCTACTTTCTCGATCCCAAAGATGCCGAGACTTTTCCAGATTTAATAGTACGTGCATCAAAAGCCATAGCGGAAATACGCACGTTATCAAACTCGAACAATATAATTCGTAAACGAGGTACATATGAAATCTGAAATTGAAGTAAAATTCCTAAATGTTGATTTTGATCAAGTTCGTGCAAAGTTGCGAGAACTTGGTGGAGAATGCGAGCAGCCGATGCGTTTGATGAAGAGGGTGACTATTGAAACGCCAGAGCTGCTACGGAAAAAATCGTATGTACGCGTTCGAGATGAGGGCGATAAAGTTACGCTAACGTACAAGCAATTCGATTCTTTATCGGTTGATGGGGCGAAAGAAATCGAGATTATCGTCAGTGATTTTAAAGATACCGTCGCGCTGCTAAGTGCTGCAGGTTTACCGCATATTTCCTTTCAAGAATCCAAACGCGAGACCTGGAAGATTGGAGCTGTAGAAGTGGTATTGGACGAGTGGCCATGGCTAAATCCCTATATTGAAATTGAAGGGGAGAGCGAAGCCGAACTAAAAGATGTCGCTGGAAAGCTAGGCTTTGATTGGAACGACGCGGTATTTGGAGGCGTAACGATTGCCTATCGGGCGCAGTATCCTCATATCGATCCGGGTGACACCGTTGGGCGAATTGCCGAGATTAAATTCGGCGACCCAGTCCCGGATTTCTTACAGGCTAAAGTATAATTAATCTTATGAAAGCAATCTGGAACAACACGACCATCGCCGAAGCACCTAAAGAAGATCTCATCCGTATTGAAGGGAACTGGTATTTTCCGCCCGAAAGTATACGCAGGGGGTATTTTTCAGATAGCGACCACCGGACTGAATGTCCTTGGCGGGGGCATACCTATTATTACGACGTTACCGTGGATGGTAAGAAAAATGAATTTGGCGCGTGGTACTTTCCAGAGCCAATGGACGGTTCAATTGAGCGGGTGAAGAAAGATTTCACGGATTACGTGGCGTTTTGGAATGGTATAGAAGTCACGGAATAGCGTTACATATTGTTTTACTGACACTAAATAGGTATAATGAAAGTATCTAGTGGAGGATACGACACGCTATGGATGACGAAGAAGTAAGGCGAAATACTACTCCGTCCGACCCTGTGCCCTCTGTCCGCCCCTCAACTTATGAAATACTCGTGGATAAAAGTAAAAAACTTGGCCGTGGGGCAACCACCGCATCCCAGGCTGTTCGCAATATCTTAACCCAAGACATACCGTTACCGTCAGCCGAACGGCTGATTGGTACTATTCCACAACTAATGCTTGCAAGGGATAAAAAACAAAAAGAGTTGGATGATGCCGATCGGCTCAAGAAAGCGGTGAAAAAATCCCACCAAGTGCTTGCAAGCACCAGAACGGTTTTTCCTATGACACTGTTCCCGGACAGCGTCATCGTGGACCGCACAAAAATAAGCATTATAAAACGCGATTTCTTCTGGACCTCAAACGTTATCAGCTTTCAGATCGAAGACTTATTGAACGTATCATGCGCGGTGGGGCCAATATTCGGTTCAATTACCATCGCGAGCCGTGTTATGAGTACTGTCGACCACTTTTACGTGAATTACCTATGGCGAGGCGACGCCCTCTTTATCAAGAGCCTGATACAGGGTCATATTATTGCCAAAAATAACAAGCTCGAGACCGACCATCTGACGCGCCAGGAAACGATCGATACGCTGCTCGAACTTGGTACTGACTCCGATCGTTAACGGTTTTTATAGTCTTCGCGAATGACGTATAGTGGAATAGAGATTATGTCATAAGGGGGAATTATGGTGAATACAAATTTTAGTGGACTTAAAGCGGTATTTTTTAACGGCACGCTAAAAAAGTCGCCCGAAGTAAGTAATACAGAAGGGTTATTAGAGGCAAGCCGGCTGCTAATGGAAAAACATGGGGTGAATACTGAAGTTATTCGCACTATTGATCATGATATCGCAACTGGCGTTCAGCCTGATATGCGCGAACATGGCTGGGCTACTGATGAATGGCCTGAAATTTATAAAAAAGTGCGAGCGGCGAATATCGTGGTGATTGCCGGTCCAATCTGGCTAGGCGACAACAGTTCCCAGACTAAAAAAATCATTGAACGCTTATATGCGAATTCTGCTGAAACGAACGAAAAAGGCCAATGGGCGAATTACGGCAAAGCTGGCGGATGTATTATTACGGGTAACGAAGACGGGCTGAAACACTGTGCTATGAATGTCCTGTATAGCCTGCAACACATTGGGTTTACTATTCCTCCACAGGCTGACGCGGGTTGGATAGGAGAGGTCGGGCCTGGGCCAAGTTACCTCGATAAGGATTCCGGCGGGCCTGAAAACGACTTTACCAACCGCAACGTGACGTTTATGAGCTATAATCTAATGCATACGGCGCAGATGCTAAAAGATAACGGCGGCATTCCAGCGTACGGCAATTTGCCTGACCAATGGAAAAAAGGCGAACACTTTGGTTTTTCTAATCCTGAATATCGATAAATAAAAGGAAACGTATGATTACATATTACACAGACGGGAGCGCCAGCCCAAACCCTGGTCCCGGTGGCTTTTCAGTGATCAAAGAATTGCAGCCGCATATTTTAGGTAGTGAAGCGGGTGATACGACCAATATCCGCATGGAAGGCAAAGCAATTGTCTCAGCGCTAAAAGACGCAGACGGCGAAGAGTGCCAAATCTTTACTGACAGTGAATTTTGGATTAACGTTATTACGAAATGGTCAGTGGCTTGGGAGAAAAATGACTGGAAAAAGAAAGGTGGCGAAATTAAAAACCTCGACATCGTTCAGGAGGTCTGCCCACTATATCGACAAAGCAAAGCGACACTTACATGGGTACGCGGGCACAATAATGACGAAGGTAACGAACTTGCCGACGAATGGGCAAACAAAGCTCGGGAACGACGAAAAGAATTCATATGAGAGAAATAGAGATCAAGGCGCGAGTAGCGGATAAGAACGCGCTCATAGGCATTTTAAAGAAACAGGATATTACCCTTAGCGATGCCGTTACCCAGCGAGATCAGGTTTTTGGTATCGAAGGGGCATTTGGGGGAGACGGCCAGTCAAAGCCTTGGCTTCGCATCCGAACGGAGACCAAAGGTGACTCGACTAAACAAATCTTTACGCTTAAAAAATCGGTGACGAGTCAGCTAGATAGCATTGAACATGAAACAGAGATTGCTGATGAGCAAGAACTTGCAAAAATTATTGAACACATTGGTTTTACGCCATATTCTGACTCAACAAAAACACGCCAAAAGGCGCAGATTGGTGAAATCGAGATTTGCGTTGATAGCGTCAATGATCTGGGTGATTTTGTCGAGGCCGAAAAGCTAACAGCCGAAGATGCGGATATCGATAAAGTGACCAATGAGCTTTGGGGCGTTTTAGAGCAATTTGGCATTACGCGTAGCCAGCAAGTAACTGATGGCTATGACGTCATGCTGCGAAAATCCCAAGGTCTCGAAGGATAGGTATGGCAGAATTCGCAAGCACGGGTGGCATTATTTTAAATGGACGCGAAATTAATGGCCGCACTTATACGCGTGATGATGGGTCATACGAAACACTTGATTTAAGTGATGTCGCTGCTGGTGATATTGTGTCGGTTATAAATAGCAAAGGCAGAAAATACCAGTTTCTTAGACTGGATCATGAGGAGCATGCTTCGTCTCTGAACGGGTGGCAGATGATAGCTGAATCGGAAGATAAGTTTGGTAGTCGTGCGCTTAATCTTGTTCTTTCAGACAGTGAATCATTCTTGACCCCAAGTGTAGTCTTAGACGAACGCACGGAGTTAGGAGTGGTTGATTCTACAGTAGCACCACACATAATCGTCAGCCTAGGACGGGTAGCAGCTATTTTGCCGAGTAATCTGCCGGATATAGCAGCGAATCCTGTCTTTCATGCAAATGCAGCATAATATTTATTATGTTACACTAAAATAGTTCAACTAATATCAAGAGCGCGACGAGGGACTGGCCCTATGACTCGCCGGCAACCAGTGCAATTGCACAAGGTGCCAATTCCAGCCTGAGATTTCAGGAAAGATATGCGTCTTTTATAGATGATACTCCTTTCCTGGGCCTCAATAAGGACAGATAAAGGAGTATTTTTATGTCTGCAACTACAACCAAATTTTACCGAACCGCCGAAAGCGTGTCGCCCGGACATCCTGACAAGATTGCTGATCAGATATCTGACGCGATTTTGGACGCGCATTTAGCCCAGGATCCCAAGGCGCGCGTGGCGGTGGATGTCGCGGGTGGTCACGGTAAGATTTTCGTGACCGGCGAAGTAACCTCAAAAGCAAAAAACGTTGACGTATCCGCAATTGTAAAGCGTTTAGCGGGCAATGTTGAAGTGATTGAGCATATTGCCGCGCAGAGTCCCGAGATAGCCGCAGGGGTCGATACGGGCGGTGCAGGCGACCAAGGAATTATGATTGGCTATGCTACAAACGAAACGTCCGAACTTTTGCCATTTGAAGTTGTTTTGTCGCGACGCTTGAACCAGTTTTTATACGAACGCTGGCCACATGATGGTAAAACGCAGATTACAACGGATGGAGAAACGATTGCCGGGGTTGTCGCAAGTTTCCAGCACGCTCCTGGGGATAAATTACGTGCGGCGGTTGACGAGTGGTTAGCGGATTATACCGTTAGCGAAGACGTGCGTATTCATGTTAACCCAAGCGGCGACTGGAATATTGGTGGATTTGAAGCTGATGCTGGATTAACTGGACGTAAATTAGCGGTAGATAGCTATGGTCCGCGTATTTCACTTGGCGGCGGCGCGTTCAGCGGCAAAGACCCAAGCAAGGTTGACCGAAGTGCGGCGTACATGGCGCGTAAAGTCGCGGTCGATTATTTGAAAAAACGAAATGCCAAAGAAGTATTTACGCGTTTAGCCTATGCGATTGGTGTAGCTGAGCCGCTAGAAGCAACGGTTATTATTGATGGAGAGCACGAAGCTATTACAGGTTACGATCTAACGCCAAACGGTATTATAAATGCCCTTAACCTGAAACGTCCCATCTACGAAGAAACTGCTCGTTACGGACATTTTGGGCATGAATTTGATTGGGAAAAGTAACTACCGAATATCTGAAGCTTGCGACCAAATCAGATCGAATAATTGAATTTGTTGTTTGGCGAGTTTCTCATTATAAATTTCAACACCAAAAATGTCGTCGTTCTCGTAACTAAGTAGCGCCACGCAGTTGTTGTATATGTATGTCTCGAATTCAATGTTTAAGATAGCCGGATCGATATATCGAGCTTTTGCGTGCTTTTTATATTCTAAAACATCCGTTTTAAATTCCCAGTCGGAATCATTAGTAAGGTCATAACTAACAAGCTTCTTTTCGGCGTATATACGACGCATTTTCTCGGCAAAATGTTTGCCTAGATGATCTGAAAGGTGAGAAAGCTCGAGTACGCGGAATTCACCGTCGGCTTTTCCGAGGTTCCAGTTCATTTGTTTTAGTCCGTCAATGCCGTGATATTCGATAATTTTAGAAGTTGTAGGAGACCGCATTTGTAAGTTTTGGAGCTGAGTAGTGATCGGCTTCAAGCCACCACGCAATTTCTCTGCTTCTTGTTCTTTTTCTGAAACAAGGAACTCGACGACCTCTGGGGTCTGAGCTTCGTAGCTTGTCCCATAATGACGTTCGTGAACGGTGATAAGTTGTTTTGTCGCCAGGTCTTCTAGAAGCGGATAAAGTTTCGTACGGCCTGTTTCAAGCCCGCGGCTGAGCGCCAAGACTGTCTGTGGTCCATTTTGAAGTAAAAAAAGGTAGGCAAGTGCCTGCTCGCCACTTAAACCAAGTTGTTCTAAATACGCGACAACTTTTTCTTGAAGATTGTTTTCCACGTCCATACGACAAGTATACCATTTGAATGTCTGTATATACGGACAACTTTTTGCAGATACTATTTTATACCTGTAAATTAGACATATGAAACGAATTGAACGACGACATTACGGCTATATTTTGCTATCCGCACTTTTATTTGGAAGTTACGGAGTATGGGCAACAATTATAGGCGACCAAGGATTTGGCGTCTTCTATCAGGGATGGGTGAGAGCGGCGATTATCTTAGTACTCTTAACACCGATGATGTTTGTTACCAAAAGCTTTCGTCCTATCGCAAGACAGGACTGGAAATGGATGAGTATGTGCATCTTATTCTGTATTTTTACACAGACACCTCTATATTACGCCTTCACGACGACAGGGATTGGCATATCTACGCTTATCTTTTACGCAGTTTTTATCATTACATCATATGTGGTCGGTAGATTGTTTTTAGGGGAGAAATTAACAGTTATCAAGCTGGGAGCGCTTTTTGTTGCGTTTATGGGTCTGTTGCTTATGTTCGGATTTTCATTAGTGCAATTTTCCTTGACTGGACTAGCGCTCGCTGCATTGAATGGTATTGCAAGCGGAGGTGAGGTCTCAATAACCAAAAAACTAACGGGGAGATACTCGTCTCTTTTTGTGTCGTATATCTGTTGGTCGGCGATATTTATAACGCATTTGCCTCTATCGTTATTATTCGGTGAAACGCAATGGGTACCAACGATAAATGCTGCTTGGGGTGCGATGACGATGTATGCCGTAGCAGGGCTAGGTGGATTTTGGTTGGTGGTAGAGGGCTTTAAAAGGGTAGATGCGAGCATAGGTAGCTTGATTGGGTTACTTGAAATTATCTTTGGCGTTATTTTCGGAATCTTATTTTTTAGCGAAGAGCTTCGCGGTGTTGTGATTATTGGAGGGGTTATGATTCTAGCGGCGGCGATGTTACCGGAGGTTCTGACACTTATAAAACACAAAAAGTACCATCATGCAAATATACCTCCGCGTGAAATGTAAGCAAAAGGGTGAGCGTAATTGTTCACGATCTTCTATCTGTAGGGTACAATGATAGGTAATTGTTAAAAACAAACGAAAGTTAGAATATGGAATCAAAAACACCCGAAACGACCGATATTTTTTTGTGGGCAAATAACACTGATGGTGTTAAGAATGACCTAGACGTTGAATTCTTTTTGTTCAATAAAAACTACACGCCCTACAGCACGCATTTTGGAACAGATCTGAACGCGCAAATCCGTCCACTATTCCTGTATGATCTTATTAATTTCGTGAATTTAGGTGCTGGTACAGGCCTGACCGTACGTGATTTCGAACTATCCGAAGGGGAAGAAAACTCGCTTCTTCGGACAGATCTGCCGAAAGTTGGCCGTGCCGAGACACTCCTTCATTTAATTGAAAAAGAACGCCACGACATTATTGAATTCAGCCATGAAGAGCATGACTTCAAACGAATCAAAGGCGTTGTCGCGCGTTTTTCACCAAAAGGCGACCACAAAAAAGCCTTTTACGTTATTAAAACAATTGGGCAGGGAAATGTTCTGACAGGCGCCACTAGCTGGGAATTCCGCGATGGTAAGTTTGGTGCGTTCCAAGCTGATGTCGGGTTGAAAATGCCTAATGACAACCAGGTGTTGATCGTTAATCAGGATATTTTTGTCTTTAACCAAAGTAAATTTGAAAAGCTTTTTAACTACGATTACAAAAAGCAGGCATTAGCAGATCAAAAAGTCCTTGAAATTGAAAAGATATTTAAACTTAGTTTTCCTGATGGGTTAGATCTACAGACACTTGTACGCGACCGTAAAAAAATCGTGAACAAGCTACAAAAAATGGAAATTGGTGCCGTGACACAGGAACAAGCAATTGAATATGCCGATGAAATGCAGCTAGAGCTGATGACCGACGATGCCGGCGCGATTATTATCATGGACGGTAATGACCTTGATACTTTTGTGAACTTGATCAACGAAGATTATATCGTCAGCGAAATTACCGGAAAACGCTACGAAATTAAAAGCAAGAAATTACTTGATGATCCCGAAGGTGAACCACCCCGAGGATAACCTAGGGAAGAGGGTTGGCTTGATATTCGCCTAAAACGGCAACGGACGTTCCGTTTGCGCGAATATCATCGAGTAGATGCTTTAATTGTTCGCCACCCGCTTCGACATCTATGTAGAACTTGTATCTCCATGCCTTGCCGATAATAGGGCGTGACTGGAGTTTAGTCAGATTTACTCCCCGGTCGGCGAAAGCGGTAAGGACATTCGCAAGAGCTCCAGGTTTGTTATCGGTCTGAATGACAAGTGATGCCTTATTGGTGTTGGCAATCGTTTTAGCATTGGTATCAATGACTAGAAACCGAGTGAAATTGGCTTTATTATCCTCAATATTCTCATGCAATATTGCGAGCGAATAGGTATCGGCTGCAACGCGCCCTGCGATTGCTGCCATCGATTTGTCACCGCTATTTTTAACAAATTCAACGCTTCCGGCGGTATCATGATGCTCTATTCGCTCGGCGTTTGGAAAATGAGCATCAAGGTAGTTTTCGCATTGGGCAAGTGCGACGGGATGAGAGTAGATGTGGGTAATATCGGTTGTTTTTGTATTCGGAAGCGCGATAAGCTGCTGTTCAATTCGCAGATAGATCTCGCCAACAATAGGGTAGCGGTGTGACTCGACGAGATCGTAGACTTCGTTAATTGATCCGTAGAGGGAATTTTCAATAGCAACGATTGCGAGCGTCGTTTCGTGACGATTAAGCATGCCAAATACCTCACCAAATGTTTCGGCAGGTAAAATGTGGACATCATCGCCAAACCATGTCTTTGCTACCTGGTGGTGAAATGATCCTAACTGGCCTTGGATTGCGACGCGCATAAGGTACATTCTACCACAATCTAAGTGGTGGAGAAGTGGTATACTAAAAGGAATGAATCAGGGATTGGCGTTAGAAATAATGCTTTCGGGGGAAAGCGTGCTTTTGACTGGCCCAGCCGGGGCGGGTAAGACTTTTGTGTTGAATCAATTTATTCGGCTTGCAAAAAGCGAAGGCAAGCACGTGTCCGTGACGGCTACGACAGGCCTTGCTGCGACACATTTAGGCGGTACGACAATCCATAGCTGGGCGGGAATTGGTATTGCTGATAGTCTGCCATCTGGGTTTGCCGAACATTTAGGCAAAGGCCGTAAGGAAATTATTGAAAAAACAGATGTTCTGATTATCGACGAAATCTCAATGCTCCATGATTACCGGCTGGATATGGTTGACGAAGCCTGCCGGTTAGTCCGTCGGAAAGACGAACCGTTCGGCGGCATTCAAGTGATCATGAGTGGTGACTTCTTTCAATTACCTCCAATCAATCGTGGTGATAATCGTGGCGGGGGTTTTGTCGTGCACAGCCAGGTTTGGAGAGAAATGGATCCAACGATCTGTTATTTACAGGAACAACACCGTCAAGACGACGAGGAGCTTCTGGAGATATTAAATGCGCTTCGGGCAGGTGATATTCGCCGCCATCACGCTGAAAAGCTTCTTGCACGCGTTGATGAAACACCAGCAGAAGATTTAGTACTTACCGAACTTCATACGGTAAATGTCGACGTTGACCGTATTAATGATGTGAAACTGAAAGAACTTGGCGGTGATGAATTGCAATATACCCAGACGACCACAGGATCAGATAATTACGTTGAAAGTTTGCAGCGGTCAGTCTTAGCGCCAGGTACGCTTAGCTTGAAGCAAGGCGCGCTTGTTATGGCGGTCAAAAACGCGACCGACCGCAAGTACGCAAACGGCAGCATCGGAACGGTCATTGACTTTGAACCTTCAACCGAATACCCGATCGTCGAATTCCGAAGCGGCAAGACAGTGACGATGATGCCGGATACATGGGAACTGCGCGATGGCGACAAAAAACGGGCGAGTATTACTCAAATTCCACTTCGTTTGGCGTGGGCGATTACCGTTCACAAATCGCAGGGAATGACGCTCGATGCGGCGCGCATCGATCTGCGAAAAGCTTTCGTTGAGGGTATGGGATACGTTGCCCTAAGCCGAGTAAAGAATTTGTCCAGCCTTTATTTATCCGGTATTAACCGGATGGCACTTGCTATCAGTGAGGACGCTCAAAACATTGATGGAACGCTCCGCACAAGAGCAGCGAGTGATAGTAAAAAATTTGCTCACCTTGCTAAAAATATTGAAAAACGCCAAAAAGAACCCACGGTAAAAAAGAAGGCTAGTGGCGGGTCGGGTTGGACGGATAAAATCGCAAAAATGCGCGAAACACACCCAAATGCGTACAAGCCTTGGCAGCCAAGTGACGACACGGTCCTTAAACAGGACTTTCAAAATGGAGCCTCGATCGAAGACCTCAGCCAAAAACTTGGCCGTCACGAAGGAAGCGTCAAAATGCGCCTGCAAAAACATTTCGGTGAAGACGCCGTACAATAAAGAAATAAAAATCGTTTGCTGTTTAGAACTCGCTGGGAGTATACTCTAAGTATATTAACGGAGGGGTAAGCAAATGGACGTTGACATCAATTATTGGGCAGTATTACTAGCAGCAATCTCGAGCATGGTCGTAGGGTCTATCTGGTACGCGAAGAGCGTATTCGGTGATACTTGGATGAAACTTGCGAAAGTCGACAAGAACAAGCCATACAATATGGTGGTTTCACTCGGCCTGACGTTTGTCGTGTCACTTATAACCGCGTACATTTTGGCGCACGTAACCTTCCTGAGCAACAATTTCTTCCACAATAGTTTTATGCAAGATGCGCTAACGACTGCATTTTGGCTATGGCTTGGTTTTACGGCAGCGAGGTTCTTGACGCACGACCTGTTCGAAGGCCGTCCTTGGAAATTGACGCTTATGAACGCTATGCACGAACTGATCACAGTAGTCGTAATGGCGCTTATAATCGGTGTAATGGGCGTCTAATTACTTTAAACGAGCAATCTTGATACAGCCGTCAGATACGTAGAATGTTCTAAGCTGCTGGCCGCGGAAACGTAGCTCTTCACCAGGTTCGCTAGTGTGGACTTTAGAGACCACGCTAGCGTCTTTTAGCGTTTTAAGAATGAAATCACGCTCTTTGTCCGATTCGTCGCTGCCGCCATGGGTCAGCTGGCCTGTACGCCATTGGATGGCGATAGGGTAGGTCTCTTCGGTTGCGGCGCCAATCCACATTTCCTTTTTGCCTATAAAAAGGTGTCTGAATTTTTGAACCCAGAATTTGTATGCGTATTGATGTTTTCGATCAGCATATAGATGTGGCTCTTCCATGCGCCAAAAGCGGACGTGGTGTCTGGTACGGGCACTGCCGCGGTCATTGGTAGGAATCTCAAACCCGACATCGTGCGGGCGGTTGAAAAGATACAGGTTACTTAGCGGCGAAGCGGGGTAGTGAGTGTTAAATACAACTGAAATAGCCTCACGAAAGGCATTTTTGAATGTGAATGGTTCGGCCGTGTACCAGCCCGCTTTGTTCATTTTTTTAATAAGATGGTCACGGTTGGTGACGATTAACGCGATATTTACGGGGTCCGACGGCCAGCCGTCACCGGTGGTTACGTAAAGGGGAATGTGGTCAGGTTTAATGACGATTCTAAAAAGTCGGATCAGAAGAGGGATGACGGCGTAGGTGGAAATACAATAAAGCAGCAGTACGACAATAAACGCCGGTAGGCGACTGTCGGCGTAGGGATAGACTTCGGTGATAGCAAGCCAAGCGAGCACAATACCTAGTCCAAGTATCAAAAGTCGCCAGAAAAGACGGAATATAAAACTAAACATAGATGGTCTCATTATACACTCGCGAGTGCGCAAGTGTATAATAGATCTTATATGCAGAAAAAACCGAGTTTAGTGTTTCCGAAAAAGTTTTTATGGGGAGCTGCAACCAGCGCACACCAAGTAGAGGGCGGAACACATAATCAGTGGTCGGTTTGGGAGCTTGAAAATGCAAAATCACGTGCTGCTCAAGCAGATTATGACCTTGGTGACTTAGATAGTTGGCCCAGAATCAAAGACCAGGCAAAATCGGCTCACAATTATGTCTCTGGCAAGGCTGCTGACCACTATTCGCTATACAAAGACGATTT
>Ga0193742_1001354_pt1 | contig 14828 bp, 14 predicted proteins | sample L2c1metaG_FD_165511 | JGI IMG/M metagenome (GOLD analysis project Ga0193742, IMG submission 165511) | Soil microbial communities from a riparian zone of the East river system, Colorado, United States - L2c1 | ecosystem: Environmental > Terrestrial > Soil > Riparian zone | place: USA: East River... | reverse complement strand
AATGCTGCTGAGTGCTGCGCTCAGGAGCTGGGCGATCGTTATCACGGAGTGGGTTGATGGTAGGACGCGAAGGTGAGTCGACGGTCTGGACGATTCATGGTGAGCGGGTTGTTGATGACACCCGGCGGTTGAAGCCGCGGGGTGTCGCTCGGCTTCTGGAGTTGCAGCCGTCGGTGGGTACGACGGATGCGGAGAATCTCTTGTTCGTTGCCGTTGGCGCCGAGCGGATCGGCGTACCGGTGGATGTCAACGAGGCTGAGCGGGTCGAGTGGATCGAGCTTGCTTCGGTGCGGGAGCGAATTGCCGGCGGCGAGATCGTGGGTGCTGCGTCGATCGCCGGCCTGCTTCATGTCTTGGCTTTCCCGCGGTGAGTGTTGTCGGGGTTGTAGCCAGTTCGGCGGGTGGAGTTGAAGGGCTGAGAGTCGGCCTGGTTGAGCCGTTGGTGGGGCGTGGGCATCGGGTTGCGGTGACGCTGACGCCTACGGCTGCTCGGTGGTCTTGTCGGCCGGTCAACGGTCACCATTGACGACCGTTACTGAACAGGTCGTGGAGAATCCGGACGTAGAACACCAGTCCTGTTGTTCTGTGCCCCAGGTCACATCTAGTTCTGTCAGCAATCAGGCCGCTGTTCCGCTCAACTCACCGAGAGCAGGCCAACCGACAGGAGCAACACATGAAGCACCGCATCGTCGTCCTCGGCGCCGGTTATGCCGGGGCGTACGTGGCCGGGAACTTGGCCCGCCGGCTTTCCCCGGCGAACACCGAGATCACTGTGGTCAACGCCGCGCCGGACTTCGTCCAGCGGCAGCGCCTGAACCAGCTGGCAGCCGGCCGGGAGATCAAGGCTCCGAAGCTCGGCGACGTCTTCGCGGGCACGGGGATACGACTGCACGTGGCCCGTGTCACCGCCGTCGATCCTGAACGCGGGATCGTTGCTGTGGCCGACTCCAACGGCGGCGGCGAGGTCGGCTACGACACGCTTGTGTACGCGCTCGGCAGCCACGTCGCCGACCAACGCGTCCCCGGCGTGGCCGAGCACGCCTTCGACGTCGCGAGCCGGCCCGCGGCACTGCGACTGCGTGAACGCCTGGACAGCCTGGAAAACCGGGGAGAAGGTGGGAGCGTGGTGGTCGTCGGCGATGGGTTGACAGGCATCGAGACCTCCACCGAGATCGCCGAATCCCAGCCCGGCCTGTCGGTGACGCTCATCGCCCGCGGCGAACTCGGAGCCCGGCTCTCCGCCGGAGCCCGCAGCCACCTGCGCCAGGCCTGCGACCGGCTGGGCATCACAGTCCTGGAACACACCAGTGTCGATGCCGTCGAAGCGGCGCGGGTGCTGTGCGCCGACGCCACCGCCCTGGCGTCCGACGCAACCGTGTGGACGGCGGGGTTCGCGGTCAGCCCGATCGCCGCCGCTGGTGGTCTCGAGGTGACCGACAACGGTCAGATCGTCGTTGATCGCACCATGCGGTCGGTCTCGCACCCCAACATCTACGCGGTCGGCGACAGTGTGTACACCCTCGGTGACAACGGCCGGCAGCTGCCGATGAACTGCGGATCGGCCGGCTTCACCGGCCGGCAGGCGATCAACGCGATCGTGGGGCGTCTGACCGGCCGCAAGATCGCCAACACCAAGCTGGTCTATCAGTACAACGCGATCAGCCTCGGGCAGCGGGACGGGATCCTGCAGCTGATCGACGGTGCGGCACAGGCGAGGCCGAAGTTCCTGGGCGGCCGGAAGGCTGTGCGCGTCAAGGACGCCATCCAAAACGGGGCGTTGTGGGGGACCTCGCACCCGACCTTCGGCCTGCCCAAGCGCCGGCACCGCCTGGCCGCCCCGTCGGACAGGTCTGCCGAGAAGGCGGTCGGGTAGCCACCTACCCAGCAGATTCGTCACCAGGAATGGAGTGTCATCGTGCGGATCACGGTATTCGGGGCCAATGGCCCGACCGGGCGGCTGCTCACCGACCAGGCGCTCGCTGCCGGACATCAGGTGACCGCGGTCACCCGGCGGCCGAACTCGTTTCCGCTGCACCATGATCGTCTGGAGGTGATCGGTGCCGACGTACTCCATCCGGCAGCGGTCGACGCTGCCGTGGCGGAGCGGGACGCGGTGCTGTCGACGCTCGGAGTGCCCGCGGCAAAGGAACCGATCAGCACCTATTCGCAAGGTGTGGCCAATATCGTCGCCGCGATGGAACGGCATCATGTACGCCGGCTCGCCGTGGTCAGCTCGAGCGGAGTCGACCCGAATTCGTACTCCGATGGCGGATTCCTCTTCAACCGGGTACTACTGCCATACGTGACGCGGGTGTTGGGTAAAACGCTCTACGACGACATGCGGCGAATGGAAACGCTGGTCTGCGCCAGCGATCTGGACTGGACGATCGTGCGCCCGAGTGGGCTCTACGACCTGTCGGCGGTCACCAGCCACACTGTCGTCGAGGGTCACGCGGACGGCAGGTTCACGGCCCGTGCGGACCTCGCCGCCAGCATGCTGGGCCTGCTGGACGACGACCGCTATCACCGCACCACCGTTAGTGTCATCACGACCGTCGACAACCCCACCTTGCTCCAGTGGATCCGGCGCGAGGCACTCGCCAAGAAGTGAACCAATGTGTCCGTATCCGGCCGCAAGATCCAACCTAGGGTGGCCCGCGTGGACAGCACCGTCACTGATCCCTTCGACACTGACCGGTTCGAGGACAGCCGGAACCGGCTGGCCTCGCTGGCATACCGGCTGCTGGGCTCGGCCGCCGACGCCGAGGACGCCGTGCAGGACGCGTTCCTGCACTGGCAGGCCGCGGACCGGCAGCTGATCAAGGTGCCGGAAGCATGGCTGACCAAGGTCGTCACCAACCTGTGCCTCGACCGGCTCCGCTCGGCGCAATCCCGCCGCGAACGGGTCCGCGCCTGGCTGCCGGAACCGCTCCTTGACGGCGACCCGATGCTCGGCCCGGCCGACATGATCGAGCAGCGCGAATCAGTCTCACTGGCTGTGCTGACTCTGATGGAGCGCCTTTCACCTCTTGAGCGGGCCGTCTACGTCCTGCGCGAAGCATTCTCCTACAGCCACGCCGACATCGCCGAGATCCTCGACATCACTGAGTCCGCAAGCCAGCAGCACCTCCACCGGGCCCGGCGCCGCCTCGCCGCCGTGCGCCGCCGCGGCGGCGAAGTGGACCCAGCCTCCGCTCGCAGGATCGTCGAGGAATTCCTCGCCGCTGCCTCCTCGGGCCGCACCGAACGGCTGGTGGCGCTGCTCACCGACGACGCGACCGCAATCTCGGACTCCAACGCCGCCGGCCCTGCCGACACGCTGCTGCAGTACAACACCCCACAGCGCATCGCTGCCGTCGCAAGAGCCGGACTCAAACCCACACCCGCGAAACGGCGACTTGCCGGCGGCACGCCTACGATCCACTACGCGCTCGTCAACGGCGCCCCCGCCATCCTCTTCGTGCTCGACGACCAAGTCATCGGCGCCGTCACGTTCGACATCACCAACGGCAAGATCGCCACCATACGCGGGATCGCCGCCCCCACCCGCCTCACCCGCCTCGCTGAAGCCTGGCGGCAACACGAGCCGGACCCGCCGCTCATCACCCAGTGGTGACCCGACTTGCTGGGGACCGCCAGCGCCGGTGACCCGTTGCCTGGGTGCGATCACAGGCCGCAGAGGAACTCCGGTCCTCTTATCCCGTTTTGCTCACCAACACACGCGGAACAGGCGAATGACAACGACGGACCAACACCCAGCGATCAAGAAGTCGGTGGCTGCTACCTCGTCGACAACGGGAGAACGTCCGTGAGCCGAACCGGACCACCCATCGAGGCGTTCATCTTCGACCTCTTCGGCGTGATCATCGCCTTCGACAATGACATCGTGCCGGCGCGACTCGCCAGACACTGCACCGATCCCGACGACGCCCTTCGACGCTTCGACGGGCTCATGGCCCGCCGCGAGATCATCACCGGCGAGGTGACCTTGTACCAAGTACATCGCCAACTCGTCGATGCACACGGACTCACGCTGACCTACCCGCAGTTCGAAGCCGCCTGGCTCGAGCCCTACTCCTGGCCCATGCTTGGCATGGCCGACTTCGTCAAGGCCCTGTCGGAGAACCACCGCCTTGTTCTGCTGTCCAACGTCGACCACTACTACTGGCAGGTCGTGCGGGCGATGCAGCCGGAGCTTGAGTTCTTCACAGAGCTGCTGGTGTCCTGCGACCTCGGGTTCGCGAAGCCGGAGGCTGAGGCCTTTCTGCGTGCGAGCCAGGCCGCCGGCGCAGACCCGGCGCAGTGCCTCTTCGTCGACGACACGAGGACGAACATCGAGGCGGCTCGGGCACTCGACTTCCAAACACACTGGTTCCGCGATGCTCCCGGGCTACACCGGATCCTGCAAGGCGCGACGACGAAGGGCTTCTAGCCTCCGCACCCGGACACGGTGCACCAGCGCGTGAGCCGCCACGACCGACACGACCGATAGCTGCACGCCTGAAGCTCGTGTGCCGATGCGCGTTCGGCCCGGCTGAACCATCGACGCTTCCACCACCACTTCCCTACGTGCCCGAGTTCTCCACTGAGGTGGCTCGCCACGTGTCATAGCCGGGTGGCGCGTTTCGTCTTAGAGGCATGACGAGCGCAGAACAGACCTCGGTGCTGATCACCGGAGGCAACAAGGGAATCGGTCTCGAGGCGGCCAGGCGGCTCGGGGAACAGGGATGGATGATCTTCCTCGGCTCACGCGATCGAGATCGGGGACGCACGGCCGCTGACCGGCTGACCCACGGTGGCGCGGACGTGATCATGGTGCCGCTCGACGTGACCTCGGACGAGTCGGTGCGCGACGCGGAGCGGCTCGTCCGAGAGCACACCGACCGGCTGGACGTGTTGATCAACAACGCCGGCGTGTCAGGTCGGGGCACCACGCCCGCGGACGCGACAGCGAACGAGATCCATTCCGTCTACGACACCAACGTCTACGGACCGGTCAGAGTCACGCACGCATTCCTTCCCCTGCTGGAGGCGGCGGATCATCCACGGGTGGTAATGGTGTCCGGCCCCGGTGGTTCCATCAGGGTCGTGACCGATCCGGCCCAGCCCGTCTCGAAGATGCACGAGCTTGCCTACACCTCGTCGAAGGCAGCGCTGAACATGATCACCGTCCGCTATGCCCAGGCGCTCCCGGGTATCAATTTCAACGTCGCCACTCCCGGAGATATCGCCAACCGCAAATACGCCGCCACCGACATGAACAGGAACACCGGCAGCGGCTTGACGATCACCGAGGCCACCGACTCGATCATCAAACTCGCGATGATCGACGCGGACGGGCCGACCGGCACCTTCACCGACCGCCTTGGCCCTGCCCCGTGGTGACCACCGCCGGCTGGCGGTGTCGCCCTGGCAGGAGATGCCGGGGGTGACGGTCTGACGGTCCGTGGCCGATGGGAGTACACCGAGGATCGGCACGCCGAGCGGATGCTCCAGCCTCCCTGGTCGTCCTCGCGACGGTCCTTGCGCCGCGCCTCCTTCCGGCAGCGGAACCTGTTGTCCCCGTACATGATGGTCTTGCTTCTCATTGAGAACCGCTCCTGGGAAATACGATTGCCGACCAGCGGGCACGCTGCCACGATTCCGGTCATGAGCAGTGTTGGAGCGCCGAACTGCCTGATTGTGACGGGTATGCCCGGGGCCGGAAAGTCCACCGTGACCAGGCTGGTCGCCGAGCGGCTGCCACGTTCGGCTCGGCTCGACGGCGATGAGCTCAACAAGATGATTGTCAGCGGTTTCGTCTGGGCGCTGGGCGAGCCCGCTGACGAAGCAGCGCGGCAAGTGGAGCTGTTGCACCGCAATCTGTGCACGCTGGCGAACAACTTCTCCGACGCCGGCTTCACACCCCTGATCGATGCGATGATCCCCTCCCGCGAGAAGCTGGACTTCTTCCTCGAGCTCCTCACGCCTCGCCAGGTCTTGTTCGTTGTCCTCGCACCGGCCATCGACGTGTGCCAATACCGCAACACGATCAGGGATCCACGTGAACGGTTCGACTTCGACGGCTACGAAACCCTCGACGCCGACATGAAGCGCGAGCTCGGCGATCTCGGCTGGTGGTTCGACACCGCGGCTCTTACCCCCGATCAAACCGCTGATCGCATCGTCCGCGATGCACGCCGCCATGCCCTCGTGAACTGACTGCCACGCTCTATGCAGCAGTCGACCACGAAGCTCAGCACGAATCTGGCACGGCTTACGGGTCGGAATTCAACGAGCAACATCGCGACATGAGCGACTCCTGGCGGCCTGGACTTGCTGGGGAGTCCACCAGCGGGCCTCGGGGAACTCTGATGGGTCGGTGATCAGAGTCATGTCTTGTCGGCCGAGGAAGCGGAACCACAGGCTGACGTTGGTGTGGCCGTGGTCGATTCCGACTGTTTCGCTGATGGTGATGAAGCTCGCTCTGCGGTCAGGGTCGGCAAACGTCGGGATGATGCCAAGTTCTTCTGGGGCCTCTCGGTGGGCGGCGCCGGCTGGGTGTTCGTCCGGCTCGACGTGGCCTCCAGGCGACAACCAGCGCTGGGCGTTAGGTGGTCGACCAGCAGGGTGCTTCCGTCACTGGGGTCGATCAAGGCGACGCAGGACACGAGGTGTGTGGTGTCGGTGTTGCGGGCTTGGCTCGGCGGAACACGTCGTCGGTGCTTTCCCGCCAGCGAAGCGCCTGGGCCTGGCGCGTCGATTCGAGCTCGTCGAGCGGCGTAATCTCGGCTATGAGCTGATGAACTGTCAGCACGGAGGATCGCATGACCGGGACTATGTCACTACGATCCGACAGATCCTGGCTGCTCGTCGGTGGGTGGTTATCGGGGTGGGGAGGTCGCAGGCTCGGCCAGGGCTACCTTCAATCTGGATGTCGCCGCCGAGCTCGGTCCGCGGGGTATCACCTCGAACGTCGTCGCGCCGGGTTTCACTGCGGAGACCGAGTACTTCCAGGGGCAGCTGAGTGATAGCCGTCGCGAAACGTTGCTGCAGGCAACCTTAATGAAGCGGGAAGGTGTGCCTGGCGACATCGCGGAGACGATCTGGTTCCTCGCTTCGCCCGGTGCCCGGCACCTCACCGCCCAGGTGCTGCACGTCAATGGCGGAGCGCTCGCGACCCGCTGATTGCGATTTCGGGTGACAGTGGGCCATCACCGTTGCGCCGGACTGGGGGTAGCGGAGGCGGGTTCGTGAGTTCAGCGAAGGCGTCCGTAGTACGGGCCGACGGGGCCGCTATTTGGTGAGGTTGGGTGGGCGGCTGGTGCGGCTGCCTGAGGAGGGTAGTCGTGAGGTGTGGGAGGTTGCGGCGGCGGTGGGCAGGGTGGCGGCTCCGCGGGCGGGGGCGACGTCGGACGCTGCGGCTAAGGCGGCTTGTAGGTCTGGAGGGAGGAGCTGGCGGATTGGCGCTACTTCGCCTCGGGGGCGTGGGCCGAGTTGAGGGCGGGTGTTGGAGATGGCGTCCAGGGTTTGGAGTCTGGAGCCGGACTCGCGGCCGAGGCGGGCGGCGGCTACTTCAAAAGGGCGATCATCCCCGCGGGGTTCGAAGCAGATCACTTGGCGCACCGGTGGGACGCCGTCGTCTGCCTCGAATTCCCGGTAGATCAGGCGATGCGAGGGGCCGAGATCGTGATTGTGTCGGGTTTCTTGAATGACCGGCAGCTTGATCTCGGCGCAGTCTCTGAGGTCGTGATGCTCGGGGGAGTAGCCGAGACGCTTGCCGTCGAAGGCGACCTCTCTGCCCTCGGCCAGTGCGCGCAGTCCTGTCTTCAGGGCGCGGAACTCGCGGTCGCGTAGTCCGCCCGGCTGAGATTTCGCAGCGCGGGACAGGGCTGTGAGTTGTTGCATCAGCTGATCCTTGAGCAGGAGCCGGTACTGCGTCATCGCGGCTTCGGGAGGTCTGAATCGTCGATGTCCTCGTTGAGATCCCAGCCGATCTCCGCGGCGGCATCTTCAAGGGGTATTGACGGTTGATCGTCGGCCAGGCGCTCCCGCGCGGTTTCATAAACGTGGGCGAATCCGTCCTCGTCGGCGGCCACGGCGTCGAGCCGACTCCAGACCGCCCACGGGATGACGACACCTTCTGGTTGGCCGGCGTCTCCGAAGATCAGAGGTTCGGACTGGCCGGAGCGGAATAGCTGGAGGAGGTTCGGCAGCTGTCTCGAGGCCTCGTCGGTTGCGATGACCCAGACACGTTCTCCGTCGGGGAGCAGGTACGGGGTTTCGGAGTCCATTGGAGGTCCTTCCAGGTCGAGCGTTTCATCAGGATAAGAGGCGGGGGCGGGACAGGTCCGGAGTTATCCACAGGCGAACCTCGCTCCGAGGATGCAAGGCCGCTGCCTTGGGCAACGATTCTGGCGGGAGGTAGAACTGCGAAGGCGTTACTTTGAGCCGTTGATTGGGCTGTTCCTGTAGCGGATCCGCAGGACGGAACACTCGCTGTGACAGTGATCGGGCGGTCGCGGAGGGGAGCCGAATGGGGCTCCTTGGGTGGGGTACTCGGGGGGTATGTCTCATGCCAAGAGGGCTGCTAAGAGGCGGAAGGGTCCGACGGTCGCTGCGGTGGCTGTGGGGGCTGCGCTGGTGGGCGGCGGCCTGGTGGTGCTGGGACAGCTTGATTCGCGGACGGGGTCGCAGCAGGTGCTGCCGACGATTACTGCCAGTCAAGACTCTGGAGATGGTGGGCCGGGGGCGTCGGGGTCGGTTGGGCCGAGCGCTAGTGCGAATTCAAGTCCGAGTCCGACGGCCGCCACCGCTAAGCCGACGCGGAACGCCAGTACTCCGGTGACGCCGGCTCCTGGTGCGTCCAGGGTGAGCAACTCGGCTGCTGTGGTTGCTGCGTGTTCTCGGGAGATTGCTGCCGGTGAGGCCGTTGTTCGCGCCGCCAGTACTGCGGCTGACGGGTGGCGCGCTCATCTCCAAGCGCGGACGGATCTGTTGGCCGGCAAGATCTCCAGGGAGGCCAGCGGACAGATCTGGGCGCGTACCAAGAAGGCCGGGCCGGCTCAGGTGGCTAGCCTCTCTGCAGCCATGACCGCCCAGGGGAAGGCGCGCGGCGGGTGCGCGAAGGTCACGGGCTCCGCGGTGATTTCCTGCAAGCAGCGGCTGGCCGCGCTTGATGCGGCCTCTTCGGCTGGGCGTGCGGCTGTCAGTGACTGGAACGACCACCTCAAGATGATGGCGGCTCATGCTGCTGGCGCGTTCGGTTCACAGCATGCACAGGACTTGTGGGTGGCGGCATGGAAGGGTGGGCCGAAGAATCTCGAGAGGTTCGCCCTCGCTCAGGCCGCGCTGGCCGGCGCACCTCGTTGTCGTCCCTCCTGACCGACCTGCGTCGTCGAACTTAGATCGCTCCCCTGAGCCGAGGGAAGTCGTGGGGAAGGTTGAGGGAAGGTGGCATTCCTAGCGTCGGTGGGGTCATGGTCCATCAACCGAACGGAGTACTGCCATGACCGCAACGGTTCAACGGCCTCCACTCAACGGCGTCGACGTCCCGACGCTGTTCGCCACTCTCGACGCGGTGAAGGGGGCACCGGAGATCGCCCAGTTCCAGTTCCGGGCGCGCAACGAATGGATCAGCGGCACCCACAGCCGCTCCGTCATCCAGGGCTTCTTCGGCGCAGGACAGGAGGACACGTCGCGCACCGACCCGTTCACGTACGACGCTGACCATCCCGCTGTCCTCGTCGGGTCGAACCAGGCACCGACACCGGTGGAGTTCCTGCTTCATGCCATCGCCACCTGTCTCACCGCGGGCCTCGCAAACATCGCCGCCGCCCGGGGGATCACACTGCGGCGGGTTTCCTCGACTGTCGAGGGCGACATCGACCTGCTCGGAGTCTTCGGTCTGTCCGATTCGGTCCGCAACGGCTACCGGCAGATCCGTGTGCACTTCGACATCGAGGGCGACGCGTCAGCCGAGGAGCTGGCGGCGCTCGTGCAGCAGTCCCGCAACCGCTCCGCGGTGTACGACGTGCTCATCAACGGCACCGATGTCCAGATCGATGTCAGTACCCCAGCGAAGCCATCGTGAATCCGCGGAGCCGGCCCGGCGCGGGTTGGGACGCCATCGTCGTCGGCGGACGCGTCGCCGGAGCCTCGACCGCGCTGTTGCTCGCCCGCAGCGGCCTGCGGGTGTTGGTCGTGGACCGTGCTCGCCGCGGCTCGGACACCGTGTCGACTCACGCACTCATGCGCGGCGGCGTCCTGCAACTGCGGCGCTGGGGCTTACTGGACCGCATAGTGGCGACAGGCACGCCGCCGGTACGCCGGGCAACGTTCCACTACGGTGCGGAGTCCATGCCGATCTCGCTGAAACCGTATGCCGGTGTTGATGCCCTGTACGCGCCGCGGCGTACCGTCCTGGACGCCCTACTCGTCGACGCCGCAGAGGAGGCCGGCGCGCGGTTCCGCTTCGGACTGGCCGTCACCGACTTGGCCCGTGACAGCGCGGGCCGCGTCGTTGGTGTTGTCCTACGCGACCATGACGGGGTTACCTGGACAGAGCGCGCGCGGCAGGTTGTCGGCGCCGACGGACGCGGTTCTGTGGTGGCGGGTCGGGTGGCCGCACCGACTATTGCGTCGGGCTCCCGGGCTGGGGCGTACGTCTATGGGTACTGGCCGGCCGCGGACGTGGATGGCTATCACTGGTACTACGGCGACGCGTTGTCCGCCGGGGTCATCCCTACGAACGACGGCCTCGCTTGCGTTTTCGTGGGCGGCCCACAGGATGTGCTTGCCAGCGCGATGCGCGACCACGGTCCTGCCGCCGCGCACCGCGGGCTGCTGGCGCGGCTCGATGAAGGGCTCGCCGAGCGTACGGCGGCGCCGCCGTACGGGTCGGTGCGGTTCTTCCGCGGGATGCCGGCGCGGCTGCGTCGTCCGTACGGACCAGGCTGGGCGCTGGTCGGAGACGCCGGCTGCTGGGTGGACCCGCTCTCGACTCACGGGATCACCGACGCGCTGCGCGACGCGGAGTTGCTCGCCATCGCGATCGTCGCTGGGTCGGCATCGGAGCGTGCCGAGGGGATCGCGCTGGTCGACTACCAGGCCCAGCGAGATCGCATGGCCCTGCCGATGCAGCCGATCGTCGATCGCCTCGCATCCCACGAGTGGGACCTCGCCGAGGCCCGCCGGTTGCTGCACGGGCTGTCCTCGGTGATGGCGGACGAGGTCGAGGCGATTCGCGGCTTCGACCTGGCGGCCACCCGCACCGCCTGACCGACCAGGGCGGGCAGGACTAAACTCGCGGATGGGAGAAAGCGATGCGCGTCGAGATCGAACTGTTGGACGGCTTCGCCGTCCGGGTCGACGGGCGGGCCGTTCCCGCCGAGGAGTGGCGCCGCCGCCAGGCGGCGGCGCTGGTCAAACTCCTCGCGCTCGCCCCACGCCGGGCGATGCATCGCGAGCAGGTCATCGACGCGTTGTGGCCCGGCGCCGGGATCGACGACGCCGCGCCACGGCTGCACAAAGCCGCGTACTACGCCCGACGCTCGCTGGGCGATCCACGCGCGCTGGTCCTGGCCGGGGACCTCGTGTCCCTGTTCCCCGACGCTGAGGTGGTCGTCGACGCCGAGGTGTTCGAGCGGCGCGCCCAGCAAGCCCTCGCGGCCCCGGACGAACCCGCCAACTCGGAGGGACCCGGCAACACAGACGCTAGAGACAGCGCGGCCGCCGCCGCGGCAGACCTGTGGGCTGGCGACCTGCTGCCCGAGGACCCGTACGAGACTTGGCTGGAAGGTCCACGGGATCGCTTGCGCCAGCTGCACCAGGACGTACTTCGCCGTGCCGGCAGGTGGGAGGATCTGGCCCGTGCCGACCCGGCCGACGAGGACGCCAGCTTGGCTCTGGCGCGAAAGCTTGCCGACAGCGGCGACCGGCGCGGGGCGCTGCGACAGTTGGAGCGACTGGAGCGAGCCCTTCGTGGCGAGCTGGGCGTCACTCCGAGCCCGGCGGTCGTCTCGCTTCGTGCCGAGCTGCGCGCGCTCGACGCGCCGCGACCGGACGGCCGGCGGCCGCCGATCGGCCGCGATCCCGAGCTCGACCAGATCGACCGTCTAATCATTGCTGCGAGCAACGGCCAGGGTCGGACGCTGTTCGTATCCGGCCCTGCGGGCATCGGCAAGACCGCCGTACTGCGGTGGCTTGACCGGCGGGCCGAAGAGCGCGGGCTGCGCGTGGGCTTCGGCACAGCCGCCGCCATCGAGGGCGCCTGGCCATTCGCGCCGGCGCTCGAGGCGCTCGCGGATCTGTGCCGTCGCCACCCGGCCCTGCTCGACGGATTGGCCGACGAGTACCGCGTCGAGATCGAGAGGGCTCTGCGCGGCTCCTCTCCGGACTGGACGGGTGAGAGCCGTCATCAGCGCCTGTTCGTCAGTGCCGCTGAGCTGCTGCGACTTGCGTCCTCCGGCGGTGGCGCCGTACTCGTTGTCGACGACGCCCATGACGCCGACGAGGCCAGCCTGCGCCTGCTGCACTATCTGTCCCGCACCGCGGTCGGCGAGCGGATCGTGATCGTGGTCGCGCACCGCCCCTGGCCGCTGCGTCCGGCGATGGACGCGATGCGCCGCAGCTTGATCGGCCGCGGTACGTCGGTGCCGTTGGACCTTGGCCCGTTGGCTGACGAGGATATCCGCCGGTTGGCCGGCCGAGCTGTCGGCGAGGATCAGGTGCTGCTCGAGCGGGTGGTGAAGCTTGCCGGCGGCAACCCCTTCGCGGCTGTGGAACTGGCCCGCACGGCCGGGGCGGCCGACGACCGCGCGGGTCCGATGGGCGCGCTGGTACTCCGCGGCCTCGGCGGTGACGCGACCGCGGCTCTGACCAGAGTTGCTGTGCTGGGTGGCTCGTTCGACACCGATGAGTACGTCGCTCTGTCGGGCGTCGGCGAGGCTCCGGCCTACAAGCTGCTCGACGACGCGCTCGCCGCCGGCGCGGTCGAGCGGACGGGCGCCGGCTACCGCTTCCGGCACTCGCTGGTGCGCGACGCGCTGCTGGAGGGGCTGCCGCCGCACCGGCTGCTGCCGCTCCATCGTCAGGCCGCGGAGGCGCTGCGCGGTCTCGGCGCGTCCCCAGCACGGATCGGCCACCAACTGCTGCAGGCCGGTGAAGTCGGTGCTGCCGCACCGTTCCTGCTGCAGGCCGCCCGCACTGACGCGGCCATCGGGGCGTACCGCGATGCGCTCGTCATGATCGACATGGTGCGCCAGGAAGTCCGTGCCCCGGAGCGCGGGCCGCTGCTCGCTCTGCGCGCGGACATGCTGTTGGCAACAGGGGATGCCGGTGCGGTGCTCGCTTACCGGGAGGCGCTGAGCGCCACAGACGATGCCGCCGGACGGCGGCGCTTGCTGCCACGCCTGGCTCGGGCCGCCACCTTCGCGGGCGATTACGCGACCGCGGCCGAGGCGCTCGACGGCCTGGAGCCGGACGGATCCGCCGACGACGCCGCGCTGCTACTCCAGCGCGGGATCCTGGCCTATCTGACCGGCGATCTGCAGGCGGCCGCAGCGGCCGCGGACGAGGCGCGCCGCCGGATCGGGGTGGCCGACCCCGGCGATTGGCGGATGTACGACCTGATTTCACTGCAGGGTCTGGTCGCGCACCTGCGCGGGGAGTGGTTCGGCCGGCTCGCCGTCGAGCTACGCGCCGGTGCGCAACGGCCGGACCTCGCGCGGTCGATGTTCGACAGCCACCTGTGTGTGGCGGAGTTCCTGCTGTACGGACCCACGCCGTACGCGGAGGTCCTGGCGCTAGGCGCCACCCTGCGCGAGTCGGCGCGTCGATCCGGCGTACTGCGGGCTGTCGCGTTCGCCACCGCCTTGCGCGGCGAGGCAGCCTTGCTCTCCGGAGACCTGGCCCTCGCCGAGTCCGAACTCACCGAGGCCACGCAACTTCACCACGACATCGGCTCCATCGCAGGGGAGGCCCACAGCCTGCAGCGGCTCGCCGAAGTGCGCCTCGCCCAAGGGGACCGTGCCGAGGCGACGCGGCTGTTGCACCGAGCGCTACCGCTGGCCCGCTGGTCGTCGATCGCGCTGCACCTGATGCAGCGCGTGTACGGGACGATGATCCGGGCCGCGCCGGACGTGGACAGCGCCCGCGCCGTCGTGGACCAGGCCGTGGCCGCCCTCGGCCAGGAAGACTCCTGCACCTTCTGCTCCATCATGCTCGCGGTGCCTGCCGCGACGGCCTGCGCCGACGCCGGCGATCTCGACGACGCTCGCCGGCACCTCGCTGCCGCCGAGCGGTCCGCCGCGCTGTGGAAGGGCACCGCCTGGCAGGCGGCGATCGCCGAGGCCCGTGCGCACCTGGACAGCGCCGAAGGCGACCGCGACGCCGCGCGCCGTCGGCTGCTCGAGGCCGCTGAGCTCTTCACCGCCGCAGGCCAGCCGCTCGACGCCGACCGCTGCCTCGCCTGACTACATGGCTTTCCCGGATCCGGAAGGAAACGGTTGGAACCTGCTGATCACCGCACGGGCCAGAGGGTCGTATGTCCAGAGGAGACATTGGTGAATACACGGGCATGTGTGCCGTGCACGTGTTGGTGAGAGGTCCCGGTGCCTAGTTTCGGGGGATGGGGAATGACGGGCGCGGGCTGGTCGGGCGAGTGGTCGCTGTTACTGGTGGGGCTAGTGGGATTGGGGCCGCCTGTGCGGTGAGGTTGGCTGGAGCCGGGGCCGAGGTGGTTGTGGTTGATCAGGACGGGCCGGGGGCTAAGAGGGTTGCGGAGCAGGTCGGGGGACGGGCTGAGGTCGTGGATCTCGGGGATCTGGAGGCCGTTGACGCGCTCGAGT
>Ga0193742_1001352_pt1 | contig 14832 bp, 26 predicted proteins | sample L2c1metaG_FD_165511 | JGI IMG/M metagenome (GOLD analysis project Ga0193742, IMG submission 165511) | Soil microbial communities from a riparian zone of the East river system, Colorado, United States - L2c1 | ecosystem: Environmental > Terrestrial > Soil > Riparian zone | place: USA: East River... | reverse complement strand
TTGGCTGTAGTGTTGCGTTGGTGCGGGTTTTGTATATATTTGTCTGGCCGCGATAGGCTGACAGTTGTGTAGGCAAACGACAATTTCCTATTTCTGCTCTAAAGTCGCAAAGGCTGGGATTGCTTCACTGCAGTCCCTTTTTTTTTGCCCTTATCGTAAATCTACTATTGGGTTGCATTGTATTGATTCTTATTATTGTTGTGTCGTTTGCATTTTTTACACAACAATATGTCAGATGAAAATTACCATATACATTGAGAAAAAAAGGGGTTGCGGGTTCAAAAAACCCGGTGGCATTTACCTAATCGGATCGTCTGATAAAGCGGGTGCATGTTGCCGACTTCCATTTGAATTAAAGACTTGCGAATGTTGCGGATCCAGTGTAACGTTTTCCCGTGGTTACACCTGGATCAATACAGGAATGTTTTGCTATAATAATATTGCCGGTGCTGATTGCACCGGCATTTGTATTTTAAATGAGCCTGGTAAACCCATTGGTTTGATGTGGGTCGGTGAAAATAATTACCCCCATGTAAAAGACTTCGAACGTGAATCAAATGCTATAGGTGTAAGCAAACGATTGAACGTTATTCCCAAAGGTTTGTCTGCAGGTGATTGGGTTGCTCTTGCACATAATAAAGCAATACCGGTGTTCAATGAAATGGATCCTGCAGATCCTAATGCCCCCCTGGTGACATATAAGCCTGGTGTTTTTATGGTCTTCAAAATTGAAAAGCTGCAGTATGTGGTGAAGGGATCCGAAAGCGATGACGACCTGCAGAAAATTGCTGATAAGAATATCGAATTAATAACGGTTGTTCCGGAAGGGGAGCCAATAAAAATGTTTTGATATGACTAAGGATAATTTGCGTGTGCTTGTCGATGTTGTTGGTGAAATGCTCGATACGTCTAAATCTATCGCAAAGGATCAGCGGATGATTGATGCCTGTAAAGGGGATTCTTTTTTGATGTATGGTCATGTGCGGTCTATAGAAGACAATATTAAAAAGTTGCATTCACTTGCTGATCGGATTAAAACGATACAGTGATATTATACATTTCTTTCACCTTAAAAAATGCTACAATGGCAACAAAAACAAAAACAGTGATGACTTACCGGGATCGGACGCAGGATATTATCCGGAAAATTTGGCTACTGTATGATGAAGCCGGGCACATGCGTGATTTTGCTTCAGACGGTCCTAATAAAGATGCCTGGAATAAAACCCGTGGTATGTTGTACGATACTGCAATTAAGTTGGGTAATCACGACAATTCAATTTCGGGTGGTACTGCAGCAATGGAAACATGGTCCGACGATGACGATAAAACTGCCTCCTAATGAATAAGCAGAATGACATCGATGAACTGCAGCGGTTAATCGTGCAGTGCAGAAAAGTAAGAAAGGCTATGCTTATTACTATGTATGTAATGGTTTTTTTGGCAGTCCTGAATCTGTTGGCGTTCATTCGAAATTTTATTTAATCATTTCTTTCACTTTAAAATTTTATTATCATGCAAGACAGTACAACAAATTTGGAAATTGTAAACCCGGTGGATCCTGCAGTATTGCAGCTGCAGTCTGATCGGTTGTATCAGTTAACTAGGTGCAGTTACTTTCAGGGGTTGATTGATGCAATGCCGTGTAATTTGTCTATCGTGTTTGAAACACCTGGTCGTGTCCGGATCTTAGATGTGAAGATTCACGACACTAACGCAGCTGAAGATCAAATAATAAAAAAGTTTGCAACGGATATGCTGCAGTTTCATAAGACACAGCTGGCCCGTGTCAATGAAATGCTAAAGGATCTTAGGGGTGAATGATAGGAGGGCTGATGACCAGCTGCGATACTGCAGCTGGTTTTTTTTGTATCTGTTTTAAATGCAACTGCCATGAAAATAACAATTGAATCACAGCTAACAGACCTGGGAGGCCACTACATAACTGAAAATGTTTTTATGCTCATAGAGTGGTCTGCTAAAATGCTCAAAGCTGTAAATCCTGAAGTATTAGAGAAGTCTCTACTTACAACAGACTGCCTTCAAATCGGAAATCATTCAACATGCTTAATAACAATTGAAAAGTGAAGCATGTATAACCGAAAAATATCTTTTTGTTGTTCAAGATCTACAACGCCGAAAAAAAAGCCCGCATTTGACGCGGGTTTCCGGGCGGGCCTCACCAGGTCCTGCAGGATCCTGCCGGCGCAACCTGGTCAGCTGGTGACCGTTAGTAAAAACCTTTAAAAATTGATGTATATGATTACACTTAAACAAATCAAAAACAGAATGAAGTGTTGCGCTACTGAAAAGCCGTTGACTACTTCAAAGCATGTTAACATGGTGCAGGTCGATAAGTCTGCAAAGTGGGATTATCCCACATGGGGGAATGTTCTTACAGGTAAAAGGGATATGGCCGTCGCTTATGTACACGACGACTGTATAGACGAAAACGGTAACTGCAAAGTGCCTATCAAATTCGTTGTTGAGTTTGCCGGGGATCTTATTCGTTATCATCCAATTGATTCTATATGATGCCAGAAACAACATTATCTAAACTGCAGAGCGAGGCCCGTAAGCGCAATGAACAGCGGTTTAAAGCTGAACCCAAAGGAACCGTACACATACAGCGGCCTGAACTTCGGCGCAAGGTTGTTGCCTTGCCGAATTACCGGGATCTATTGTGTGGCCGCTCGCTGATCATGCCGTATCTCGCAGTCAGTTACCGCACTGATCGGAATGACCAGGGTTTGTTTGTGCAGGGATCCTGGAAACAATTCAAAACCCAGCCAGATCTACATGCGTGGCTGAACAGGCGGCGAAAACAGGGAACCGGTCAATACACCGGATCTGAAATAATGACCAGCCTTGCGGCTGTAATGGCCTTATACGACGATCCGGGAACCCACCCGGCATTAAAAACTGCTCTGAATTCCTACTTAAAATGGCGTTTGGAGTTGAAAATTTAGGGTATACCATTGGTTTATCATAGCGATTGTTAGTCCCGGATAGCGTTACAACCCATTATATTCTAATCACTTCGGTTTTAAATATCCTTGTAATTGCCAGGAATTCCAATACTGCAGGTCCGTGGAAACGGGTTTGTTCAATATAGTGAAGCCATGTATTCTAGTAAATACAGTTCGGTCCGCTCGCGGTCCCGGATGCTTCATGCCCGGAAGTCAGCCTATAGCGTCGGATTGTCCGACGGATCCAGGAAACGACTTACCAGGGCTATTACTATAATGGCCGCTGCCTGTTCTGCCAAGTGGGTGAAAAATCATAAGGGCCAAATGCAGTACTTCCGAATGGCATTCCTAACTGTTAACCTGGTAAAGAAAGTTCCGACGGTACAGGCCAAGGAAATGTTTACGAAGTTTATGACTTGGATCAGAGATACAAAAGGTGTCCGGGCTGACATTTGGAAATTGGAATTTATGGTTAATGAAATCCCCCATTTTCATGTGCTGTTATCGGATTACGTTCACTATAAAGAGTGTCAATACAAGTGGGATGAAATACAACGGGAATACGGGGTAACAGCTGACAGGGCTGCAGAAAAAAGAACCTATCGAACTAACAGCATTGAGATAACCCACGTCGGCAAGGTGAATGATTTGGCCGGGTATATGATCAAGGAATTATCGAAAAATCTGGCTGCTAAAAAAGTTGCATTGAAGGCACAGATTAAAGAACAATTTCCGGATATATCCGACGATGAATTGAAAGCTGAAGTCGATAAACAGGCAACGGCTATGTTTAAGATTGACGGTAAGATCTGGGACTGCTCACTTAATATTCGTGGTGTTCCTTACTTCAATGTGCAGCTGACAAATGCACATGATAAAATGCTGCAGCAATTAGCAAAGCAAGGTCGATGCCGGTTCGATGTTGGTGACTTTTGGTCAATCATTAAACTTACTGACTGCAGCCCGCCGGATATACTGTCAGAATTCGAGAATAGTAATTATCGGCAACATGTTGGACAAATTTTCGGATCGGAGTTACCCCCCGTGCCCGAGGTGGAACCGGATGCGTTTATGATAGAACCGGATCCCGAAAAAGAATACACCTGGTCACAACTTGAAATGTTTTTATGATGATACTTGAAGGAATGAAACATGCAGAACCTGATATGTATTTTGTAAAAGTTTTTTATATACCTCCAACAGGGTACCAGATTTATTTTAAAAAAAACCTTGGAGGTTGCAGAAAGATATGCGAGGGGGCAATTTGTTCGGTTCAATGTCTACAAAGTAAAAGTGTATGACTATGAATGGAAGTTGATTTTGGAACTGGTATAAAAAGGGGAGGCCCGTAAAAACGGGCCTCCGGTTCTAACAATCCATTGGTTATTGAAACCAATCGATAAAATGTTTAAGCAGGATCTTGCACAGTGTCGATAGTATCAGTGTTTTTTTTGCGCTTGCTGATTTTGTTAGCCAGAAATCGTAAAAGGTTTGCAAAAACCGGCTTAAGTACTTCGTTAAGCAGTTGAGGTAGAATTTTCTTCATAGGGTTGTTTTTTGGTTACAGTCACAAGATTGAAATTTTACCCGGTCAACTAAAATATATTCGGTGAACAGATCTATATCACCGGTGAATGATCAAACAAGAACGATCTTTAAACTATAAATAATATCAAATGCAACAAATTAATTTTTGCCTGGTGTCGGGCCCGAATATTGAAGCCGCAATGAGTGAAGCACCTGCAGCACTGCAAGCAATCACTAAAGGAAAATATTTTCAGATTTCTGCAATGTTCGCATTGCCGGAACTACTGCAGCCAAGTATTGGGGCATTGAATAGGCAACCTGTATATAGGGTGACAATTGTTATGTGTCTTGCGTGGGATCCTGGTGAATTAAATCAGACCGCAACAAGTACTTCCGATATGCCTGGTATGGACGATGCAAACAAAAAAAGCTTTGAATCTCTTAAGTATGTTACCGATGCATTGCGGGAAGCTGGAATAATTGGTAAGGTTCAAACGACCGAACCAAAATAAAAAACCGGATCCACTTTCGCAGATCCGGCCAAATGATATTATCATTTCTTTCACTACAAATCTATAAAAATAATCACTATGCAAGAATTTACTTTTTACGCGGTGTGCGTAGTTCTACTAGGTTTTGGTGTCTACCATTGGCGGTATGTTGCTAAAACTAGAAAGAAAATACTGCAATTGACTGAATCTATAGAACGGTTGTTAGTGTCAAATGATAAAATAGCCCATGAACATAAACGGCTGTTCGACCTATTGTTAAAATTCAAATCAAAAACTGATGAGGATAAGCCAAGTATTTAATAAAATCCGTTATGTAACGGTTATAATTAAGTGTAAGCAAGTGCAATCGAAAGGTGACTACTTCCGGAAGTACCGCAATGTGATCTATACGGACGCGAAGTTGCAAAGCCTGTTCCGGTTCCTGGATAAGATACCAGGGGGCTGGGATCATGTTAATTTTTACGACAAGGAAAGCCGGAACTTCGTCGAACAGGTGAAAAATAAGTAAGTACTTCCATGTAATTTTATAAGAAATACTGCGTTTGTGATTGTACACCCCTAAAGGGGTGTTTTTTTTGGCCTATCGAAAATTAGTCAGTGAAAAGCATTTCTTTCACCTTCAAAACTGTATTTTCGGTTACCCATTCAATAAAATTCAATCCTAATGAACGTAAAACCGTTGATTGTGATCGGTGCAGGTGCCGGTCTATTGTACATTCTCTCGAATGTCTCTAAAGCTTCTGCAGTATCTAATCTCGCTTATCGAATCTCAGGAATTAAACCCGGTTGGATCGGTATAACACCAACGCTTGATTTAACGGTCATGGTCGGCAATACTTCTAACCAGGCATTTAGTGTCAACGCACTGCAGGGTAATGTGTATGTTAATAATCTGTATGCCGGTCAAGTGTCTTCTTATACTAAAACAATGGTGCTGCCCACCAGTGAAGTCCCTTATAAATTAACTGTTCGTTTGGGCCTCGCCGGTATAGCTAAACAAATTATCGATATTATAGGGGGCAAGGCTGCAGTAGCGGTCAATGTTCGTTTGAATGGCACTACTAATGTTGACGGACTTATTTTTCCGGTTGATATCTCTTATAATATCATCTGATGAATAAAAAAAAGTTCTTGGCGGTGCTTCCGGTTTTTAAGGGTGATATAAAAATTATCGCTGAAGATCAGTCAATGACTGATATAGTATCGGAAGTGTTGGAGGCTCATAAGATCTATCAGGCCGATTACGATCAGTTGATAACAGTATTGAAGATGCCGCCTGATCTGTATGAATGGTTGTTTGAGTTTTGTAAAAAAAATGTAGTGTATGAGGTTGAAACAATCGATCTGCAGACAACCAGGTCACCAGCTGGTATCTTGGAAATGGGTAGTGGTGACTGTAAACATTATGCTTCCTTCATTGCCGGTATACTCGACGCGCTTGTACGTGATGGTTATGCAATCGATTGGCGGTATCGCTTTGCGGAGTATAAGAACTCTGCCTCTAGTCATGTGTTCATCGTTGTTAAGGAAAACGGTAAAGAAATTTGGATTGATCCGGTGCTGAGTTATTTTGATCAGCGTTATCCTGCGCCGACGTCATTTTTTGATAAAAAAGTTAAGTCAATGGCACTACACAGATTATCAGGGGTTGAACCTGAACCAACACAAGAGACTGCATTTGTAAATGATACAATTGTGACACGTGAACAATATCAGCGGCAAGTAAAAGTCGCTGAAGCTTGTGCGGGTTCCGGTTCTGCTATGGGGTTAGTAGATTTTCCAATCGGTAAGGATGGTGATTTTTTTCCGGGTGGTGATCAGAGCGGGGGCGGTGGCGGCTCCACCCCTCCGCCTGTCGTCTATCCTCGACCGTTTGAAGGTGTGCAGTATTTAGTCAACGGTGCGCCGCTTGTTTTCCCGTCTAAAGGATCCCGGGCCTTGATACCTTCCGACCTGGTAATTGTATTTCCGCAAACTTACCAGGGTCATCCATTGCCGGTTGATCTTCCGAAGCCGGTTGTAGCTGGTAACCGGCTCGTGTTGCTCCCTAAAATAGCCTGGAATGTTCGTGATCAATATGCGGCGTTCGATTACTTATGGATAAAGTTTATCCAGTCAGCACTCACGCCGCTCATACAATCCTACGGGCAGTTTCCTGACTGGAATCAGGAAAATTTATATTTTACTATTTGGGATGATACCGACCGCGCCGACGTTGTTGACTATATAAGTAGTAAACCGGTTGCAATGTCTTTTGATTGGGAGTTGCTTCCTGAAATAAAATATTTCGCGGGTGCGGAACCGTTGGCCTTTGGTCCCGATCGTAATTACAATGGCAATGATTTTAATGGTAGTCATCCACCGCCAATCATTCCTGATACTCTTTCGGTGGTCTATCCTGATTTTTATAAAGGCGTTGCTGTCCCGGATAGTTTGCCGAGGCCGATCATGAATGCGGGCAAATTACAGCTACAGCCACACGGATTTGGCGTAGATAACATGCGGGCTAATTATTTTATGTGGCATTCCTTCCTGGTCGCGGTAATGACCCCGCTGATAAGATCCTTTGCACAGTACCCGTACACCGGTAATAATGATCTGACAGAACGGGTCTGGAATGACATTGCAAAGAATGAGCATTTAGAAAATTATTTGGTGGCACCGGATCGTAAGACGTTTTTAGGGCAGGTGATTGAAACACTTGCCGGGTATGTGCAGGAAGTGACCAGGCTATCGCTGAAGGTTATTAACGCAGGATCCCGGCTCGCATTTTTGGGCCTGGTGCGAATCAATGCATTTGCGTTTGCGTACAAGTTGTTCCTTGCGCTGAATGATGACGACCGGAAAGACAAATGTTTGAACCGTTGGCGGGATCTTGGCGGCAATACCGGGGACTTTCAAAAAGCCATTATACTTGGTTGTAAGAATAATCCGGTTTTTGGTGGTGGTGTTAAACAATGGATTGAGGACGCGGTGCAGGATGGGGAAATTTCAAACGGATATGTTCGACCTGTAGACGATGCAGCCATTCCGGAAGGTCAAAGTATGTCCGGTGCATCAATGGGCATCGCCGGTGCTGATGATGTCGTTTATTATATGGCCGCCGCTAGTGCTATCATTGCGGCCCTCGGTGCCTTTCTTAAAGGTGTAGGAGGCCCGGAAACGGATAAGATTGTTGATGATGTCATTGCCGGTTATGATGTGTTGCTTACTGCAGCTGGTGAAGATCCTATTGGAACCGGTTCCGGCCTTGGCGCCCCTGTAGTTATTACCGATCCGGCAACGGGTCAACAATACACACTTAACCCACCTGTGACATCAAGCGAAAATCCGATAATGAAATTTATCAAAGCAAATCCGATGCAAACCGCGCTCATAGCTGCAGGTGTGGCCGGGACGCTGTACCTGGTAACAAACGATGACAAAAAAAGAAAAAGGGCTCACGCATGAAAAAGAAAGATAAGAACCTGTATCTCTACGGCGGCCTAGCAGTTGCGGGCATTGCTATTTATTTTATGATGCAGAATAATGGAGACGGCGGTTCTGGTGGTGGTGGTGGTACTACTGCAATACCTGCAGCTGCAAGAACTGCAGCGGTCAATCAATTTAAATATGATGTGCGTACCTGGTTACCTGATCATATTGCAAAAGCTGCAGCTGCACTGAGTAGTTTAAGTGATGCTGATCTTGTAACGTTCGTTGATTATTGGGGTAACTATCATATTAAAGGGATCGGCGGTCAAGCGTCGGCGGCTTTGAGGGATGGGTTTAATGCCATTGTTGCGCAAATGGCCGCTGCAGGTAATTGGCCTAAGTAATATTTCTTTCACCTTCAAAATATACTAATCATGTTTAAAGTTCTTAAGATTGAAAAAGGTGTTCTGTCGGTTGTTGCTGGAGATTATAACGGTTCTGTTGAAGCGCGTAGCTCTATAAAACAACCAGGAGAATATTTTATCGTTCAAACATTCAAAATTGAAAGCAATGCCAAACAAAGCACTGTCGCAAATAACATCGGAAGCAAAGCGAATCCGCAAAGCGCATCCAAAGAAGACCTGGAAGGCGGCGATTCAGGAAGCCAGCAAGCGTTACAAACGGGGAACACTGAAAAAGTCGTCACCAAAGAAAAGAGTACCACCCAAAAAGCGGCGGTCATTAAAAAAGGCACCGGTAAAAAAGGTTAGACGGGTGGGTAAGGTTCCAAGTGTCGGCAACGTTCCTACGGGTACGGTATCCAGTTATACCGGTGCTGCAGTGAAGTTGTTAGAAGCTTCGCTGGGTAAGTTGACTGTGCGTCACTTCAATGCCAAGACGAAAACGGAAAAGCGTTCTATATCAAAGGCAATTGTTGAAACAAAAGCACAGATTCGCAAGCTTAAGAAGTAGTCACTGTTAATTCGAGTTCTATACTGATCAATTATTTTATTCTTAAACAAAAAAACTATTATGGCAAAGAAAAGAAAATCAAAACCGGTTCGTCGTCGTCGTATGAGTGGCGCGAAGGGATCGGAAGGTCTACAACTCCTGATGGGGTCGGTAGCCGGTGCGATTGGCAGCCGCTTCGTGGGAAAGCTGATCACTACTAAAATGACTATTGATGCAAAAATTTTAAATGGTGCATTCCTTGCAGCCGGTGGTATGCTTGCGCTCAAGGCAAAGAACCCGTTCCTTCGTGGTGCCGGGGTTGGCATTGGATCAGCTGCAGCTATTGGTCTAGGTCAAGCGACGGGATTGTTGAACGGCGTCGGCATGGGTAACAGTATGTATATTACCAGGCGCCCCAATCAGATCAACGGGTTCAGTGATTTTCGCAACGTTCCAAAAGTGGGTAATGCACCGCAAAAGTTTTTCCCTACTCCGACCGCTGTCGGTGGTGGCGTGTCGTACGCTGGTATTTACGGCGGTTAAGCATAAATGATAGTTGTTGTTTCTTTCACTGTTTAAAATCGTTTTATTAACCGGCCAGGCAAATGCCGTGGCTTTCAATTTTTTTATATGTCTGATATCAATACTATGGGTGCCCGGATGAATTTTGACTTGGCTGTCTCTATCTTCAAGAAATCTTTTGGTAACAGTGATCCGAATTTCGATCCGGTCACCGCGTTCAGATTGACACAATCGCGACTTCGGTTAGAGCAACCGATATTAACGACCAGCACGTCATATAATTTTCCGATCATGGTTAACATCCAGAACCAGGGAGCGGCTTATCCGAGCGAAGTGCGTTTGAATATGCAGGATACATTTGTTCCGACTGCGCTTGGTATCTATGTTGCGAAGCCGGCAAGTGCTACCGATGCGGCCTTTTCATTGTGTTCTTATTTGAATCCGTTTGTCTTCACAACTGGTTCGGCTGCTATGGGCACTATCTATAACGGTAACCTGAAACTGCTTATTAATAATACGCAGTATATAAATAATTGGCCGGTAATGTGGCACAAGCGTGTGCCTCAAACGCAGTCTACTCAGGCTGCCGGCGCTGATAGCCCGCTCGATCAGTTTGACGGGTCGTCTTATTCGCTGATCCCAATGCAGCCGTTTGTGTTGCTCGGCGGTGCGCAAAACCTGCAGCTGTCAATTACATTGCCAGTTGCTCCGGCCACTGTTGACGCTAACAGCCGGTTGGTAATTGTGTTTGACGGTGTGCTTGCTCAGAACTCTACATCAGTTCAATAAGAAAATTTTTTTTGTCATACTGTCCTTTTATTATTCCGGTAGTGTGAAGGCTACCGGAACATTTTTTAAAACAATTACAATGAAGACACCAAAATTCACACTTATTGAAATCGTTATAGCGGCCAATGTTACTAGTGCCAATTCGAAAGTTATGATTGGTAACCAGCCGCAATTACAATCGATTGACGGAAGCCAAACAATTTGGGTAAAGGCTATTGAGTCTTACAGTAATGATATCATGGTAAAAAGTCCGTTGACGACATCTAACAATGTGGCTACACCTGCAGCTATAAAAAATGCCACGTTAACGGTCGTTGTTAAGGGAACCGAAGAACTGCAGACGATTCCACTAGCCCGGTTAAATGTTATGTTCGGCAATCCGGCTACTGCAGCCAATCACACATGGGATCTGTTTCAGCTGTATAATCTTTATCAAGTTGATTGGTCAAAGAGTTACCTGCAGTTAATTGAGGCGCCAGCTGCGCAGCCGTTCTCCTATATCCTGGGGGTTCACTACGCTTACCAGGGTGAAAGTCCTTATAGTAATGAATAATTAAAAACGTTTGTGTATGTCAGTTAGATCCGTTCAGTTCGTTGATCTCGAAAGTGTTGTTGAAGCTTATACAAACATGAAAGTGCCCGCATTCACAATATGGCACGATAAGCAATATTTGTTTAAATGGGTTGGAGCCGATATGGTAGAAGGGGAACAGTTTTTAACCGGGATACTGGAAAAGCTTTCTGATTCGGCGGCTATCTATACATTAAAGGTGTATGAGGATCCGGAAGGCAAGATCAATGAAAAAACGTTGTGTGATGGGTCGTTTAATTTTCGCTTTCAAGCGGTTCCGGTCTATTCAACGCCCGGTACGCCGGTTATGAATGGTAATCGGCAATTGAACGATACGCTTGCAGGTATTCAAAAGCAGTTGGATGAACTTAAAAACGGTGGAACGGTTGGTGATACCGGTGGCGCCCTTGGCTTTATCGGTGAAATACTAATGCACCCGGCTATTGAACCCCTGGTGCCAATGCTTGCTGATAAGTTGGTGAACCTGGTGTTTCCATCAACGCCGCAACCGCCGCCGCAACAACGTGTGGCACAAACGGCGCGGATTGCTGGTATCGATCCTGAGGCCCGTAAACGAATTGACCAGGCACTCGCTATCCTTGATGAAAATGTTGACGATCTTCCGGCTATCATGGAAAAGCTTGCTGATGTTGCCTGTCGCAAGCCGATCCAGTTCAAAAGTTATTTAAACATGTTCATGCGGTTCTAAGCATAGTAAGTATTTCTTTCACCTTCAAATTGATTTTGTATGCCGTCACTTTATACAGGGGTTTTAGTTGACAAGGAATCAGGGTTTCCTGTTCCTGGTGCTACTGTTACGTTGTTAAGGGTTACTTCAGCTGCATCGGATCTGCAGACGTTGCCATTTGCTGCACCGCCGCAAATCACAACACTGCCCGCTGGTCTACCTGCTTATGCAATGCCTTATGGTATGCCTGTTCCTATAGCCATTCCGGTTGGTATGAATGGAATCGAACAGGTGGTGGCCACTACAACGCCGAATGGAATTTTTGTTTTCTCTACTGATGAAAATCAGTTCAATATCATGTTTTCAAAGGATGGGTATATCCCGGCAACAGTTTCAAGTGCACTGGTCTCTAACAATCCGCACCTTACTATAGCTATTGAACAGGGATCGGGTCAAACACTTCCGGAAGTTGTTGTAACCCCGGAATTTAAATGGATCCTTGGCGTTGCGGCTTTGGCTGCAGTTGTTTATTACGGTACAAAATAGTGTTATGGCAAAGAAAGATTTAATGAGTGATCCGGTTATTAAATACGCAGCGTTGGGCGTCGGTCTGATTGTTGTCGGCAAAATGTTCGGTACGCTCGATGCGTTGCTTGAAGCATTGGGTTTGAAAGACGACCAGGATAAAAAAGATCTTGATCAGGCTGCTACTGATGCTAATTCGTTTTGGTCGCCGCTCTTTCATCGCAACGCTCCTGTAGGAACGGTTATATTGACAAATGCTGCAGCGCAGCAGGATGCCGACGACATTTATAATGGAACTGGTTTTTTTGATGACAACGAAGATCAGATTATAGCTGTGTTTCACAGGCTTCGTACACAGGCGCAAGTTTCGTTTCTCGCTGATGTCTTTAACCAAAAATATCATGCGGATTTGTTAACCTGGTTGCGGGGTGGTATATGGCCTCAGGATCGCTTGAGTGATGCCGATGTCAATGGATTGAACACTTATATTAAGTCGTTACCTAAATACAAATAGTTATGTGTGATGATAAATGCGCGAAACATTTCGGGTTCCTGGTCAATGATGTCAGGCAATCCGGTGACGTTACAAAGGATCGGCTTTGCGCTGGTTTTTTTGCTATCAATAAGGGCACTGTAAAAGCATATGTAAATGGCATCCCACTTGGCCCAAAACCGGATCCGGTTAATTTTCCTGATGTGTCAGGCGAAGGCGTGGCGCTGATCGGCGAGAACCATGAAATTTATGACGGACGGATAACCGTACAATTTGATTCGTCTGCGGGAGATCCTTATGTTGTTATTGTTCAGAAATATTACAACGCTTAGTTATGAATATGTTTTTTATTCCAATTCAGGTATTACCAGCTGTTCCTGCGCCACCGGTTGCCCCTGCGTGGTTGTTGGTAGGCAACGCAGGTATAACGCCGGCAACAAATTTTATAGGAACTACAGACCTGCAGACATTCATATTCAAGACGAACAATTTAGAGCGTATGAGGATCACGTCTGATGGACTCTTGGGTATTGGCACGACGACGCCGGTAGTTCCCTTTCTGGGCTCTGCCACGGTGGTTGACATTGGTACTATTGTTGGCAATGCTGCATCCTTGTACCTTCACCCAAACGGGACAACAGGCAGTAATCAGGGGTTTCAACTCACAGCAACGCCAACCGGAAATGTAAATGTCCAAAACAGGGGCACGGGGTACATGCAGATTCAAACAAACTCAGCTGTAAATCAGCCAAGATTATGGTTAATGCCGGATGGAACGGCGGGTGTGACTGCGTTAGCTCCTACCGCTGCAAGGTTTGCGGTTGACGTTAACACTGCAGCTATAGCGAGCATGAGATTTTACCCTAGTGTGGGCGTAAACGTTAGTGCGCCAAATATTGGTGACCTGTGGTTTAACGGAACGAATTTGTATTTCAGACGAAACATAAGTACGACAGTTGATCTGCTTCAGCCTCCACTCAAAACATTTACGCCTGCAGGCAGTGCAGATCCTGTAGGGGTTACTGGTGATATTACCAACGACGATAATTTTGTTTATATAAAGACTGCAGGTGGTGGGTGGAAGCGAGCTGCATTAGCTGCTTTTTGATATAACTCTTTTCTGGAAATTCCAGATCTATGAAGAACCAAAAGCCAAATCCTAAATGATTGGGTCATTTCTTTCACCTTTAAAATTGTACTATGCCAACCACTGCACAGATTACTGGTTATAAGAATGACATTGTAAAGACTGCACAACAGGGAACAGGTAATAACCCGAAAGGATTGCCGCCTGTATTGTCACAGTTATTAGCCGCTCAGGCGCAACATGAAACAGGTAATTTTTCAAGTAACTTTTTTGTTAAGTATAAGAATGCTTTTGGCTATTCGCGTGATACCAGGTCGCAGTATCAAATCGGTGGTGGTACGATCGCTGATAATGGAACGGCAATAGGTGCTTATGTAAGCGTTGCTGATTCGACCAGGGAAATAGTCGATTGGATCTATCGCCGGGTCAAAGAAGGGAAGTTTCCGGCGAACCTCGACATGATCCAGACGCCGGAAGAATATGCTCTTTTACTCAAAAATGCCGGGTATTACACCGATACTTTGACTAATTATGTCCGGGGATTGAAATTATTTTTCGGATCCACTGCAGGGGCTGGAACACTTCTATTGGTGGGACTTGGCTTCGCTGCCTGGTACTTTACCAGCACCAAATCAGGCCGGGAAATGATAAAATAATTTGGCTGTAGTGTTGCGTTGGTGCGGGTTTTGTATATATTTGTCTGGCCGCGATAGGCTGACAGTTGTGTAGGCAAACGACAATTTCCTATTTCTGCTCTAAAGTCGCAAAGGCTGGGATTGCTTCA
>Ga0193742_1001350_pt1 | contig 14841 bp, 20 predicted proteins | sample L2c1metaG_FD_165511 | JGI IMG/M metagenome (GOLD analysis project Ga0193742, IMG submission 165511) | Soil microbial communities from a riparian zone of the East river system, Colorado, United States - L2c1 | ecosystem: Environmental > Terrestrial > Soil > Riparian zone | place: USA: East River... | reverse complement strand
TACAAAAAAAACGGAGGGAAACCATTGAGAACTCAAGAAATTACAATGTTTCAACATTTGTGATGTGCAGAGGTGTCACGCGTGACATTACCAAGCCGTGACCATCACAGGGATTGGTGACCCCCATATTTAAGTATATTTGTTTTTGATCCATAGTTCCTTTTACCTTCTATATGCATGACTCATTAAAATTTTGACTGGCCCCCTAGCTCAGTGGATTAGAGCGTGTGATTCCAGCTTGCGAGGTTCCACAAGGTCATCCGTTCGACTCGGGTGGGGGTCAATTTTTATATTTACTTGCATTTTTGTTTATTTGATGTAGTGCATCAAGTCAGTGCTTCAAATTACTTGTGTTTTAAAGCGAAGATTTACACGAGACCAATGGATGACCGTTTGACAGCGCAGGAAGCTTTTTGCCCTTCAGCAAGGGTTCTCTTAGCTAATCGCTGCCCAGCAGCACATTAGCTCCAGCTGACTTAATAGAGTCTTAGGTGTTGGTAAGCTGAGACAAGGGAGATGTAAGCGGAGGGTTGTAGGGTCTCAGATTCTTTATTCTCCTGCTTACTGTCTCCCTAGAGAACTGTGATTAATTTTCTGGTTCCCCCTCCCTCCACTCCCTTAATTCTTTTAGCACTACCTGTACACGAAACAGAAATATTCGAAATACAATCAGGAAACTCATCCGGCCCTTTAGCCGCCTGGTTTTTCCACCCGCTAGTCTCATCTCCAGCGTGAGGTCTAGAATACATTGGTAAATCATATAGATCTTTTCTCTAAGCCAACTCGACACATGACTTTAAATCACGTGATACCGTTAACGGTCCGGATCTTAGAATCCCCTCTAATATTAGGCCGCTAATTGATCACCGGAAACTAGCACTCACTGTCCCCACATCTACCGTCGATGATACCAGTCAAACGCTCAGCTACTTCCAGGCATATTTCGGGCGTTATATCACGAATCCCACGCCATCATGCTCGTCCAATATCTGCTATATCAATCGTCGGAACCGGCAAACGTCCAACGTTTCTGAACAAGGAACGTATTACCAGTCACAATACTTCGGATAGTAATTGGAGGTTATATAAACGAGATTACACTCTAGAGACTAAGAGTAAGCTTGTTCCGTGCTTTTCCCAACGCGTATATTCAACTTGAAATTTCTGGACGTTACAAGATACAACACGTCTTCCGCATTTCGACAAGATATTAATAGCAAACAGGTAATTCCTCCGACTACGAACATTATGCAAGCTATAACTATCAATTGCAGAGGCGAGATTGCGTGTCGTGTTATTCGTACTGCCAAGAAACTTGGGATCAAGACTGTGGCTGTATATAGTGAAGCAGACAAAGATGCGCTTCATGTCAAGATGGTAATGCTTGCTGCTTTCAATGAAGTTACGGCGATGTTGAGATGAAAGGCAGGCGGACGAGGCATACTGCATAGGACCTCCTCCTTCTATAGAGAGCTATGTAAGTGATAAACATTTTCCCAGTTTTAGCTCAAATTACTTTCTCGCTGTTCAAAGTTGTCTATGGACAAGATAATTGATGTTTGCCATCGAAGTGGGGCTCAGGCGGTTCATCCAGGGTACGAGTTTGAACATTTTATTTCGATAGTAAATGCTCATGTTATTCTACCAGGTACGGTTTTTTAAGTGAAAACGCGACTTTCTCCAAGCGTCTCGAGCAAGAAGGCATAGTATTTATTGGACCTCCCCCAAGTGCCATTATAAGCATGGGGTCCAAAAGGTCAGCTGACGTTTGTTCTCAATGCTAAACGCTTAAATTTAAAACAGCGAATCAAAGAATATTATGCTGAGTGAGTGATAAAATCCCGGTGTCGTTCTTTTCCATCATATGTTCTTGAAGACGCTGGCGTTCCATGTGTGCCTGGGTATCACGGAGACAACCAAGATCCCGACTTTTTATTTAAGAAAGCTCAAGAAATAGGTGATTTGTGCTCCCAAATCCAAATATCTAGTTGGCTTATATATATACGTTCAAGGTTTTCCTGTCCTCATCAAAGCCATTCACGGCGGAGGAGGGAAAGGCATGCGAGCTGTGACGACAGACACAGAGGAGGCTTTTCGTGACGGCTTGTTATCTGCGAAAAGGGAGTCTCTCAAAGCATTTGGAAATGATACCGTACTAGTGGAGAAATACATTTCAACCCCGCGGCATGTCGAAGTACAAGTGTTTGCGGACAAATTGGGCAGTGTGGTTAGCCTTTGGGAGCGTGACTGCTCCGTACAACGAAGGAATCAGAAGATCATCGAAGAGGTACTTGTCGCTGTTGTCATACACGTCGAGTATAACTCATTTCCTCAGGCACCAGCACCAGGCCTTTCCCCTGAGCTACGGTCGGATCTGAGCGCAAAAGCAATAGCAGCCGCACGGGCTGTCAACTATGTTGGTGCAGGAACGGTCGAGTTCATATTTGACAACGACACCCAAGAGTTCTATTTTATGGAAATGTACGATTTTTTTCTTTGCGACTGCGTGATTCATTTTCTAATTTCATCTCATATCTCAGGAATACTCGTTTACAAGTTGAACATCCTGTGACAGAGATGATAACTGGCCTGGATCTAGTGGAATGGCAATTAGAGGTACGTCAGGATTACCCCTGGACGATCGTAGCCTGTTTACCTAACTACATTGTTAGGTTGCTGTGGGGAACCCTTTACCTCTTGTACAGACATCAATACAAATGGTTGGACATGCCTTTGAAGCGCGTATATATGCCGAGAATCCGCGTAATAACTTCCTTCCAGACTCCGGGCCACTACTGTACTTGTCCACACCTACACCGACACATACGTTTGCACCGAAATACCCTCCTTCCAAAAATTTTGGATCAGGCCGTGGGCCCGATTTGGTGCCCCCGGAGTCATCAGATGCTGTCCTTCAAGTTACACCCTCTTTGCGTATCGAACAAGGATTCACCCACGGAGCTTCAATCGGTGTCTTTTATGACCCTATGATCGCCAAGGTCGTCGTGCACGGACGAGACCGAACAGAGGCCTTACGTATGTTGCGCAAGGCGTTGGACGAGTATCATGTGGTCGGTGTCTCTACCAATGTTGAGTTCTTGAGAAATTTGGCGGGAAACCAGTCATTCATTGATGGGGAGGTTGAGACTGGCTTCATTTCAGTACGTCTATGCTATCCCTCACCGCCGCCTCTAGACGTTGATTTGGCCTACTTCTAGAAACATTTCACTGAACTTTTACCGCCACCTCAAACCCCAGATCCAGAAATTATAGCGCAAGCAGCACTATATGTGGCTCTTCGTGATTGGAACACTTCAGCTATGAGTGATCACTCCACACCTTGGGCGTCCCTAACTTCGCGCCGCTTCGGCGGTGACGAATGCAAGCGTACTATTGCCATTCAACCAGAGGGACAGGAAGAGGGTTGCACAGTCAACATTGTATCTACGCAAAAGGGACAATATGAAGTACTGGTAACCACCCCAGGAGGAGAATCGGTTCGGTTCTCCTCCGTGATCACGCATCTTTTCAACAACACATTGTGGGCAACTTTGAACCAAAAGTATACCCGTACAACTATCGTTTCTCAACCTCCCCATCCAGCAATAACTGGAACCCATTCGCCAAACACAATGGAACGACTGCATGTTTTCAGCGGAGGTCGTAAGACTACCCTCACTCTCCCGGTCCCGAACTGGTTTCTTTCTCTTGCAGGTGACGCTACCTCTTCGCAAGGCCTGTTGAAGGCCCCAATGCCCAGTTTGATTGTGGAAGTACGTGTCAATGTAGGTGATCGAGTAGAGAAAGGTCAGGGCATTATTGTACTGGAAAGTATGAAGACAGAGACTGTCTTGCGTGCCGATACCGCTGGTGTGGTCAAGTCTGTGGGTTGTATAGCGGGAGAACAGGTTGGAGAGGGTCGTGAGTTAGTTGAAATCGAATTTGAACTTGAATAAAACATGGAGTTGAAGTGGTTAGCGAGTATTCAAATCAATGTACTATTTACAGGCTGCATCTATATGTGAGCAAGGGATGCGTCTGTAGGTGTCGGTGTCGTCGCATCGTATCCAGGTATCCTTGAGAGAAAGGTTCTATCCATGTCGTTGGGTAAAAATGGAGCACCGGAACCTGGTGGTTCGGGATTTTGGGTCCCTTCGGGGGTTATAATTTTTGTTTCCTCGTCGGAATCAACGATGGAAGATCTATCTATGATCATTCTGTGTTCTCTCGGTGGGTTTGCTGCTAGTGCCTCCAGAAGGTGTAGAAACTCTTCTTGGCCAGATGAGATACCCATGATCTCTTGAATAGTCGAGTAACTCTTTGCTTGCGAAAGAGTTACACGGAGTGCGCGAGCTTCAGCTTTTGTAACATCCGAACGGGATGATTTGAACTGGTTGACACAGAACTTGGCGAGACTCCAGTGGGTGTCCAGATATTGACTCTAAGTATGGGCAAAACATGAGACAGTGTCTTCTCTTGTCCAGAACAAAGGGACCTCACCAAACGAAGATATGCTGGGACCAATGTAGTCTCAACGTCCTTGAGAGGATTCAGGGAGAAGCATGACGGGTTTGCTTCTGCCCCTCGAGCAATCATAACAGAATGTGCCCCAGTAAGTTCGCGGACGCGTTTGGCGTGAGCCCAATCTTTGGTGTCTCCGTTCTCAATCACGGCAATGCCTTTCCCCGTGCTTTCCACAAAGTCCACAATTTCCCTCAAGCGTTCAATCAAAGCTTCGTCCTTGTCCCGCATGCTTCTTGTACGACAGTGGACTGTTAAAGCACTGATACCTGTGTTGACAATGCGCTCCACAAGCTTAAGTGTGTCCTCCTGAGATGGTAGTAAACGGATCTTTGCTGACACCGTAATATTTGGAGGCAACTCTTTCCTCAGAGCAGTCAAGATGGAACAAAGGAGATCTGGGTTTGTGAGGAGTGCTGCACCCATGCCAGAGTGAGTTGAAAATGGTTTTGGGCAACCGCAATTTAAATCTATGCCAGAAACGTCCTGAACTACGGTTTTTGCTGCTTGAACAGCAAGATCGGGATCAGAGGAACCAATCTGGTATATAAGATAAGGCTTTTCGATGGGATGGGTTGAGAAGATAGCACGAGTAACTCCATTATATGAGATTACACCTGTGACAGCTGAAAAAGGAAAATTTATATGCTAGTTCACCGCCAAAAGTCAAGAATCCACCTACGATTAACCGCTCGCTCTGAGTGCAGAATGGCCTTATCAACAATCTCTGGACCCCATACCAAAGTTGCACCATGTTTGAGAGCAAAAAGACGGGTTGGCACTATTGCAATATCTTGTCAGCCCCATATACAGTTGAGAAGTTTTGCATACACTTACAGGCGCCAGATCTAACCATAGGTGCCAGAAAGACTCCATTTTTGAAATCTTCTTTGGTCAGATGATCTAGTTTTGCGCGCTTATGGGCGCGAGGAGAAGGGGAGGACGAGAGGTGGCGACGCGACATGGCCAGAAACCGAAAGCATCTATCCATACCAGTCTGGTTCGGTGTTTCGGACTACAAAAACCCAGATTTAGGTTATTGTATCACGTGTAGGCATCGCGTACCGAATCTTTTTCGGCTTGGATATTCCATTGAGAATAGAAGTGAGAGTTCTCTTCCTCTATGAGGTACCTAGAGAATCTCAGAGGCTTACTGTAGACCTTCAAAAAAGCATTTCCAGTGTATGTAAAGCTCTGAAATATTGCCTTTTTGATTGCCGAACTCGCAAACATCTTTCGCACGCTAACGCCTAACGGGCAGATAAATACCTTATTTAGTAGTAAACCGAATGTTGACCGAGGTGACCGAAGGAATATAAATTACAAATATGTTATTAGCGTTACCATGCGCTTTCTGCATACTTTCAAGTATCTAGTTCACGTGATGTGTGGGAGATGCCACGTATGAAGTCGTTATAAATTTATTCAAAATTGAAAACATCAATTGCAACAACTCATCCATTCCTTCTCTGTCCATAATATTTCTTACCCGGTCCTTCGTGTAGTAATGCGAAGTGTAGCGCTTTCTTTTATCGCTCTCGCTGCCTCTGGAGCCTTGGCTCAATCAGACGCACCTAAACCAACGTTCACAGCAAGTATCCACGTTCTCTCCGTCATTGCTCATCCTAAAAATTCCATCCTAGCCCACCACTCTTAAAGCCCCTTTTCTTGAACAATTCACAGAAGATTGGTCTGAACGTTGGACGCCTTCAGAGGCGACCAAGAAGACACCTGTAGGCGGCGAAACCTTCAGCTACGTCGGAAAATGGGAGGTAGAGGTTCCGGCCATTTCCGTTATCGAGGGTGATAAGGGCCTTGTTGCAAAGAGCAAAGCTGCCCACCACGCCATCTCTGCTCCCTTCACCACACCTCTCGACTTCAAGAACAAACCTTTGGTTGTCCAGTATGAAGTCAAATACCAGAAGGGTGGTAACTGCGGCGGTGGTTATGTTAAACTTCTCGAAGATGGTTTCCAAACCAGCGGCAAAGAATTTTCTGACACAATCCCCTGGGTCATCATGTTCGGTCCTGATTTAACCTGCCCAGGCACGAAGGTACTTGACGTGTGGTCCTCTTCGCAACTACCTTCTCTGATATGTTTTTTTTTTTTCCATAGGTTCACTTCATCTTCCGACACAAGAGTCCCAAGACAGGCAAGACTGAAGAAAAACATCTCAAGGTTTCTCCTCGTCCAACTATCGAAAAATTGACCAATTTGTACACTCTCATTGTCAAGTAAGGTGACACGTCCTCGTTTGTAACTTTTTTTTCTCACCGTCTCAGTCCCAACAACACCTATGAGATCCTCATCAATGGCGAAAGCGACAAGAAAGGCAGCTTGCTCGAAGATTTTGACCCCGCCGTCAACCCACCCAAGGAAATCGATGACCCTGAAGACAAGAAGCCTGGAGATTGGGTTGAACAGGCCAAAATTCCCGATCCTTCTGCCGAAAAGGTCTGTTTTGTGTATTGCTTGTTACACTCACAAGCCCCATATTTAATCGTTGACATCTTTAGCCGGCTGATTGGGATGAGGACGCACCCTACGAGATCGTCGACGAAGACGCAGTAAAGCCCGAGGGATGGCTTGACAATGAGCCCTCGACCATCCCAGATCCCGGTAAGCAAACCCCCTACACTGGTGATGTTTCATCGTCGATAACTATTCCTGAAGATGCCACCAAGCCCGAGGAGTGGGATGATCAAGAAGACGGCGATTGGATTGCCCCTACTGTCCCTAACTCCAAATGCGCGGAAGCTACTGGCTGTGGAGAATGGAAACGGTTTGTTCAGACCATAAATCAATTGTCGTACCGTCTGATTGATTGATCATCTAGTCCTTTCAAGGCCAACCCTGCCTACAAAGGCAAATGGTATGCTCCTCAAATTGACAACCCCGCCTACAAAGGTGTCTGGGCACCCCGCAAGATCCCTAACCCAGCCTACTTCGAGGATTTGACTCCCGTTAAGTCGTTGGCGAAGATTGTAAGACCCTTTTCTACTGGATGGACAATGAGATTTTCATGGACGTACCTAGGGCGGTGTTGGTATTGAACTCTGGACCATGACTGAGGATATTCTCTTTAGCAACCTTTACATTGGCCATTCTGCTGAAGATGCCAAGAAGCTCGCTGCCGAAACATTCGAGATTAAGAAACCTCTTGAAGTTGCTGCTGACAAACCTCTCACCACTGACGATGACGAGGAGAAGGTCTCCTTCAAGGATGACCCTGTCAACTTCATTCGCACCCGTGTCATCGCCTTCATCGAGGCTGCTAAGGTTGATCCTCTCGTGGCCTTCAAGTCTCAACCTGAAACTGGTGCTGCTCTCGCTGGCGCTCTTTTCACTCTCTTTGGAATGTTCGGTGCCTTGCTCAGTATCATTGGTGGTGCACAGAAACCAGTTGTTACCAAGGTCGGATTATTCCTAACTTTTTTTGGTTCTTGAACTCATCGCGATACCAATGTAGTCTACTAAAAAGACTGATGCTATTACTGCGGATGACAAGAAGACCGGGACTGCACCGGTCTCGTCTGCAGGTGACTCGAAGAAAGACGATGGCAACCTCAAAAAGCGCAATGTCAATAAGTAGGCGTTGTTGAATAATTTTATTGAAGGGCTGTAAATATGCATTGTTTGGGTTTCGATGACTAGTTATTGATTCGATGCATGTTATCTACCTTTCGGGGTGGGTTGAGGTCCCTCTATCACTTAAATGTAATGTAATTTCTTCTATTGTGACTTGCTTGCTCTGCGCCCACAAAATGTCTTTGAAGCAACCAGATGCCAATCTAACTAAGTACACAACATACAACAACTACAGATACACTAGTCAACCACCAGACCTCAACCAAGTAGGTCAGCGTGTCCCGACGCGGATAGAGCCAACTGTAAAGAGGAAGTTCTTGAATTCAGAGAAGAAAGGAAGTGAGATAGTAGTACATACCACAAATTCATCATCCAGATATTTGGACACTGCAATCTGGTCTCCCAGCCCTTTTCTTCGTCGTGTTTTCAAAACAAGATCTCGCGCCAACGCCTGTCCAGATGCGGGTTCGAGTGGCCGAAGTTTGATACTTGTATCCGTAGGGTCACCTAGTTTCTCTTAGATATTGGGTTGTTCGGTTCAATCTGCGATACAATCTTACCTGGTACAATGGACCAATGGTCGAAGACCTGCAGGCAGAAGGCTTGACCCTGTGTCGCTGTTCGTAAATCGGTTTCGAACCCGTTCGCATCTATTACCGGAATCAAAGCTTTGACAGTGTAAAGAGGTGATCCAGCTTTTGGTATATCTTGCGTGACGTGGCCACGACGACGAGCAAGAACGGTGTATACAGCTGATATACAATCAGCTGGCGCTTGAACTTCCACATAATACACCGGTTCCATCAACCTAGGAGTTGCCTATCGCTAAGTATTAATGGAAGTGGCTCCAAATCATTTTACAATACTCACCATTAAGAACGACGAGTAGCAGACACGGCGAGCGGTCGGGACTATTTGACCTCCTCCACGAAAGATTGGCTCCTGCGCTAGACTGGCATCCAATAGTCGGAATTTGACATTGCGCATAGCTGAAGGTCATGCTCAGTGAAATGCGAACAGAGAACGAGCCTTGCTTCTACTAACGTTCATCACATAGTGGCCCTTCACGAGCACCCCACTGGAATCCTTGTTTTATGTGTTCTTTCACGGTGCCTAGAAGCTTCTTATCTATCTAGATATTTCTTGATAAATTTTTGTCTTTTTGAGAAGCCCACTTGAGACCCTCACCTGAGACGGGAGCGTATCGTCTAAAAGGATATTTGGACCATTTTCGTCTGGGCCAAATGCCCATATTGAACGCGAGGCAAGCAAATCCCACGAGTATTTTTCTTGAAAGAAGCCTCCTCGTTCCTTAGCTGTCATACGCATGTTAACGCGTCCGCGTTCAATATCTTCCGCTATGCCACGTTCTAAAGGCTCAGCAATCATGGTTATTTTGTTTCTATCATAATCTCAGTATCATTTCGACCGATAAAATTAAATCTCTCACTTCTTGTTTGGCGTATCTGCGTAGCACTTTAGGGCACTTGTTTCCAGTACAGTTTCACTGAATTTGGTGACCGGATCTGAAACCTTGATCTCAATCTCAGAGAACAGGCGGCGTAGGTCGTGCATGACGCAATCCAAATATAACTCTCCTGTCCCAACGACAACGTGCTCCCCACTCTCTTCGACTTTTGTTGATACCAGAGGATATGACTTGTTGATGCTGCGCAAGCCGGCAAGCATTTTTGGGAGTTCAGAGGGAGCTATTGGTTCGATGGCAATTTTGAGAACCGACTGCGTCATGTGTTTGATAGGCCGAAAGATATGCAAATCTTCTTGGATGTCAGGTCCTGCTATGGTCGCTGTCTTCGAAATTGAAGCATCGACCCCGCCAATCAAAACAAGATTTCCGGCTGGGATCTCGTCCGTTGGAATAAAATACCTGCGTCTCCTGATTAGTCAAGTTTTGGCAGACTATTTGGTCGTGACCAACCGGGATTCGCTGATCCAAAGGTCATCCACAGTGGCCTTCATCATGTCTTCCTCATCCTCAGGAGAGTATCCTTCGCCCAACACTTTAACGACCATTCCCTTCCGCAATGTACCACTTATAACACGCCCAAACGATCGGAATGATTGGGCATCAGTGGTGTGGTAGAGTTTAGCAATCTGAACCATGACAGGACCCTCTGGGTCACAAAGTTTCATCGAGGTGACGAGTTCGGAGGTTTGTGGACCCAAGTATGTCCCTTCAACCTTAAGAATGTATAAGCATAGAAACGAGTCATAGATTGATTGAATGCCAAAAAACCTTTTTTGCAGCGCCATCGATTGGTGAAGGAATATGTTCCACTATTACATCAACAAGGCCTGTAGAAGGACCGAAGAATTGATCTAGAACGGCTTTCAGGAGGGGTCTGACATCCATCTTGTACAAGACAGGCTTCAATTGGATTCCCAAACTTTTCAAAGTTTCTTTCAAAGTATCGGTTTCCTCGCTCAGGACATGGCTGTACAACTTGTAAAGTGGGTTTAGAATGAAATGAACAAAAGTGCGCTCGGACTCCGGGTCGGCTTGTTTGCGAGTGAAGGTTCGGTCTTTGGTGAAGTAAATGTCACCCCATAAGCGATCTGCAAACGACTTAACATCAAGAGAGCCTTGATTGACCAGTCAACAAGTTGTGGACAGTGGAATTATTCTGAGATTACCGTAGGTGTCAGCGTACATTTGCGCAAACGAACGAAGCGTGAAACACCAATTCATGTCCGTACTTGCAAATGCCACATTTCCGTTTTCCGGACTCAATCTTAGCTCGGGGTTTGGGTCTATTGCACTGAGCACAATGTTAGGGCTGAATACCTGCGAGACGGTCGAAGCACACCTGATGAATGAATTTATCTCCTCGATGGTATGCTTAATTTTATAGAAGGCATCACTGGGTTTGATGCGCAATTCAAGGATGAGTCTGTCAATTTTGTTTACAACTAGTGTAATTTTGACGCCTTCTTGTATGGCGTGTCTCAGAACAAATTCCGTGCCGACCATAAGCTAGCGGATAAAATGAGTTTTTTGTTCCTTCGGTAGATAAGATACATACCCCTTCAACAACGTCGACAACCAGGAGGATACCATCAACCAAGCGTACAGCAGATGCTACTTCATCCACAAAGTTAATGTGCCCAGGCGTATCGATAAAATGGATTAAGTGAGATTTTCCAGCAGTGCTGGAGAGGATCAAAGACATGGGAGAGGATTTGATTGAAATTTCGCGCTCTCGTGACAAAATATGTGTATCTGTGTAGCGTGTCTATATGCAACAGTAAGTTATGCTCAAGCAAGACTGTCACTGTAGTATACGAACTGGTTTATCTGCATCCCATATCAGCTTATGAGTTTCGAAAACAAGCATGTCCATCAACGCTGTTTTTCCGTGATGTAAGTGGCCGACTATTGCAACATTTCGAATCATCTCTGGAAATGCTGTCATATTCAGCAGAAAGCTTAGAAGTCATCAGAACATGATAAGTATGAGAAGACTGGATAGCACACCTTTTGTCAAACCGCGTTTCGGGCATGTCTTTTTCTTCTACCGTCCATTTTCTAATCTTTATTGGAGCAATAATGGGCTCGGAAAGAGGTTGGGCATCCTCCTCCTGAACCAGCGTCTCCACCCCGGGCCCATAAACATCTTCCGCAGAAGGGTAATATTGCTTGTCTTCATGAAGGATGACAGCCCTATGTGATGGTTCTTTCGTCGATATTAGAAAACCTTCTGGGTAATTCGGAGAAGGCCTTAACACACCGTCAACTTCCATTAGCGCCATATCATCCACTTCCTGCATTTTAACATCTTCATAACCTTCTAGCGGACGAGTGACTGGTTCATCCTGGAATTGGTTTTCGGGAATATTCTCTTCGTCGTCGGAATCAAGGTCTGCACCGATGTAATTGCCAAATTCGTCATAATCCTCGAATGAAGCCATCTTCTCAAAAGCAAGTGGTTGATAGACGTAAGGTAAATGTTGAAATTGGCGCGACACAAATTTACAACTCCGTCCATCAGGACGTATTTCGATCATTTATAACACCTGCCGACTTTCCAGTCAAGCACAATGGCTTCTCTTTCGGATGATACCTTACGCAAGGTCTTGGCTCAATACCTTTATCTATATCCTTGAAGCTTACGACGATGACTTGGATCGCTAGATTCTCATGCAAATCCAACAGACGGCGGTGCAATCTCAGAGGGCGCTCAATGCATCTTTGCAACAAAGCTCTTCCAAAGATCGCGAACGCAGAATATTGCAATTGACCATCGACGAGATTAGTCAGATGAAAGGTGATGTGAAATTGTACAAAGGTATTGGCAAGATGTTCGTTATAGGTCTTTGATTCCTCCCAATCCTGGCTTTATCAATGTCTATGCAGGTTTATGCATGTTCCCCGAAGTACCATGGAAGAAGAATTGAAAAGCCAAGAGAAAGATCTATCGGATGACATCGCCAACTTGAACAAAAAAGTTGGTTTATTTGTTGCTTGTCATGAACCCATTTACATGTCTTCCTTCAGTCGAAGTATCTCGAGAAGCAATACAACGATGCACAATCCCAACTTCGAGATATTGTGAGTTTCTATCCAAGTTCCTTAAAAGATAAAACGTCAATGTTTTGAAACAGTTTCACCATGCGCCAAAGCAACAATAGAGCACATCTCGGGAAAGACAAAGACGATGACTTAATTCACGATGCTTATTTGTCAAATCGCCACAGCCCGGCCCATTTTCGTTTCAGAACGCAACGGCGTAATATGTATGTGATGACGCCTGTGTATGCGCATATGCATACTCTGAAGGCTGATGCTTCAGACTTGGTGGTTAATATTATCCAGAGACACAAAACTTCCTCTCACCAATAATTTGATGTGCTGACTACGCTTGTTACTGGATTGTCGCAAAAGAGTCAATGGCAGCCTACCGTTTTTATATACTGAATCTATGTGTATTTCGAGATCCGGATCGTAGCAATCGGGAAACCAGGTTCTGAGATTGGGAGACATTCTGGCGTCTTGGCGTCTTCTTTCTTCGTGTAAGTCGGGATTCACGGGGGCTTGGCCAACAGGGTGATTCCCCTAAATGATCGAAAAGTCTTCGCTAACGCGCTATTACGCGCCATTACACAACATGTTCAGGGGCAAATATATTGTTGCCCCAGCACTTTAAGGACAGGTCAATCCAGATATCCCCCAGCTTTACGTCGCCAGCGTTTGAGGCTTCAAAATCCTTCGGTGAGTAGGTTTCGCTACACATCTACATGAAGAGCTTAACTTTCTTCTCTGTTTCTCTTGGACGTTGCAAGACTCTTTTTTTGGCCCGATGTCTAGCCAAAAAGCAAAAGCAAAAGAAACCATTCAAAACGCGGAACGCTTGAAGGCACAAGGAAACGAACTTCATCAGAAGGGTCAATATCAAGCCGCTTACCGAAAATACACAGCTGCAATCAATGAAGATCCGGAGAATGCTATCTATTATGCCAACCGTGCAGCAAGCAGCCTTGCTTCGAAACAGTAAGTTCGATATTCATGTGCCTTGGTCCAGATAGCGGATTAACTTACATTCATAGACACTTAGATGCAATAGTTGATTGCAGAAAGGTCTTGAGTTCTAAATAGTCTCTTCTATTGGTATAACTTGACCCCTTACATCGATTTCAGGCAACAGAGCTTGATCCTGGTTATGCTAAGGCTTGGGCGAGGCTTGGCACTGCAAACGCTGTACGTCGCTCTTTCCTTGCATACTTACACATGATAACCTCTAATTCCGATATTTCTAAAGGCGTTGTCATTGTGGGAGCAGAGTACAGATGCTTGGCGCAAAGCTTTAAGCACCTTGCCGCCCGACCTTTTGACAGAGACCGATAAAACGCTCAAATTGCAGTTTGAAGCGGGCCTAGAATATGCCCAAAAGGCAGAGAGAGAACCCATTGCTGTCAAAACTCAGACTATGCCCACGGAGGATGCTGCATGGAAAAAAGCTATGGCTCTGGAAGAACAGTTTGCCAACGAACGTAAACCGTCTAGTGTCAGACTACTTTTCATTGCATCATGATTTCATATTTACCTAACTTTAAAAGGCTTTCGTCATTTTGAACGCATATCGAGTACCCATATCAATAATGATCCATTGATGAGATAGCTATTTAACTCATAATTTAGGAGTTTAACAACGGAGTGGAGACGATGAAACTCACAGAACGTAAAGATATGAACGGCCAGACGGCTTGGGTAGGCAAATCAGACGTTAGTATTCAATAATATATTCTATCGCCTCAAAAATCTGATTCATTGACACGCCCTTGTTGATCTCTCAAATGGGATCCTGCGAGATCCCAGAGCGTTTCACATGGATATCCCGGACTGGCTTTCCAAATTCGAAGCTCAAGGTATCTGGCATCTTATTGACCCCCCCAACTTTCTTGATATTGATGCCAGCCAAATTGTGATAGTCATGTTTGAAAGTCAATTCCATAAGGCCTGGACCAATCAAGGGGTGAAAGCACTGAAAGATGAAGCACCTCAGAGATTGAAGCGAACAGGTTGGGATTCTGTCCGCCTGAGCCTTAGCGACAACCGTTCGGTACGATTTTTCTATACTGTCCCTGCTGTTATACAATAACTATCTTTCCCTTTATAGAGCTTGGTTCATGGGCGGGTTTATCAACGGTTCCAGCGGTAAATATGTGATTGGCATGGAGTATCTCACTCGCGTTGTCGATGTACTTGATTGGGG
>Ga0193742_1001349_pt1 | contig 14848 bp, 11 predicted proteins | sample L2c1metaG_FD_165511 | JGI IMG/M metagenome (GOLD analysis project Ga0193742, IMG submission 165511) | Soil microbial communities from a riparian zone of the East river system, Colorado, United States - L2c1 | ecosystem: Environmental > Terrestrial > Soil > Riparian zone | place: USA: East River... | reverse complement strand
CGCTCTACATCGTGGCGACTATCGTCTTCCCGAGCGTCGGCCTCGAGCATAATCTCTACCTCTACGGCGCGCATCCCGACGAGCCGCTGTCGGCCATGAACGGTGCCGGCATCTACTGGATCGCGGGTTGGTGGTTCCGCCTGTACTGGGGCGCAGTTGCAGTCATCCTGCTGGTCGCTGCGCACCTCCTCTGGCGGCGCGGCAGCGAAACAAGGCTCGAGCCCAGGATCCGGCTCGCGGGAGCGCGACTTCGCGGCGCGCCCGGTGCGATCGCCGGCGCGGCGCTGGCCGTCGCCGTGATCACGGGCGGCTGGATCTTCTACAACACCAACGTCCTCAACGAATACCGCACGAAGGATTCGGGGGAACGCTTCCAGGCGGAGTATGAGCGACGCTACCTGCGCTACGAGAAGCTTCCGCAGCCCTCGATCAGCCATGTCGCGCTCAACGTCGCGCTCTACCCCGAGCAGATCCGCGCCGAAATCAGCGGTCGCTATCGGCTGACCAACGACAGCGGCCAGCCCATCACCGAGGTCCATGTCCGCAATCCCGATCGCAATCTCGAGTTGCTTGCGATCGACTTTCCCGGGGTGAAGCTCGCTTCCGACGACAAGACATTCGGGTATCGGATCTACCGGCTCGACCAGCCGATGGCGCCGGGAGAGAATCGCGAGATCGGGTTCCGGACGCGCCGCCAGCAGGTCGGCTTCCGAAATTCGGGAAATGACACCCAGCTCGTTCCAAACGGCACGTTCCTCAACAACACGGAGTTCGCGCCGGCGATCGGCATGGGGCGCTCCGGGCTGCTCCAGGATCGGGCGACGCGGCGCAAATATGGCCTGCCGCCCGAATTGCGACCGGCGCGCCTCGATGATCCGGCAGGCGTGCGAACCAACTATGTCGGCGTCAGCTGGACGACAGCGGATATCACCGTCTCGACCGTCGCCGACCAGACCCCGATCGCGCCGGGACGCAAAACGGTCGACCGGATCGAAGGCGGTCGGCGCACCGCGCGTTTCGTCTCCGACGCGCCCATCCTGGCCTTCTTCTCCGTTCAATCGGCGCGCTACGCCGAGGCACACCGCCGACATGCGGGCGTCGACCTAGCCGTCTATTATCACCCGGCGCACACCTGGAACGTCAACCGAATCCTCGATGCGCTGCAGCGCTCGCTCGACTATGATCAGGCCAATTTCGGCCCCTATCAGTTCGACCAGGCGCGGATCATCGAATTCCCGGGCTACAGAACCTTCGCCCAGGCGTACGCCAATACGATGCCCTATTCGGAAGCGCTCGGCTTTCTTGCCGACAACACCGATCCCAACCAGATCGACTATGTCAGCTACGTAACGGCGCATGAGTTCGGGCACCAATATTGGGCGCACCAGGTCATTGGTGCGAACGCGCAAGGCGCGACGACGCTGAGCGAGATGCTCGCCCAATATTCTGCGCTGATGGTGATGAAGCACCAATATGGCGAGGACAGGATCCGCCGCTTCCTGCAGTTCGAACTCGACAACTACCTGCGCGGCCGCGGCGGGGAAGGCATCGAGGAAATGCCGCTCGTCCGGGTCGAGAACCAGGCGTACATCCATTATAACAAGGGCGCGCTCGCCATGTATCTGCTGCAGGAGCGGATGGGCGAGGCCGCGGTCAATCGCGCGCTTCGCAGGCTGATCGAGCAATACCGTTTCCGCGGCGCCCCGTACGCGAGGTCGACCGACCTGATCCGCCTTTTCCGTGCCGAGGCGACCACGCCCGAACAACAGTCGCTGATTACCGACCTGTTTGAACGCATCACGCTGTACGATCTGCGGGTCGATCAGTCGACCGCGACCCGCCGCAGCGATGGTCGCTGGGATGTTGCCGTCACCGTCGATGCGCACAAATTCTACGCTGGCGGCAAGGGTTCCCAAGCCGAAGTGCTGCTTGGCGAGGCAATCGAGGTCGGACTGTTCACGGCGCTCCCCGGTCGCGGCGCGTTCGACCGTTCGAACGTGGTAGTGATGGAACGCCGCCCGATCCGCACGGGACGGCAGGTGCTACGCTTCGTCACCAGCCGGCGGCCGACCCATGCGGGGCTCGATCCCTACAATTTCTATATCGACCGCAATTCGGCGGACAATGTCGGCCCGGTAAACTGAGCGTGAGGTCCTCGATCTGAAGAGCAGCTCGGTCAATCCGAGGCCCCCGCAGGCCGTTATCTCGCGGTCGCCATGAAAGCAGGCGAGGACTCGGGGAAGGCCGACATACGTCTTGAAGCGGTGCAGCGCCGAACGGCCTCGCTCGCCCGTCCACCGGCAGCTGAGTTGGAACCGCTGCCCGTTACTGAAGAAGCACCGCCGTTCGATGAGAAACAGCCACTGGCCAATGAAGAGGCAGCCGTCGATGTCTGAATCTTGTGCCGGTTCTGGCACTTAAACTGGGATCAAAGCTTTGCCCGACGACGCCGCCAGTTCTTACAGTTCAATTCTCTGGGGCCAGAATATTACGAGCCCGACACTGAGGCTCGCGCCGCCGCGAACAGGCGAACGGCAGTTATAGCGATCTGCGCGCCAAGAGCCGTCCTCCTGCAAACGGCCCATTTGCGGCAGAAACCATCACTGTCTTATCCCGCCAGCGCTCAGATTTAGGCGGACCGGGAGGCGTCGGAGTTCGCGCTCCAGCGTAGGTGAAGTGCGCGACAGATGCGTTTGATCGACGGAGTCGCCGTCCCAGCTTAGCCTCTTGCCCCCAACGCCTCGAAACGGACGCCGCGCAGCCCGGTCAGGATCATGTCCCCGTCGGCGCCGACGCGAAACTCGCCATAGGTCGCACCCTCATAGGCGCGCGCCTGCCCCTCTTCGAAGAAATAGGCGTTGGTCGCGAAATTCGGCTGCCTGTTCCGGACACGATATCGAAGCGCGATCTCGTCTGACGCCAGCGGCCGGCCGTCGGCGAGGCGGCGGAAACGGCCGACGCCGTGCGCATCGAGGGCGACGACGATATGGCCGTCGGCCAGTGCCCGACGACGCTCAAAGGGGAAGGCTTGGTTGGCGAGCACGAAATTGAGCCGCATGTAATCCCCCTGCATCAGCGAACGCGGATCGACCGGGGCCAGCTCGAGGAGCACGACACGGCCGTGTGTCAGCAGCTGCTCACGCTGGTAGATTCCGAAATTGACGAAGGCCAGAATGGCGAGCCCGGCAATCAGTGCCACGAGCTTACGCATGTCCGGGATCCACTGTGCGAGAGGCGCCGGAGTCGCGTTCGAGCGCGAACCAGGCAGCGAGCAGGCACAGGCCGGTGACTGCCAATATGCCCGACTTTTCGAGCAGGGTGGCATGCAGGCTGTAGTAGAAATGGGCGACGAAGCCGAGCAGACTCAAGATTCCCGCAGCGGTCAGCAGCCTGTTGCCGGCAGCAAAACCGAGCAGCAGGATCAGTAACGCCGAGGCGAGGCCCGGCGCCGTCAGCGAGACCAGCCCGAGAACCACGGCAGCGGCGGTGGCCGTCAGCGCAGTTGGGCTGTTCGGACTCAAGCCCTCGCGTACGATCAGGGAAATGGCGACGAAGAGCAGGACGGCGGCCGTCAGCGCCCGGCCGATCAGCGGCCCGTGGATCGCGATCCAACGCGACGCCTGGGCGGGCTCGAACAGAAGCCCCGCCCCGAACAGGCGGAACGTCTCGACCAGCAGCAGCGCTAGCACCAGCCCATATCCCGCCGGGCGCCATAGCTTACCGCCGGCGGCCCAGACCCTCGGCTCCAGCCACACCAGGGCCAGGCCGAGGCAAAGGAGGGGAGCGGACAATCCGTGCAGCGCCGCCGCGTTGATCGCCAGCGCTACCGCGATCGCGGCACCGCAGGTGGCGAGCACACGGTGGAGAAAATTCGGCACAATAAGCGCGAGCGCGACCTGCATCGCGGCGATAGCGATGTAGAGCAGCGCTCCCCGGTCGAAGATGTCGGCTAGGCCGATGATCATCATACCCTGCCCGGCCAGGCTGACGGCCAGGCCGAACTGCTCGGCGAAATCGTTGCCGTCAAAGCCCCGGAACAAGCCGAAGGCGCCACCGCAACAGGCCGCGCCCACGAGCAGGGCGGAGGTAGAATCCTTCATCAAGAAGGCGAAGGCCGCGGCGACGAAGCCAAGCAGGAACAGGGCGCCGATCCACCCGGCGATGCCGAGCATAGCGCGCACGTACCAGGGCGAGGCGGGACGATCCGGCTCCGGCATCTCGCCTTCGACCAGCCCGTCGGCGCTGAGCCGCGCCCACAAAGCGGCGGCGGTCACGCCGTCTGCTCCCGCGCGGCCGACCTGAGCCAGATCGCGCCGCCGGCCGACATGCCAATCACCACCAGTCCGATGAGCAGATAGGCGCCCGAGCCGGCATCCAGAATGTGGTAGGACAGGAGGACCGCGACCGCCACGATCAGGCTCAGCACGCCGCCGGCCAGCATGAACAGATCAGGGCGCACGTGCCGGTACCAGCCGTAGAGCGCCGCCAGCCATGCGGCATAAGCGAGGGCGGCCAAAGAGCGAATGCCGGCGCCTTCACCGGTTGCGAGGATCGCCCAGACGACCAGCGCTGTCGCCCCGATCCCGGCGGCGATCGATACCAGCCGCGGCGGCCAGCAGTCCCTGAGCCAGGACACGCCCGCGCTATGCGCCGCTTCCCAAAAGACCAGCGCGATGCCGTTGAGCGCGAACAGAGTCCAGAGCAAATCATCGACGGCCCAGCCGCGCGAGAAATAGAAGAATGCGGCGAAATTGAGCAGGGTCAGCCAGACCAGCCACAGGGGGCTGAACCGGCTCACCAGCACCCAGGGTAGGATCAGGACGGCCCACCAGGCAAACAGCTCGTAGGTATCGGCACCGGTTTGGTAGATCTGTCCCGAAAGCGCGAGCAGCGCACCGGTCAGCAGGCTCAGCATCACCAGGACCGCCTCGCCGGGCGCCCCGTCCGGCTGGACCCGCCAGCAGGCGAGGAGCCCGGCGAGGATCGCTGCCTCGACCAGGGCGAATTTGGCGAAACGTCCGAGATCGTTCCAGTTGAAGGCGAAGAAGAAGATGACCGCCGCCGCCAAGGCGATCGTGCCGAGCCACAATGCCAGATGCCCGAGGAAGGCGCGCCACTCCGCGGGCGACGGCAGCACCTCCGCCGCGCGCAGCACGTCCCGCTCCTGGCCGGGCACCGCGCGCCCGGCTTCAAGCCAGTCCAGCACCTCACTGCGAAATCGGCGCATCAAGCTCCCCCCGGGCAGGCCGTACCCTGGCGGTATCAGCTATTTGTGCTTCCTACCATGATCACTTCGCGCAAGAGGGAAATCCCTGCGCGGTGTTCAACGCCGCCTATCCGCTCCACACAGCTTGAGGTCGCCATCATTGGATGTCCGTTTTAGGAGATCACCCGAAAACGGTCGGTCAGCTTGCGGCCCATTTTAAGACAACTCATCGAGCACTAATGGATGCTGCTTCGGAGAGCCATTGGGATGCGACCTTGGTTCCCTGCGGGCATGAAGCGATGCACGTAGCGCTGCTAGCGAACCGCATTCCGCACCGAGGGACCAAACAACTACTGCCTACCTCCAATGGTTGATCCATTTCGGATGAATGTTGACGCAGTGGTGCCGATGGATCAGGCGCTGCTAGTCAACTCAAGGAGTCGAGATGAGCGAAGATACCAGCCTGAGCGCGATTGAACTGGCGACCGAGATCACTGTTGCGTGGCTTGCCAATCCCAACAACCGGGCTGCTGCCGAAGATGTGCCGGCGTTCCTGCGACGATGCACGCGACCTTGAACGCGCTGTCCACGGACGGAACGGGTTCTGGAGAAGGCGGCAGCGATGACGCAGCCGCAGAAGAGCACACGCCTGCGGTGACCGCGCGCAAATCGCTCGCTTCCAAAGATCACATCATCTCGATGATCGACGGCAAGCCGTACAAGACGCTGAAGCGGCATCTGTCGACCAATGGCCTGACGCCGGAGGCGTATCGCCAGCGCTACAATCTCAAGGCGGATTACCCGATGGTCGCCGAGAACTACGCGACGATGCGCCGTGACCTGGCCAAGAAGATCGGACTTGGCCGCAAGGGCCGTGGCGGCGGAGCCACCCCCGCTGCGGCGACTGCCGCACCGAAACCCGCGCGCCAACCGCGCGCCAAGAAAGCCTGAACCTTGCGAGCGCCGTCCGATCAGCGATCGGGCGGCGCGAGCCGCCGCTATTGGCTGGCCTGTCCTGCCAGTTCGTTCAAGCGCTCCCGGCAGACCGCATTGACGATATCACGCAAGTCCGCGACCACTCCGCGCGGAGCGTGCGTGCTTGGCGGCGCCGTCCGGACGGGACCGGCGGCAAACGTCGTCGGCCGCGCCCGGGCAAGCCGCGCGCACGCGCAGCGGGTGTGCCCGCGGGGCCGCGATCAGGCTTCGCACTCTGTCGGGAAACAGGCGCAGCCGCCCGGCAGTGTGCGTCATCAGCCCCGCTCACTTTGCGGCCCGCTCCGGCGGGCCAACGTTATTCGCTCGTTATGGGCCGGTCGATGCTTCCAACCGAGCCGCGTTCACGCTGGGCACACCTTGTAGAGTCTCAGAGCGACTGACGGCGTTCGGCGGGTTTCGGGGCAGCCTGATGGGTCGGAGCGGTGTTGGATTCCAATCGCATCGAAATCTACGTGGCAGCGGAAAAGCCGGCTCGCGCCCTTGGCCGGGCGCGAGACGGCAGTTGCCTAGAACTTCACCGAAAGTTCCGCTCCAAAGGTTTGTGGTTCGCCGGGAATGGCGGTGTTGAAGCCACCTGACGCGCCCTCGACGTAGCCGGCCTGATAATAGCCCTTGTCGAGAATATTCTTGGCGTAGATTCCAAGCGAGAACTGGCTGCCCATGATCTCGTTCCAGCTGATCCGGGCAGCGACCGTTGTGTAGCCGGGCAACTGCGTACCTGGCGTGATCGAGTAGTTGTTGCTCGAAAAGAACGATGACGACTGCGAAAAGCTGTCGGCGCGCAGGTGAATATCTCCCCATTCGGCCGGGGTGGGCAACGTCACATCAGCGTACAACGATCCGGACCATTTTGGTGCATCGGGATAGGAGTCGAACGGTACGATGAAGCCCGGATTGCCCGTCTGGAGAGACAGATCGACCAGATTATCGGTATATACGGCGTCCGTGTACGCCCCCGAGATACCCAGTTTCAGCCAATCGGCCGGTGTGACATCGCCGTCGAGCTCGACGCCTCTGATCCTGGCCTTCGGGACATTTACGGTGAAGGCTGAAGGTGCGCCCGCAACGACAGCGTACAGCGAGTGCTGCGCATTTTTGACGATCTGATTGTAGGCAGCGATATTGAAGTGGACGCGACGTCCGCCAACCAGACCATTGAACTTGTAACCAAGTTCAAAGTCATATGTGTTCTCATTACCGAAGAAGTTAGCGAAATTATACGGCACCACCGCACCATTGAAATTGCCGGCGCGGAAGCTGCCGCGCTGGGTGAAATAAATCTGATTCTGCGGGTTGAACTGCCACTGGATGGTTCCATTCCAGCTGGGATCCTTCAGCGTCCGCTTTTCGGTAGGAAAGTTGGCGGCGAAGGCGTGATCGGCATATGGCTTAAGCTCCACCGTTTCCCAGGTATACCTAGCACCTGCCGTAAGGCTCAGGCCTTCTAGAAAACTGGAGAAATCGTAGGTTGCCTGTCCATACACGGCGCGCGATCGGCTGGCGCCGAATGTGTGGTATAAAACTTGGCCGAGTGGCGCAGCCAGCTCGCCACCGACGATGACCGGAATAGCCTCTTCTTTTGTTGCATAGTTGTAGAAGAAGCCAAGAATATATTTCAGGTTACCAGCGGTACCTTGCAACTGCGCTTCTTCCGAAAAGCTTTTGTTACGAAATACCTCGCCGCCCGGCGGGCCGGTAAAATCACCCGTAGTGTTGTAAAGGTCGAGCGACGCAAAGGGAGAGCCGCTCAGGATACCTGGTGTACGCGCATAGGTCTTTTGATACCCGATAATATTCTTGAATGTCAGCGTATCGGTAATATCGAGGGTGGACGTGTTCGACACAAAAATGCTGTCCGCCTCGTGCGGTAAATCATACGATAGATAAGTCTGGTATTTATTGGCTTTTTGCCAGGCAAGGTATCCTGCAACGGCACCAGGAAATGTACCTGGCCCCGGGGGACCATCGCCAACGCCAGGAAAGAGGCCGTTGCCGTAGACTGTATCGAGGGTGGTATCGAGGTTGTAGGTAATGCCGGTCTGCGAAGATGTGTTGGTTTGCCCTAACGTATAGTAAGAGAAGAGTTGACCATTGGATTCCGTACCGCCGAATTCGCTGTACTGGACCACCGTAGTGTTCTCAAATCCGTCGAATGGGCGCATCAGCACGGTCAGACGCCCAGATTTGCTGTCGATGTCGCCCAGCGTGTTGCCGGTCAGCAGGTTGCGGACATATCCGTCCTGCTGATGCAGGTTGCCAGCCAACCTCACTAGCAGCTTGTCTGCGATCAGCGGCAGATCGATGGCACCCTGCACCTGAATGAGATTGCGTTCGCCGCCACGGATGGTCGCGAAGCCGCCGATGTCGTCACCGGGAAGGGTCGATGCGTACAGCACGGCCCCGCCGGTGGCATTGCGACCAAATAGCGTCCCCTGCGGCCCCTTGAGCACCTGCACCGACGAAAAATCGTAGAATGCCGAAGCCGAATTGCCCCCAGTGAACGGCACCTCATTGAGGTAGGTCAGCACCGCAGGGCTTGCTCCCGAAAACGGATCAAGCGTTTGCCCACGCAGTGTGAAGCTGAGCTGGTTCTGGTTTTGTCCATTCTTGACGACCAAGCCAGGAACCAACGCGGCAAGATCCTGTTCCTGCGTCACCACGCGCGTTTGCAGCGTATCGGAATCAAACGCGGCAACCGACAGCGGCACCTTGGAGAGAGATTCCTCGCGGCGCTGCGCCGTGACAATGATGTCACCTGTGTTCACGTCGGCTTCCGGCGCGACCTCGTCGGCCGCTTGCGTCGCAGGCGCCTGTTGCGCGAGCGGTGCGGCGGCAGGCGTCTCGGGATCGGTCTGCGCGAATGCCGGGGTGCCGACAAGACCTGCCAGCGCAACTACCGCCGCAATCCTGACCGAATGGCTTCGGCGGTCAATCGCGCTAGCCAAAGTTGACGTGTCACACGTTATGTTCAGTACGCCCTTAAAGCGCCTGGAACTGAATCGGTCCCTCATCATTGATCCTCTCCTTTTGTTTACAGTGACTTTTGCGCCACTATTTTTTAGTTGGCCGTTACCCCGCATAATATTATCGGCGGCCTCATCCGTCGCGCCGCGCGACTTGATACCTGGAGCAGTTCATCCGAGTTTCGGGGCCGGTAAGTTGGCCCATTCCCAAAGCGATTCAGGCGACCTGTGCCTCGACCTGCTTGGCGACCGGCAACGAAATGCGCGGAGCGACCTCCTTCGCCGCCAGCTCCAGCGAGTGGAACCAGGGTGACGGATCGTCGTAATAATCGTGGCTCTCGATCTGCAGCGTGCCCCAGCCACCGACCTTGTCGAACAGGGTGTTGATCTTATCGACGACGGTATCGGGCGATCCGACGACGAAGACGTGATCGACGAGGAATTCGAGATCCGCCTTCAGCGGGTCAATCCCTGCATCCTTGGCAAAACCGTCCATCATGCCGAAGCGGCGCCAGATCGGGATCAGATACTTGTTGAAGCAATAGCCGATCGGCCCTTCCATCACTTCCTTCTTCGCCTCGGCGTCGGTGTCGCCGACGAACACCGTTTGCGAAACCGCATGGCGCTGGCGATTGGGTGTAAAACCGGCCTTGATGTTGGCTTCGGCATAGATGTCCCAATGCCGCTTCAGCGCTTCCTCGCCCGAAAAGATCGAGACAGGCTTGAAGTTCTTTTCGCCTGCCAATCGCATGGATGGCGAGTTCGCGCTGAACCCGGTCACGGCGAATTCGGGGAAGGAGCCGCCGTAAGGCGAGTAATCGGCGAGCTTGTGCTGCTCGTCCTCTTCGGTCAGCGCCACTTCCTCCTTGGGGAAGCCGGCATCCCAATATTTTCCCTCGTAAAAGAAGGGTTCACGCTTCCAGATCTTCTCCATGATCTCGAGCGATTCGCGCACCATCTCATTGAGATGTTCGGTATTCTGATCTTCTTCCTTGATCCCGTGCATGTAGGAGGCGAGCGGATAGGCACCGGCGCCGATCCCCATGAAGTAGCGGCCCTCCAGTATCTGGGAAAGCCAGCCGACCGTCATCGCCAGCTTCGTCGGATTATGGTGCGGAAGGATATGTGCCATCGGCGCGAACTTGATGTTCTTGGTTTGCAATGCGGCTGCAGCGATGATCAGCTCGGGGTTGGGAATGTTCTCCCAGATCTGCGACGCGTGTTCGGAGATCATCATCGAATCGAAACCGGCCTTGTCGCTGGCGATCGAACTCTGAACACCCCATTCGAACGTTTGTCGCGCGGTCCGGCCGGGCCGCATATAGGGGTGGAAGATGAGCCCCGTTTCCATTGCCATGATCGCTCTCCAAGAATTGCCGCTGCGTCGGCGAGTCAGTCTCGCGCTGGTCGTATCGCCCGCGTTGCAAGCAGGATGTCGCAGATGAATCTTTAAGTCAATCGTTTGAAAATCTATCGTCCGAAGGTGTGCCTCACGGCCTCGGGTAGGGCCGAAATTGCTGTAAACTTGGCGAGAAACGACCATCGCGCGGATTGTTCGACAGTTTAGGCGTCTGTGGTTAGAATCGAAATTCTAAAACACGTGTCTTATCGAGAGGTGTTATTTGACCGAGTCGCTCGCCGCCCCGGAGGTTCCGGAGATCGATGGAAGAACCAAGATGATCCTGGTTGCGGAGTCGCTGTTTGCCGAAGGCGGTATCAATGGCGTGTCGATGCGCGAGATCGCCTCGAAGGCCGGGCAAGGCAATCATTTCGCCGTGCAGTATCATTTCGGCTCGCGCGAGGGACTAGTCGAGGCGATCTTCGACTACCGCATGGATCAGATGGAGCCGGTGCGGGAACGGATGCTCGCGGCCGCGGAACGGAAAGGGCGGCTGGACGACGCACGGACCTTGCTCGACATGGTCTATTTGCCGCAGCTCGAACTGCCCGATGGCGAAGGCCATCATTCCTATGCCGGATTCCTTAGCCAGTATTTGATGCGCAGCAAATCGCATCGTTTTGGTGATTTCGGCGGCGCGTCGCACCCCAATCTCGAACGCACGTTCGAATTGTTACGCAAACGTCTATCCTATCTGCCCGAGGACGTTGCGCAACGCCGGCTCGTTACGGCGAGCTTCATGTTCCTCGCGATTCTGGCGCGCCACGAAACATTCGAAACGCGCGCTGCCGACGAGGAAAGCTTCGAAGCTGCACTCGACGATACCATCGAGCAGATCGTCGCCTGCGTTTGTGCGCCTCTACGGCTCGACAGAGGAATTGACGGGTGACCGCGCCGTTCGCGATCCGGGGCATCGATCATATCGTGTTTCGCGCACGAGATGTGCCGAGACTGGTGGCCTTCTATGTCGATGCGCTCGGCTGCACCATCGAACGAACGGTCGGCGACCTGACGCAATTGCGCGCCGGTCCGTCGCTGATCGACATCGTGCCGCGCAAGGATAATGAGGGTGACGGCCGCAATGTCGACAACCTGTGCCTCACGCTCGCGCCGTTCGACGCGGATCAGGCGGCCGCCTGGCTTGCCGAGAGCGGCGTCGCGATCGGGGAGATTGCGACGCGTTACGGGGCCGACGGCTACGGAAAGTCGATCTATCTGACTGATCCGGAGGGCAATGGCTTGGAGCTTAGGGCCGCTTTGGGGTGAGCTACTGCGCCATCATACCCGCGTCGACGAGATGCTCGGCACCGGTAATATAGGAGGCTTCGTCGGAGGCGAGAAACAGCACGAGGTTGGACACTTCCTGCGGATCGGCGATGCGGCCAAGCGGAATTAGCGACAATGCGTCGCCGCCTTCCTCATTGGTCGCTTCGACCATCATCGGAGTCTGGATAAAACCCGGATGCACCGAATTCACGCGGATGTTGTGGGGTCCGTACTCAATCGCCGTCGCCTTGGTCATCCCGCGCACCGCGAATTTGCTCGCAACATAGGCTAGGCTCGGGAAACCGTAATTGGCTGCGATCCCGGCGATCGACGAGATGTTGACGATCGATCCATGCCCCGCCTTGATCATCGACGGCAGCACGGCGCGCATGCCGTAGAACACCGAATGCTGGTTCACCGCGCAAACCGCTAGATAATCCTGTTCGGTCAAGTCAGCGGTCTTCGCCATTGCGCCTAGGATGCCGGCGTTATTGACCAGCACGTCGACCGGGCCAAACGTGGCTTCCGCCTGTTCGACGACTGATGCCCATTGCGCGAAGTCGGTCGCGTCGTGCTCAATGAACAAGGTCGCCTTGCCGAGTTCCTGCTGCAGCGCGCGCCCAGCATCACCGCGCAAATCGGTTAGCACGACCTTGGCTCCTTCGCGCACGAAAGTTCGGGCATGCGATTCGCCCATGCCGCGTGCGGCGCCGGTGATGATCGCAATTTTTCCGCTCAGTCTTCCCATCGTCTCGCTCCTTGGTTCTTGTAGGGAGAATGCTGTTACGGGCGGCCGATGCTGATTATTCGCTCGGCGGCCATGCCTTGAGGAGATCGCTGATCGGGGATGGGCCGGCGGCCGACGACGCTCAGCCCAAACCCCTCCAGCGCGGTGAGCTTGTCGTTGCTCGAAGTGAGCAGGATCATCTCCTGCACACCTAGATCGCGCAGGATCTGCGAACCGACGCCGTAATCGCGATTTGCGTGCGTCTGGTGATAGGCTTGGCGCCCGCCGTTAATGCGGGCCGAGATCGACACCGGATCGGGATCCTGCACGAAAACCGCGACGGCAGGACCGTCATGCGCGGCGATAGCCGCCAACGCGCGGGGCACATAATCGCGCCGGGCGAGTGACCAGCCCAGCAGATCAGCCGTCAGATCCACCTGATGGACCCGCACCAACGTTGCTTCGCCGTCATGGATGCTACCGCGAACCAGCGCGATATGCTCGCCGCCGTCGATGCTATTCCGATAGACGTGGATAGTGAAATCGCTGCCGTAAACGCTTTCGAACGGCGCGCTGGCGACATGTGTAACGATCCGTTCGGAGCGCCGACGATATGCGATAAGATCGGCGATGGTGCCAATCTTCAGGCCGTGTTCGCGGCCGAAGCGGATCAATTCGGGCAGCCGCGCCATCGTGCCATCATCGTTCATCACTTCGCAGATGACGCCAGCTGGATTGAGGCCGGCGAGCCGCGAGATATCAACGGCCGCCTCGGTATGTCCGGCGCGGACCAGCACCCCGCCCTCGCGTGCGACGAGGGGGAAGACATGGCCCGGCGAAACGATGTCGCGGCGGCCCTTACTGGGATCGATCGCGACAGCAATTGTATGCGCGCGATCCTGCGCCGAGATTCCCGTCGTCACCCCTTCCCGCGCCTCGATCGAAATTGTGAAGGCGGTGCCGTGTCCCGATTGGTTGTTGGCCGCCATCATCGGCAATTCGAGGTTCGTGGCGCGCTCCGCCGACATGGCCAGGCAGATTAGTCCCCGGGCATGGCGCGCCATGAAATTGATCTGGCTCGGCGTAGCGAATTGGGCCGGGATGATGACGTCGCCTTCGTTCTCGCGGTCGTCGGCATCGACGAGAATATAGGGCAAGCCGTCGCGCGCATCGTCGAGGATTGCCTCGATGCTTGAGATTTCGTCGGTCACGCCTGGGCTCCATGGTTTAGGATCACGCAGCGGCCCCCGATGCCAATAGCCGATCGGCCCGCTCCTTGAGCAGGTTCTTCTGAACCTTGCCGGTGCCGGTCTTGGGCAACTCTGCGCTGTCGATGAACCAGATATCGCGCGGCAGTTTATAGCGCGGCAGGCGTTCCGCGAGATAATCCGTGATGTCCAACACGCTCGGCGCGACCGGGCCGGCGGCGACCAGCCAGGCGCAGCCGCACTCGCCGTACCGGTCGTCGGGCATGCCGATGACATAGGCTTCGCGGATACCGGGGTGCGTCGTGATGACTTCCTCGATCTCCTTGGGGGAAACCAGTTCGCCGCGGCTTTTGAAGAGTTCCTTGGTGCGGCCGGTCAGCAGCAAATTTCCGTCGTCACGGAAATAGCCGCGGTCGCCGGTGCGCAGCCAACCGCCTTCGGCGAACAAGGCAACCGTTTCCGCCGGACGGTCAAGGTAACCTGAGCAGTTCATTGGCCCACGCGTCCAGATCTCGCCCGGCGTTCCCGGCGCGCTGTCTGCCCCGCTGACCGGGTCGACGATGCGGAATTCGGCGATGTCACCGCCACATTCGGGTATTCCCGCCACGCCACCCTTGACGACAATACCTTGCGTTGTCGCCACCACTTCGAGCGCGTCGCCAGGCTGGGTGCAGATGATCGTCGCGGTGGCCTCGGTCTGGCCGTAGCTGGTGATGATCCCGCCGCACCCGAATACCGCCTGGATCCGCTGCCACACCCAACTTGGCGTGGGAGCGGCGGCACTGTGGATCGCGGTCAGCGAACTGAGATCGAATGTCTCCTGCTCGGCCACTTCCAACATGGCGACGGTCATTGTCGGCACGCCCATCAAATAGGTCGCACCGTGGCGCGCGATGCCGGTCAACATGGCGTGCGGATCAAAGCGCGCGAGAGGTACGATCGACCCGCCTACTATCATCCCCGACAGCAGGCCAACAACGAGGCCGAAGCCGTGGTAGAGCGGCACCGAGAATATTGCGCGACGCCCATCCTCGAACGCCTGATGATATGCCCCGGCATAAGCGGCGCGCAGCAGGCTGTCGT
>Ga0193742_1001348_pt1 | contig 14848 bp, 19 predicted proteins | sample L2c1metaG_FD_165511 | JGI IMG/M metagenome (GOLD analysis project Ga0193742, IMG submission 165511) | Soil microbial communities from a riparian zone of the East river system, Colorado, United States - L2c1 | ecosystem: Environmental > Terrestrial > Soil > Riparian zone | place: USA: East River... | reverse complement strand
TCCTTCGCTGGGCACGGTGAGGTGACCATGCATCCACGCGCCCGCGACTGGTTCGCCGAACGTACCTGGCAGAGTCCACAATGGAGCGTCCAGGAACTGGTGGCGGCCAAGGGATCCCGGACGGTCAGTGTTGTGCTGCCGGCGCTCGACGAGCAGCGGACGGTCGGCGCCGTGGTGGCCAGCGTGCGGCCGCTGCTCGGCACGCTGGTCGATGAACTCGTGGTGATGGACTCCGGGTCGACCGACCGGACGGCCGAAGTGGCCGCCGCGGCCGGCGCGCGGGTCGTCGCCAGGACCGACGTGCTGCCCGGCCTTGCGCCGGTGCCCGGCAAGGGCGAGGTGCTCTGGCGGTCGCTCGCCGCGACCACCGGCGACGTGCTCGTGTTCATCGACACGGACCTGGTCGACCCTGACCCGACGTTCGTCCCCCGGCTGCTCGGACCGATCCTCACAGTGCCGGACACCCACCTGGTGAAGGCGTTCTACCGGCGACCGCTGGCCGCCGAGGCGGCGGGCGGCGGCCGGGTCACCGAGCTGATGGCCCGCCCGCTGCTGTCGGCGCTGCGGCCCGAGCTGTCCGGCGTGATCCAACCGCTGTCCGGGGAGTACGCCGGCACCCGCGCGCTGCTGGAGTCGGTGCCGTTCGCGGCCGGGTACGGCGTGGAGATCGGCCTGCTGCTCGACGCGCACGCGGTCGTCGGACTCGACGCGCTCGCCCAGGTCAACCTCGGCGTGCGCCGGCACCACAACCAGGACATCGCCGCGCTCGGCCAGATGGCAAGGCAGGTGCTCGGCACCGCGCTGCGCCGGTGCGGGATGAGCCCGGCGAGCACGGAGCTGACCCAGTTCGTCCAGGTCGCCGGCGAGTGGCTGCCGGACACCGCGGAGCTGCCCGTCGCGGACCGCCCACCGATGCGCGAGCTACTGGTCCGGGACCGTTATGACACGATCGGTGGGTGACCACCGCGCTGATCTATCTGGTCGTCATGGTGCTCGTGGCGGCCGTGGTGTTCCTGCTGGCCTCGGTCGTGTTCGGCCGGGGCGAGGAGCTGCCGCCGCTGCCACCCGGCGCCTCGCCGACCAGACTGCCCGCCGACGACATCACCGGTACCGACGTCCGTGACGTCCGGTTCCAGTTGGTGCTGCGCGGCTACAAGATGTCCGAAGTGGACTGGGTGCTGCGCAGGGTCGGCACCGAAGTGGACGAGCTCCGCTCCGAGGTCGCCGAACTGCGCGAGCGACTCGCCCTTGCCGACGCCGAGGAGACGACCACCGTCGGCAGCGGCCGGCATGCCCAGCGGTCGGACAGTCAGGAGTGAGCGGCGCGACTCTCGGGTCGGATGGGCGGAAACGCTGCGCCTGGGGCAACTCCACGCCTGACTACGCCGCCTACCACGATGAGGAATGGGGCGTGCCGCTGCACGGCGAGGTGGCGCTGTTCGAGCGGCTGTCGCTCGAGGCGTTCCAGTCGGGGCTGTCGTGGATCACCATCCTGCGCAAGCGAGAGGGCTTCCGGGCGGCGTTCCAGGGCTTCCGACCGGTGAAGGTGGCGAAGTTCGGCGACGCGGACGTGGCCAGGCTGCTCACCGACACGGGCATCGTGCGCAACCGCGCGAAGATCGAGGCCACGATCCGCAACGCGCGCGCCATCGCCGAGCTGGACGTCCCGCTCGACGAGTTGCTCTGGTCCTTCGCCCCCGCCAAGCACCGCAGACCGCGCCGGTTGGCCGACGTGCCGGCGGTGACCGAGGAGTCGACGGTCATGGCCAAGACGCTCAAGAAACGCGGCTTCGCCTTCGTCGGCCCGACGACCTGCTACGCGCTGATGCAGGCCACCGGCATGGTCGACGACCACATCGCGGGCTGCTGGCGCACAACGCACTGAAGGCGTCCTTCACTGCGTTCGAGGTTGCAAAGGCGTCCTTCAGTGCGTTCGGCTACGGCGTGAGCGGGACCGCCGTCGTGACGGCCGCCGCCAGCGTGCGGAACTCGCGCTCGGTTGCGTTGCCCGTGACCAGCACGACGACGCCGTCGAGCTGGGTCACCCAGGCCGTCTCCTCGCGCCGCGACGGGTAGGTCGTCCACGAGCGCCCGGCCGCCTCGACCGTCCCCGTCGGTGACGGGTCGGCGACGCCGGTCTCCGCCGTGACCACCTCGCGCTCGGTCCCGCCGGACTGGCTGAGCTGCACGTACCGGCCGTCCTTGGTGATCCAGCCGACCCGCACGACGATGCTCGCCGCAGCGCCGGAGCCGACCGGTCCGGAGCCGGACGAGTTCGGGTGCCAGTCGCCCGGCACCGCAGGTTGGCGGATCGGGAAACCCGCCGACGCCGCGGCACCACGGAGCTTCTCGCCGACGTCGGCCGTCGGCGCGGCGCTCGGATCGACCTCGGGTCCGCTGGGGCTGAAGGAGCAGCTCCTGGTCGCGAACACGAGCACCCCGATGATCGCGAGGAGCACGACAAGGGCGCCGATCATGTCGCGCATGCCGAGCCGGGAGCGGTCCGGCGCGCGGGGCGGCTCGTCGGACTCGGTCTGTGGTTGCGACATCTGTGGCACGTATCCCAGTCTGGCAGGCCCGATCTGCCCGGATGGCGCACGCCCGGCGCCGGTCTGATCTGCGAGGATCGAGGCCGTCCCGAACGCGAGAGGCGGAGGTCCCATGACACCCTCGACCCAGTCCACCGGCCGTCGGCCGGAGGCGCCGGACCGCAACCTCGCGCTCGAACTGGTCCGCGTCACCGAGGCCGCGGCCATGGCGGCGGGCCGGTGGGTCGGCCGCGGGGACAAGAACGGCGGGGACGGTGCCGCGGTCGACGCGATGCGCAAGCTCGTCGGCACCGTGTCCATGCGCGGCGTCGTGGTCATCGGTGAGGGCGAGAAGGACGACGCGCCGATGCTCTTCAACGGCGAGGAGGTCGGCAACGGCGACGGCCCGGACTGCGACGTCGCGGTCGACCCGATCGACGGAACCACGTTGATGGCAAAGGGAATGCCAAACGCGATCGCGGTACTCGCGGTCGCCGAGCGGGGCGCGATGTTCGACCCGTCCGCCGTCTTCTACATGGAGAAGCTCGCGGTCGGCCCGGAGGCGGCCGACGTCGTGGACATCACCGCGCCGGTCGCGGAGAACATCCGCCGGGTCGCGGCCGCCAAGTCCACCGACGTGTCCGACGTGACCGTGTGCATCCTGGACCGGCCGCGTCACGAGAACCTGGTGCACGAGGTCCGCGAGGCCGGCGCCCGGATCCACTTCATCAGCGACGGCGACGTCGCCGGCGCGATCTCCGCCGCTCGCCCCAACACCGGCGTCGACCTGCTGATCGGCATCGGCGGCACCCCGGAGGGGATCATCGCGGCCAGCGCGCTGAAGTGCATGGGCGGCGCGATCCAGGGCCGCCTGTGGCCGAAGGACGACGCCGAGCGGGCCAAGGCCCTCGACGCCGGCCACGACCTCGACCGGGTGCTGTTCACCGACGATCTGGTGCGTGGCGACAACGTGTTCTTCTGCGCCACCGGCATCACCGACGGGGACCTGCTGCGCGGGGTGCACTACCGCAGCGGCGGGTGCACCACGCAGTCGATCGTGATGCGCTCGAAGTCCGGCACGGTGCGGATGATCGACGGCTTCCACCGGCTGACGAAACTGCGCGAATACGCATCGGTGAATTTCGATCGCACCGATCCTGACCCGGCGGAAGACGCGTTTCCGCCATTGCCTTGACACCCGAGGTTAATTGCTCTGACACCGGGTTAACAGTTACCCGTTGGAGATCGCCCTACTTTTGAGGGTGTCACCCTTCCGTGGCGTCCAACTACCTTCCGCAACATGTCCAGTCAGGACATGGGGCATGGAAGGAGAGAGGACATGAGGGCACGTTCTCTGGTCGTGGGCCTTCTCGCCGGCGCGGCAACCGCATTCACCGGGGCGCTGATGGCGCCGACGGCGGGTGCGGACACCACGCCGATGATCGTGGGCGGCGGGGACGCCGACCAGGAGTACTCGTTCATGGTTTCGTTGCAGGACGGCGGCAGCCACTTCTGTGGTGGCTCGCTGATCAGCGCGGACTGGGTGGTGACGGCAGCGCACTGCGTGCAGGGCAGCTCGCCGGACAGTGTCGCGCTGCGCATCGGCACCAACACCTGGGCCAGCGGCGGTGAGGAGGCGCAGGCCGCCGAGATCATCGTGCACGAGGGCTACGACGGCACATCGCCGGGCAACGACATCGCGCTGGTGAAGCTGGCCGCTCCGGCGGCGTCGGCGCCGATTTCGCTGGCGGCCGAGGCGCCGGCCGGGACCGCGTCGCGGCTGCTCGGCTGGGGCCAGACCTGTCCGGAGCCCGGCGGCTGCGGCGCGCCGGACATGTTGCAGCAGCTGGACGTCTCGGTGCTGGACGCGGGTGACTGCACCGGCATCGACGGCTCGCTCGAGCTGTGCACCAGCAACCCGAACGGGAACTCCGGCGCCTGCTACGGCGACTCCGGCGGCCCGCAGATCACCGGCAGCGAGGGCAACTGGTCGCTGATCGGTGTCACCAGCCGCAGCGGCAACGGCGACTCCGTCTGCGCCACCGGCCCGTCGATCTACACCAACGCGACCGCCTACACGGACTGGATCGCGGAGAAGACCGGCGCCTGACCGGAAAACCCAGGCACGACGGTGCCACGTCCACAATGGTGGGCGTGGCACCGTCGTGTTTGTAGGTCACGGTTCGCGAACGACCGTGGAGATCGTTCAACCTGACCGCGTGCGGCCGCGTCTCTCAGGAAAAGAGGGAGGATCGGCATGCGTGTCGTCAGGGTGACCATGGTTCTCGCCGGGCTGGCGCTGCTGGCGTCGTGCGCGACGACAGAACCGACCGCCGCCCCGAAGCCGCCGACGTCGTCCACGCCGAGTGGGAGCGCGGAGACCAGCAGCTCGTCGCCGGCCAGCCCGCGGCAGGCCAGGCCGATGGTGGCGCAGGCAAACCAGGTCATCGTGAAGGAGCCGCCGCCACCGCCGGCCGGGCAGCCGTGCGGCGGCGGGGTCAGTGCGTGCATCTCCTTGTCCACCAACCAGTCCTGGCTGATCGACATCGACAGCGGGACGGTCAGCTACGGTCCGGTGCCGATCACCCACGGCCGGCCGAGCCACCCAACACCGCCCGGCACCTTCCAGGTCGGCTGGAAGGACATCGACCACCTCAGCCGCGAGTTCGACAACGCGCCGATGCCGTTTTCGGTGTTCTTCAACGGCGGCATCGCCTTCCACCAGGGCAGCCTGAGCGACCCGTCGCACGGCTGCATCCACCTGTCGCGCGAGGCGGCTGAGACGTACTTCAACGCGCTGTCGGTAGGCGACACGGTGCAGGTCGTGGCATAGCGGCAACCTCGTCGCCGGTGTCCGCGTGAGTAGAGGTCATGAGGCACCGTCTTGTCCTGCTCGCCATCGCCGGTCTCGCGCTGTCCGCCTGCACCGCGCAGGCCGAACCGCTGCCGGCGGCGATGACCGCGCCCCCACCGGCGACCACCAGCACGACCACGACGACACCGGCTCCCGAGCCGCCGCCGTGTGAACCGCGGAGCCGGGCGTGCGTCCGGCTGTCGACGAAGCAGGCCTGGCTGGTCACCAACGGCGTCACCGACCTCGGTCCGGTGCCGATCTCCCACGGTGGCGTGGCGCACCCGACCCCGACCGGCACGTATCCGGTGGCGTGGAAGGACGCCGAGCACACGAGCAGCAGCTACGGCGACTCGATGCCGTTCTCGGTGTTCTTCGCCCCCGGCGGGATCGCCTTCCACCAGGGCGACCTGGCCACCGACTCGCACGGCTGCGTGCGGCTGGACCTGGCGAGCGCGCAGGTGTTCTTCGCGAACCTGAACGCGGGAGACCTCGTCGAGGTACTGCCCTGAGCCGTATCGTTGGCCCATGGCGGGTTTCTTCGCCGAGTTGACCATGGCCGTGCACTTCGTGGTGCTCGTCTACATCGTGTTCGGCGCGTTCCTGGCGTGGCGCTGGCCGAAGGCGCTGCTCGTGCACCTGCCGTTCGCCCTGTGGGGCCTTGGCATCGCGACGCTGAACCTCCCGTGCCCGCTGACCATCCTGGAGAACCACCTGCGTGGCCAACCTGGCCACACGGACGGCTTCATCGCCGAGTACGTGGACGGTGTCCTCTATCCGGACTCCTACCTCCTGGAATCGCGCCTGGTAGCGGCCGCTCTGGTCGTCGTGGCCTATGCCGGGGCGCTGATCCGGTACTACCGCCGCAAGAGCGCCTCAACCCAAGCGCCGTAGCGGATCGCCCGGCGAACGACGGCCGCGATGACTATGGTTCCGGCCATGGGGATCCTGGGACGCTGCCTCGCACTGTGCTCACTGCTCGTCGCCCTCACCGCCTGCAGTGACGACGGCGGCGCGGGCGGAAAGAGCGTCGACTACCGATCGATGACGCCGGAGCAGATCTGCGAACTGGTGACCGACGACGAGGCGCGCGGCCTGATGAAGGACATCACCGACGAGAAACTCACCACGAAGCAGGAGACCCAGGTGGACCTGCCGGCCTGCCGGTACGGGTCCGGCGACGGCCAGCCGTACCTCCAGGTCTCCATCTACCAGTCGAGCCAGGTCAGCAGCGACGAAGCCACGTCGGTCACGGTGGCCGGCCAGAAAGCCCTGGAGCGGAAGCCGGACGACCACTCGTGCTCGGTGTTGATTCCCCTTGAGGACAACCTCTACCTGCAGGGGCTCGCCGAGTCCTGGGATCCGGACAAGGACTCCTGTCCGGTCGCCCGCGGCGCGCTCGAGAAGGCCTACCCCAGGCTGGCCAGCTAGCTCACGTCGCTGGAGTGGCCGGGGAACAGGTGGGCGTCGGGGTTCAGGGCGACCGCGATGTTGTTCACCGCGGTGGCCGCCTCGCCGAAGCCGGTGGCGATCAGCTTGACCTTGCCTTCGTAGTGCGCGATGTCGCCGGCGGCGTAGATCCGGTCGCGGACGGTGCGCATCGTCGTGTCGACCTCGACCGCGCGGCGGGTGATCGACAGCCCCCACGACTCGATCGGGCCGAGGTCGGCGGTGAACCCGAGCGCGGCGACCACGGCCTGCGCGGGCAGCACGACGGGTCCGGGATCGGCCTGCACCGACAGCTCCACCTCGCGCAGCCCGTCGTCGTCGCCACGCAGCTCGACCACCTGCGCGTCGGTGATGATCGGGACACCCAGCTCGCGCACCTGCCGGACGGTGGCCGCGAACGCGCGGAACTTGTTGCGCCGGTGGACAAGCGTCACGCTGCGCGCGATGGGGTGCAGCGACAGCGCCCAGTCGAACGCCGAGTCGCCGCCGCCGACCACGACCACGTCCTGTCCACGATGGACTTCCAGCTCCGGCACGAAGTGCACGACCCCGCGACCCAGCCAGCCCTCGCCGACCGGCAGCGGACGTGGTGAGAACTCGCCCATTCCCGCGGTGATCAGGATGGCGCCGGCACGGACCACCCCGCCGCCGTCGAGCGCCACGTCGAACTTTCCGTCCACTTCGGACACTTCGCGGGCCTTGCGGCCGAGCAGGTAGGTCGGCTTGAACTGGTCGGCCTGCTCGACGAGCGCGGCAACCAGATCACGGCCGATCACCATGGGGAAGCCGGCGACGTCGAAGATCTTCTTCTCCGGGTACATTGCGGTGACCTGGCCGCCCGGCTCGGGCAGCGAGTCGACGACGGCGGTCGACAGCTCGCGGAATCCGGCGTAGTAGGCGGCGAACAGGCCGGTCGGCCCGGCACCGATGATCAGCAGATCGACTTCGGACGGCGTCTCGATGGTGGTCAATGCACACCTGCCCCGGCAGTGGTGGTGGGAGTGTCCGGTCCCACAACAAGCTACCCGTGCCGACCGCGCTCGCGCAGGCAAGACTGGTCACATGAGTGAGAGTGGCTTCAGGATCGAGCACGACACGATGGGCGAGGTCAGGGTGCCGTCGGACGCGTTGTGGCGGGCGCAGACCCAGCGCGCCGTGGAGAACTTCCCGATCTCCGGTCGCGGCCTCGAACGCGCCCAGATCCGGGCGCTCGGGCTGCTGAAGGCGGCCGCGGCCAGGGTCAACCAGCGCCTTGGCGTCGTGCCGGCCGACGTCGCCGACGCGATCGCCGTCGCCGCGCAGGAGGTCGCCGACGGCCAGCACGACGCGCACTTCCCGATCGACGTGTTCCAGACCGGCTCCGGTACGTCGTCGAACATGAACGCCAACGAGGTGATCGCGACGCTCGCCACCCGCGCGCTCGGCCGCGACGTGCATCCCAACGACGACGTCAACGCCTCCCAGTCGTCCAACGACACCTTCCCGACGACGATCCATCTCGCCGCGACCGAGGCGCTGGTCGCCGACGTCATCCCGGCGCTGTCGCACCTGGCCGAGGTGATCGAGCGCCGGGCCGGCGACTGGTCGGCGGTGGTCAAGTCCGGACGCACCCACCTGATGGACGCCGTGCCGGTGACGCTCGGCCAGGAGGCCGGTGCGTGGGCGACGCAGGTCCGCCACGGCATCGAGCGGCTCCGTGACTGCCTGCCCCGACTCGGCGAGCTGCCGATCGGCGGCACCGCGGTCGGCAGCGGGCTCAACGCCCCGCGCGAGTTCGGCTCGTCGGTCGCCGGCGAACTCGCCAAGGTCACCGGACTGCCGGTCACCGAGGCGCGCGACCACTTCGAGGCGCAGGCGACGCAGGACGGCGTCGTCGAGGCCTCCGGGCAGCTGCGCACGGTCGCCGTGGCGCTGTTCAAGGTCGCCAACGATGTTCGCTGGCTGGGCTCCGGCCCGCGCACCGGACTCGGCGAGCTGGCGCTGCCCGACCTGCAGCCGGGCAGCTCGATCATGCCGGGCAAGGTGAACCCGGTGATCTGCGAGGCCACGATGATGGTGGTGGCCCAGGTGATCGGCAACGACGCCACGGTGGCCTTCGCCGGCAGCCAGGGCAACTTCCAGCTGAACGTGATGCTGCCGGTCATCGCGCGCAACGTGTTGGAGTCCGCCCGACTGCTCGCCGCGGTGTCGACTTTGTTGGCGGACAAGGTGTTCGACGGCGCTGCGGCCAATGTGGACAGAATGCGGGAGTACGCCGAGTCGTCCCCGTCCATCGTCACACCGCTCAACCGCTACCTCGGCTACGAGGAGGCGGCGTCGATCGCGAAGCAGTCTCTCGCCGAGCGGCGGACGATCCGCGAGGTCGTGCTGGAGCGCGGCCACGTCGACGCCGGCAAGCTCACGCTCAAGCAACTCGACGACGCCCTCGACGTGCTCCGCATGGCCCAGGGCGGCTGATGCATTTCCTAGCCGACCAGCTCCGTGGCCGCCGCCTCGCCAAGGGAGACGGCCTGCGCGGGATCCTCGATCGGGTCGGCGACCACGCCGGGGAAGGCGATGTAGTCGACGACCTTGCCGCTGGCACCGCCGGTCGACGGGTCCGGGTCGATGCCCAGCGCGTCCGCCGTGGCGTAGGACGCCTCGCCGATCTGGCCGGACGGCCCGAGGTCGCCGACGACGCCGTAGACGACCTTGTCCTCGTAGACGATCGCGACGACGGTGCCACCGGCCAGATCCGAGTCCTGGTAGTCCCAGATGTCGCTGGCCAGCGGCAGCACGATGTAGGGCAGCTCGGACGCGATCAGCGGCTGGCCGTCGGACTGCGGGAACGCGGTCTCCGGCTGGTACGCGGGGTCGGTGTCCTCGTTGCACACGTCGGTGCGCTGGCCGTCGCAGTCGATCGTCATGCCGGACTTCCAGTGCACGGCGGTACCCGTGCCGCAGATCGGGATGTCCTGGTCCATGCCCTCGCGCTCCGCGTAGAGCCCGGCCGACACCTGCGTCTCGCACCCGGTGACCCGCTCGCGCAACTGGTCCGCGGTAGGCCCGGCGGCCGGCGCGGCGACCGGTTCGGCCGGCGCCGCCTGCGCCAGCGGCGCGACGACCGCCGCGAACGCGGCAGCGCCGGCGAGACAAGTCAGCAACGTCCTACGCACCCCGACCACCTCCGTTGACAGGCAACTTCAACTCACCACATTCGGTGAAGAACTGTCAACCGACGGAAGACCGCATTCCCACCGCGCAGCCCGCGGCGACCACCAGCGCGCCGCCGAGCGCGACCAGCGTCAGCGACTGCGCGCCGAGCACGACCGACACCACCAGCCCGGCGACCGGCATGAGTCCGATCAGCACGCCGACCCGGTCGGCGCCGAGCACGTCCACGCCGATGTACCAGAAGACGAACGCGACCGCGGTGACCAGCGCGCCGAGCACGACCATGGCGACCAGCTCAGTCGCGGTCGGCGCCGGCCAGGCCGCCGCCCCATCGACCACTGTGGACAGTGCGGCACCGCCGACCGCGGCGCCGACGCACGCCAACAGCGAGGCCTCGACCGCACCGAGCCGGGCGACGACACCGACCCCGCCGAGGGTGAAGGCGACCTCGCAGGCGGTCACCAGGATCGCGAGCAGCAGGCCCGGCCCGTGCCACCCGCCGCCACCACTGAGCACCACGACGCCGCAGGTCACCAGGCCCGCGCCGGCCAGCGCCGCGGGTGCCGGGCGGCGGCCGCGCAGCGCGGGTGCGACGACCGCCAGCACGAGTGGGCTCGCGCCGAGCAGCGCCGCGACGAAGCCAGGGGTCGCATAGCGCTGGGCGACCAGGATGGCGGCGTTGAAGCCGAGCATGCCGGCACCGACCATGGCGGTCAGGCCGGCGAGGTCCGCCCGCCCCGGCAGCCGGATCCGCCGACCCTTGGCGAGCAGCCAGAGCGCGAGCAACACGGCACCGATGCCGTAGCGGATGGCCTGCCCGGACAGCACCGGGTAGCCGTCGAGCAGCCCGGTGACCGGCACCGAGCCGCCGACCAGGACGCAGGCGAGCGCGGCGAGACCACCAGCGGTCCGCGCGCTCGGTCGAGTCGTGTCCAAGAGGGTCATGGAAGAAGCCTCGACCATCATCGGTCCAGATGTAAGCTCCACTTTCATGTCCACAAACTGGACCACTTTGCGGGAGCTGCTGCTCCCGACGGCTGCCGAGCGGCGCGGCGTCGAGTCGTCGCTGCGCGCCGCGATCCGGGACGGCCGGCTCGGCTCGGGCACCCGGCTGCCGTCGAGCCGGGACCTCGCCGCGCAGTTCGGGGTGGCTCGCGGAACGGTGACCGCCGCCTACGGTCAGCTGGTCGCCGAGGGCTACCTGGTGGCCAGGCGGGGCTCCGGCACGACGGTGGCGGCGCTGCCGGACACGACCGCCCCGCATCACGATGTGCCGGCGGAACAGTCGCGCTGGCGGTTCGACCTCAAGCCGGGTCTGCCGGCGCTGAGCGCGTTCCCCCGCGCCGAGTGGGTGTCGGCGACGCGGGCCGCGTTGGCCGAGCTGCCGGACGAGGCGCTCGGCTACCCCGATCCCGCCGGGCTCGCCGAGCTGCGTGCGGAGCTGGCGAGCTATCTCGGCCGGGTGCGCGGGGTGACGGCGACCGCGGCGGACATCGTGATCACCCACGGCGGCGCGGAGGCCCTCGCGACGCTCGCGGCGATCCTGCCGGCGCACGGGCACACCACGATCGCCGTCGAGGAGCCCGGCCACCCCGGACAGTCAGCGGTGTTGCACGCCAACGGAATGCGCACCGTTCCGGTGCCGGTCGACGGGGACGGCGTCGACGTCACGGCGCTGGCCGATTGCCGGGCGGTCGTGGTGACCGCGGCGCATCAGTTCCCACTCGGTGTCGCGCTGGCCCCGCACCGCCGCCACGCGCTGCTGGCGTGGGCCCGCGACCACGACGGCCTGGTGCTGGAGGACGACTACGACGCCGAGCACCGCTACGACCGCCCGGCGCTGCGCGCCGTGCAGGCCATGGACCCGGCGCGGGTGGGCTACCTCGGCAGCGTGAGCAAGACCCTCGCGCCGGCGCTGCGGCTGGGCTGGCTCGTTCTCCCGCCGGCGCTGCGGGCGGCCGCGGTGGTCCGCAAGGGCCAAACCGACCTCGGCTGTTCCCCGCTGCCACAGGCGGCGTTCGCCCGACTGCTGCGCTCCGGGGGTTACGACCGCCACCTGCGCAGAACCAGGGCGACCTACCGCCACCGCCGCGACGCACTGTTGACCGCGCTTGCCGAGCACCTCCCGGACTGGCAGCCGGTCGGGGTGGCTGCCGGGCTGCACGTCGTGCTCCGGCTGCCCGCTGAAATGTCCGATGTAGACGTTCAGGATCGCCTTGCGGCACAAGGGATCAACGTGCCGGCGCTGTCCGGCTACACCCGCGGCGGGGGCGCGCCGTACCCGGGACTCGTCGTCGGCTACGCGGCGACGTCACCGGACCGGCTACACGCCGCGGTAGCCGAGATCGCGGCGTGTTTGGGTCAGCGAACGGTCTCGGGAGGAATGGACCCGTCGCCCGCGTACTCGACCACAATGGACTGACCCGCCTCCCGCTTGATCCGCTCGGCGAGGCGGCGGCCATCGGCGATGAAGCGTTCGCGGGCGGTTTCGTCGACGAAGCCGGAGCGGGCTGGATCCGCTTCGACGTAGGTCGACTGGAAGGCCTCGTCCCAGGTTCCGATGGCGGCCAGCAGGTCGCCGGACAACCGCACCACCTCACCGATCTCGTCAATGGCGTAGGAGTCCGGGAGTCCATCGTTCTCGACGACCTGCAGCGGCCAGTCCCGCCACTCGGTCATCAGTGTCAACGTGATCACCGGCTCAGCCTCCTCCGCCGTCTGCGCCAGGCAGTGGTTTGATCTTCTTGTTTCCGACCGGGTTGGCCCCGACGATGAACCCGTTGCTGCCCACCGTGACGGCGATGCGCTTGGTCTCCCCGTTGTACTCGACCTCGTACACCACTCGATCGCGGCCGGTGATGCCGATCGGCTTGCCCTCGGTGGCGGCGCGGAAGGCGACCTCGCCGATGTCCTCCTTCGGGATACCCGCCTTCTCGAACTCCGCGACCCGCTTGTCGCCCGTCATGTGTTCCAGACCCGCTCGGTCGTTGCCCTTCTCCAACCAGACGATCTTCCCATCCCGGTCCCGGCCGATGTGCACGACGTCGTCCGGGTTGATGGCGTGCCCGTTCTGCTGGGCCTCCTCGATCAGGCGATCGCGCTCCGCGGTGGTCGGATCGCCCCCGTCCTTGCCGCGTCCGCCAGGGTCGCCCGGCTGTCCGGAGGCCCGGCCAGCGTCGAGCCGCTGCCTGGTCGAGCCCTGCGCGCTGCCCACATCGCTCGCGTCGATCGAGCCGTACTTCTTACTCGGCCCGTCGCCTTCGCCGTCGCCCTTTGGCCGGCCCGGCGTCCCGTCGCCATCCGGCGTGCCGTCGCCGCCGTCGCCGTGTGGCGTCCTGTTCCTGGGTGTCATCGACGGCTTATCCGTTCAGGAGTTTGCTGAGGTTGGTCAGGCTCTGAACCAGGGACGTGGTGTAGGTGATGATGCGGCCAACCCACTTGACGACCGCCGCGACGATCTGCGCGGCGACCACCGGGATGGTGACGACGAAGATCGCCTCCGCCGCCCACACGATCACCCTGGCCACCAGGTCCGCGATCAGGTCGCGGACGATCTCTCGGGTCATCTCGACGAGCCCGCCGGCCCCTTCGGTCGCCGACCCCATGGCCGCGGAGATCGCACCGAGCCCGCCGATCGCCTCGACGTTGTTGGCCATCATGGCCCGGTAGGCGTCGGCCGCCTCTCCCTGCCACGCGGACAGGTCGCCGTCCAGCTGTGACTGGAGGTCGCCGGCCATGGCCTGCAACTCGGTCGCCATGTTGGTCCAGGTGGCCGCGTGCGACCGGACCACGTCGGGCTTGCCGGTGAGCTCGTCGAGCATCTCCCGCAGCGGCTCGAAGTACTCCATGGCCCAGCCGAGCCCATTGGCGAGCAGGGAGCTGATCGGGTCAAGCACCGTCGCGGTGACCTCGAGGCCGAGCCCGACCCCGGCGAGGACGTCGTCGACCCAGCCCTCGCTCTGCACGGCCTCGACGAGGCCCTGGATGCTGTCCCCGAGACCGGAGCCGGTCCACGGCTGCCGGGTCGACTCGACCGGCGCGACGAGTGAGTTGTCTGTCATGTGCCTGCGCTACCTCGGAAGTTGGCCCTCGACGGTGCCGAACCCCTTGGCGGCCTGGTTGTCGAGGTTCTGATAGTCGGTCGCGGTGTCGTTCAGCGACTGAACGGCGAGAGCGAGATTCTCCTGCGCGTACGTGAACAGGTCGTCCTGCTCGGCGTGCCGACCCTCCAGGATCCCGGAGATCCAGCCGCACAGCAGCCCGTAGGCAGAGTCGTCCTGGGCGATGTGCGCGCTCGCGGACATGACCGCGTCGAACCTCGCTCGCAGCGCGTCGACGTTCGTGGCGTGCGTGCGGATCTGCTCGACATCGACCTCGTAGCCGTCGCCCATCAGCTCCGCCAGGTCAGCTCGTCAGCGTCGTCGTCGTCGGACCTGCCGCCGTCGTCGTCGTCATCGTCGTCGGCCGGCCCGCGCAGCTGCCGCGACACCGACTCCGCGATCGCCCGCGCCGCGGGAGACTCCGTGCCGACGGTCTCCTCGATGATCTCCTGCGACTGGTCAGCGAGCTGCGCCTTGGCGGCGCGGATCGTGGTCATGATCGTCTTGGCCAGTGTGCTCGGCTCGACGTTCTCGATGTAGTGCGTGAGCTGCAGGTTCACCACGGAGCCGGCAGAGTCGACGGTGACCACGACCATGCCGTCACGATCGCGCGCGGTCGCCTCGAGCGCCTGGAAGCGGTCGCTCATGGTCTTGGTGTCCGCCGCCAGTTTGTCGATCTTCCCCTTCCACGCCTGCATGCGGTCCATCGCACCGCCAGGGTCCAAGACCGGACTACCCATGACTCCCCATTCCGTTGCCACACAGTG
>Ga0193742_1001347_pt1 | contig 14854 bp, 1 predicted proteins | sample L2c1metaG_FD_165511 | JGI IMG/M metagenome (GOLD analysis project Ga0193742, IMG submission 165511) | Soil microbial communities from a riparian zone of the East river system, Colorado, United States - L2c1 | ecosystem: Environmental > Terrestrial > Soil > Riparian zone | place: USA: East River... | reverse complement strand
CGCACCATTGGGCCCGCGCCGCAGCCGGGCCCGCAACCCGGTGGCTCCGGAGGCGAACAGGGACACATCCGCCCAGACGAACGGCATCTGCGCGCCCTCGTCCAGCATGTTCATCCACACCGCGTGCAACGTGGCGTCCAGTACGGTCGGATGGATCCCGAACGCCGCCGCACCCATGTCGACATCCTCGGGTTGCGCCACCTCGACGAAGATGTCCTCGCCTCGTTCCCAGACGGCGCTGAGCCCCTGAAAGGCCGGGCCGTAGTCCTGCCCGGCGGCCGCCAACGACTCATACAGCCCGCCGATGTCGCGCGCGGTGGCGTCTCGCGGCGGCCACGCCGCGAAGTCGGTTGTCTCCTGATCGGCCGGGGACCCGCACGGGCCTATCTGTCCGCTCGCGTAGCGCACCCAGTCGGCGCCGGCGCCCTGGGGGCGAGCGTAGATCTCCAGGTCGCGCAGGCCGTCCTGGTCCGGGTTGCTGACGGTGATCTGGACCTGGATCTCGGTTTCCGGGGGCAGAACCAGTGGGGCGGCCAGGCTCAGCTCCTCGATACGGGTGCAACCGACCAGATGCCCCGCCACCACCGCCAACTCGACATAACCCGTACCCGGAAAAAACGGAAACCCACCCACCACATGCTCACCCAGCCACGGCTGAGTCCGCACCGACAACCGTCCGGTAACCACCCGAGCATCGCCATCAGCCAACTCCACCGCCGCTCCCAACAGCGGATGCCCGATCGAGTCCAAACCAGCCGACCGCAGATCCCCCGCCCCAGCCGACAACGACGACGGCCAGAACCGCTGATGCTCGAACGCATAAGTCGGCAACTCAACCCGAGAACCACCAACCAACACCCGGGCCCAATCAACAGCCACTCCGTGGACCCACAGCTCGGCCAACGAAGCCAACATCCGCTCGGCACCGCCGTCGTCACGACGCAACGTCCCGACCACCAAGGGACCTGCCCCGGATCCGCCGGCCTCACCCGGACCGGCCATGTCATCCAGCGTGGCGTCGATCGCCGCGGTCAGTACCGGGTGCGCCGAAACCTCGACAAAAACGCCGTGCCCGCGCTCACGCAAAACCCGTACAGCCCGATCGAACTGGACCGGCGCACGCAAACTCGCGTACCAGTAGCCAGCGTCCACCTCGGGCCCGGCCAACAACTCACCCGTCATCGCCGACACCATCGGCACTGTGGCCGGATTGGGCACAATTCCGGACAACGCGCCCAGTACCTGCTCGCGGATTCCTTCCACCTGCGGACCGTGCGAGGCGTAGTCGACGAGCAGAATCCGCGCCCGGACCCCCTCCCGCTCACACACCAGCAACAACCGCCGCAACTCGTCGAGCTCGCCGGACACAACGGTCGCGTCCGGGCCGTTCACCGCCGCTACCGCGACTCCGGCCCGTTCGGTCAACCAGGCCTCGACCTGCTCCAACGGCGCACCGATCGAGGCCATCCCGCCACGGCCGGACAACGTCCGCAACGCCTGGCTGCGCAAGGCGACGACCTTCGCCGCATCCTCCACACTCAGGATCCCCGCGACCACCGCGGCCGCGATCTCACCCTGGCTATGTCCCACCACCGCGTCCGGGCGCACCCCGGCCGCCTGCCACACCGCGGCCAGCGACACCATCACGGCCCACAGCGCCGGCTGCACCACATCGACCCGATCCCAGCTCGGCACATCCCGCTCACCGGCCAGCACCGCGCCGAGCGACCAATCCACGTAGGGACCCAGCGCCCGCTCACACTCGGCGAGGCGTGCGCTAAAGACCGGGCTGACCCCCGCCAGCTCGCGACCCATCCCGAGCCACTGCGAACCCTGACCCGGAAACACGAACACCGTCGGACCGCGGACAGCGGCGACGCCAGAAACGACGCCAGCGGCCGGCTCGCTACCGGTAACAGCCGCGAGCCCGCTCAACAAAACCGCACGATCACCGCCGACGACAACAGCGCGCCGCTCGAAGACCGAGCGGGTCGCGACCAACGACCAGCCCACATCAGCAAGATCTACATTGGGGTCACCACCGACCCGGGCACACAACCGCCGCGCCTGACCCGCCAGCGCGCCCGCTGACCGCGCTGACACCGTCCACGCCACACACGGGCCGGTCAGGACCCTCGGCAGCGGGCCCTCGGAGGTGGGGTCGCCCCGGCCACTGCCCGCGTCGGCGTCCGGGGGGGTGTCCCCTGCCGAGGGTGTCTCGGCCGGGGCCTCCTCGATGATGACGTGGGCGTTGGTCCCGCTGATGCCGAAGGAGGACACCCCGGCCCGGCGGGGGCGGGCCTTGCCCGACTTCCGGGTGCCACGGCCGGGGCTCGGTGAGGAGTCGGATCTGCCCGGCCGACCAGTCGACCCTGGCCGTCGGTTCGTCCACGTGCAGGGTGCGGGGCAGCTCCTGGTGCCGTAGGGCCTGGACCATCTTCATCAGGCCGGCGGCCCCCGCGGCGGCGCCGGTGTGGGCAAAGTTGGACTTTACCGACCCGAGCCAGAGCGGACGATCCGGTGCGCGGTCGCGTCCGTAGGTGGCAAGCAGCGCCTGCGCCTCGATCGGGTCGCCCAGCGTTGTCCCGGTGCCGTGCGCCTCGACCGCATCCACCTCGTCCGCGGACAGCCGGGCGTTGGACAGCGCGGCGCGGATCACCCGCTGCTGCGAGGGCCCGTTCGGCGCGGTCAGCCCGTTGGACGCGCCGTCCTGGTTGATCGCGCTGCCTCGAATGACGGCCAGCACCGGGTGGCCGTTGCGGCGCGCATCGGTCAGACATTCCAGCAGGAACATGCCGGCGCCCTCGCTCCAGGCAATGCCGTTGGCCGCACTGGCGAAGGCCTTGCAGCGCCCGTCCGGGGCCAGGCCTCCCTGCTGGGCGAAGTCCGCGAAGGAGTCGGGGGTGGCGAGCACGGTCACCCCGCCGGCCAGCGCCATCGAGCACTCTCCCGAGCGCAGTGACTGGCAGGCCAGGTGTATGGCGACCAGGGACGACGAGCACGCCGTGTCCACGGTCACCGCCGGGCCCTCCAGCCCCAGCGCGTAGGCGACCCGACCGGAGATCACGGCGGCCAGGCTGCCCGTGAGCAGATAGCCGCCGGTGCCCTCGGTGCCGGCCACGGCGACGGCGTACCCGGAGTGTGTGCCCCCGGCGAAGACACCGGTCTTCGAACCGCGCAGTCCGACCGGGTCGATCCCGGCCTGCTCGAGGGTCTCCCAGGTCACCTCGAGCAACATCCGCTGCTGCGGGTCCATCGCCAGTGCCTCGCGCGGGCTGATGCCGAAGAACCCCGAGTCGAACCACGGCGTCTGCTCGACGAACCCGCCGGCTTGGACATAGCTGCCCTCGTTGTCCGAGAGGACTGCCCCCCAGCCGCGGTCGTCGGGGAACTCGGTGATCGCGTCCCCGCCGGTGGCCACCAGGTTCCAGAGCTCATCCGGGTTCGTCACCCCACCCGGGAACCGGCAGCCCATGCCGACAATCGCAATCGGCGCCCAGGATGCCTCGGTCAGCTGCTGGTTGTGTTGGCGAAGCCGGTCGCTCTCCTTCAGAGATGCGCGCAGCGCGTCGAGGACCCTGTCCGATGACGTGGCCATTACGGCAACCTCCCGTTACCCGAAAGCATCAGTAGTCGGCGCTCTCGGACTCCAGCGCCATGCGGACGAGACTCTCGGCGTCGAGCCGGTCGATCTCCTCGGCGCGGCCACCGCCCTCGCCTGGTGGGGCTCCGGTGTCCGGGTCCGCCAGCCGCAGCAGGACGTCGAGGATTCCGGCGTCGCGGAACCGAGACATCGCGGTGGTCGCCAGGACGCGCCGCAGCGTTTCTTCCTCAGGATCGGCGCCGCCGGTACCGTCCAGCACCAGGAGCCCGCGCAGGTACTCGGCCACCGCCGCAGTGGTCGGATAGTCGAACACGACGGTCGCAGGCAGTTTCAAGCCGGTGGCCTGGTTCAGCCGGTTCCGCAGCTCGACCGCGATCATCGAGTCGAAACCGAGGTCCTTGAACGCCCGGCGGGGCTCGACCGCCTCTGTTGAACCCTGACCGAGTACGGCGGCCACGTGTGCCTGGACCAGGGTGAACAGCATCCGTTCCTGATCTTCCGGGGGCAGCGCCGCCAGTTGCTGACGCAGCGCTTCGGCGACATCGGCACCGTCCATCGCCGCGTCCGTGACAGCGGTGACCCCCGCCAGCCGGCGCCACACGGGAGCCGGCTCGGAGCCCGGACCCGCACCGACCGACGCGCGCAGGTGGCCCAGGTTGAGCCGCGCCGGCACGAGGAGGTTCTCGTCGCGCTCCAACGCCACGTCGAGCAGCGCCAGCGCGTCGTCCTCACCCAGCACCGCGATCGCCTCGGGACGGTGGCTCGGTGGCGACAGGGGCCGCGGACCAGGATCCGCGCCCTCACCGGCTGACGGCCCCCAGGCCAGGGTGACGGCGCGGCGGCCGGCCGCCTGGCGGTGAGCCGCCAGGGCCTGCAGGAAGCCGGCCTGGGCACCCATCTGATCCGTTGCCTCCGCCGTGCCGAGGGCGGCGGCGAGGGTGGAGCACAGTACGAACGCGTCCAGGTCAAGTTCGGCGGTGAGCCGGTGCAGGTTCCACGCCACCTCCGGCGCGCTCCGGTCGTCGTCCCCGGACTCGTGGACCACGATCCGCGGCAGCTCCTCGGGATGGCCGCCCAGCATGGCCGCCAGGTCGCCCCGGGTGCCGGCGGCACGTTCGCCGTCCGGGTCCCAGGCGGCAAGATCACGGGTGGCGATCCGGACGTCGGCCCCGGCGCCGGCCAGGGCCGCGGCCAGACCGGCGGTGCCGGCGGCGGCCGGGCCGGCCGCCGTGACCACGGTGACGGCCGTGGCCCGGCCGGTCCGGGCCAGGTGACGGACCGCCCGGGCCGCCGCCGTGCCCGGGCCGCCGGCGAGGAGGACCGAGCCCGGCGTTCGGCCGGCGGGGAGGTCCGCGGCGAGCACACCGCCGGCCGGACGAGTCAGGCGCCGTCCGTACACTGTGTCGCCCCGCAGCGCGAGCTCCGGCTCGTCGGAGGCCAGCGAGGCGATGAGCATGCTCAGCCAGTCGGGGGCGGCGCCGTCGGGCTCCCCAGCGCTCAGATCGGCCAGGACCACCCGGTCCGGGTGCCGCGACTGGGCCGAGCGGACCAGCCCCCAGACGGCGGCCCCGGTTAGGTCGGGCGCCGGCTCGCCGGCCCCGGTCGCGACCGCCCCCCGCGTCACCAGCACCAGACGGGACTCGGCCAGCGAGTCCAGCGCCAGCCACTGCCGCAGCAGCGTGTCGACCTCCCGGGTGGCCCGCCGTACGGCCTCGCCCAGGGTCTCGCCGGCCTCCCTCGCTGCTCGGGGGCAGGCGACGACGAACTGGGGGATCGGTGCACCGGCGTCCATGTCGGCGGTCAGAGCAGCCAGGTCAGGGTGATCTTCGACGCTGGCCCCGACCGCGCGCAGCCCGGCACCGAATCCGGCTGGGTCGGTTCCCGTCACCGCCCAAGGTCCGGTGACCGCGGCGGTGAGATCCGGGACCGGCACCCAGGCCAGGTCGAACAGGCAGTCGCGCAGCGTGTTCCCCGCGCGCCGCAGCTCCTGGGCCGTTACCGGTCTCAGGGCCAACGAACCGATGGAGGCTACGGGCGCGCCGGTGGTGTCGGACGCGGTCAGCGACCAGCCGTCAGTACCGGGGCGCAGCCGGACGCGTAGCTGGGCGGCGCCCGGCGAGTACACGGCGACGTCGGTCCAGGAGGCGGGCACCAGGGTGTGCTCTCCCGCCCGGTCGGGGTCGGCATCCTCCGCGACGAGGACCGTGGCCTGGAGCGCCGACTCGAGCAGGATCGGGTGCAGTGCGAACAGGCCGGCCTCCGCGGCCACCGTCTCAGGCAGCGCAACCTCGACGAGCAGGTCGTTCCCGTGCCGCCAGGCCGCGGTCGGGCCGGGGACGACCGGGCGGGCCCCGAGGCCGACGCCGGCCTCGGCGAGCTCGACGTCACCGAGCTCGACAGGTTCGGCGTCGGCAGGCGGCCAGGTCAGCATCTCCCGCACCATGGGCTGGGCCGGGCTCAGCACACCGCCGGCGTGCCAGGTCCAGGCCACGGTGCCGCCCGCCGGTTGGTCGGCCGGGTCGCCGGGGTGCTCCGTGCGGGCATAGATCTGGACTGTCCGGCTCTCCGACGAAGGACCGGAGCCGGGCGCGCCGAGAGTGATCTGGACCTGGGTCGGGCGGTCCGGGGACAGCACCAAGGGCGCGGTGAGGGTGAGCGTGTCGATCCGGGGACACCCGGCTTGGTGACCGGCCACGATCGCCAGCTCGGCGAGCGCGGCGCCCGGCAGCACGATGAGCCCGGCGATCGCGTGGTGGGCCAACCAGGGCTGCGCCCGGACCGACAGCCGCCCGGTGACGACCAGTCCCTCGCCCTCGGCCAGCTGGACGCTCGCCCCCAGCAGCGGGTGGCCGACCGACTCGAGACCGGCCGATGAGACGTCCCCGCCCCCGGTCGTCGAGGGCACCGGCCAATACCGCTCGTTCTGGAAGGCGTAGGTGGGCAGGTCGACCTCGGCGGCTGGGGCCAGCACCCTGGTCCAGTCGACGCCCACGCCACGCACGTGCACCGAGGCCAGCGACTCCAGCGCCCGGTCGGGGCCGCCGTCGTCCCTGCGCAAGGAGCCGGTGACTACCGGGTCGGCCGAGGCGGACAGGCCTTCGAGGGTGGTGGTGACCGCGGTGGTGAGTACCGGGTGGGGCGACACCTCGATGAACACGCGGAAGTGGTCGGTGTGCAGCCGCTCGATCCCGCGGCTGAACTCGACCGTGGCGCGCAGGCTCTGGTACCAGTAATGCTCGTCCATCTCCGGGCCGGCGAGATAGTCACCGGTCATCGCGGACACGATGGGAATGACTGCGGGTTGTGGGGTGATCCCCTGTACGGCGGCGAGCACCTCCTCGCGGATGGTCTCGATCTGCGGGCCGTGCGGGGCGTAGTCCATGGGCACGAACCGGGCTCGGACGCCGTCACGTTCATACTCGCTCGCCAGCAGCCGCAGGGCCTCTAGGGCGCCGGAGACGGTGACTGCCTCGGGACCGTTCACCGTGGCCACCGCTACGTCGGGGTGATCGGCGTCGAGTCGAGCCTGCACCGCCTCCCGCGACGCGGCGATCGAGAGCACCCCACCCCGTCCCGCGATCGCCCGCATGGCCTGGCCACGACGGGCCACAACCCGCGCCCCGTCGGACAGCGACAGAACGCCCGCGACTACGGCGGCGGCGATCTCGCCCTGGCTGTGGCCCACAACCGCATCTGGGCTGATCCCGGCGGCCTGCCAGAAGGCGGCCAGCGACACCATGACCGCCCAGAGCATCGGGTGGACAACATCGATCCGGTCCAGGTCCGGCGCGCCCTCCCGACCGTGCAGCACGTCCTCGAAGGACCAGTCCAGGTGAGGAGACAGTGCCTGACCGCACTCGGTGAGACGGGCCGCGAACACCGGTGAGGCCGCCGCGAGCTCCCGACCCATCCCCGCCCACTGCGACCCCTGTCCGGGGAAGACGAACACCACCCGGTCGGTGCCACCTCCGGCGGAGCCCGTCCCGGTGCGGACTCCGGCCGCCGGCAGGCCCGCGCCGACGGCGGCGAGACCGGCCAGCAGTTCGTCGCGGCTCTCGCCGGTGATCATGGCCCGGTGCTCGAACAGGGTGCGGGTGGTGGCCAGTGACCACGCCAGGTCCGTGAGGTTCAGGTCGGGCTCCGCCGAGACCAGCTCGCGCAGCCGGTCGCCCTGGGCGGCCAGCCCGGCGCCGGTCCGGCTCGACACCAGCCACGCGGTGACCGCCCCGACGAACACGCGATCCGACCCGGTCCCGGCTGCGGTCGCGGAGTCCGGAGCGGCCTCGTCCGGTGGGACGGTGTCATCCGGTGGGGCTGCGGCTTCCTCCAACAGGAGGTGGACATTGGTGCCGCTGATCCCGAACGAGGAGATTCCGGCCCGCCGTGTCCGTCCGTTGCGCGGCCACGGCTGTGGCTCGGCCAGCAGCTGGATGTCACCTTCGGTCCAGTCCACGTGGGTGGACGGGTGCTCGGCGTACAGGCTCCGAGGCAGCTCCTCGTGCCGCAGCGCCAGCACCATCTTGATCACGCTCGCTACGCCGGCGGCACAGGAGGTGTGTCCGAGGTTGCTCTTGACCGAGCCGAGCCACAGCGGTTGACCGTCGTGGCGGTGCTGTCCGTACGTGGCGAGCAGGGCCTGCGCCTCGATCGGGTCACCCAACTCGGTGCCGGTGCCGTGGGCGTCGACGGCATCCACATCGGCGGGCGACAGGCGGGCGTTGGCCAGGGCCGCTTGGATGACCCGCTGCTGGGAGGGGCCGTTGGGCGCGGTGAGGCCGTTGGATGCGCCGTCCTGGTTCACGGCGCTGCCCCGGATCACGGCCAGCACCGGGTGGTTGTTCCGCCGGGCGTCGCCGAGTCGCTCCAGAACTAGCATGCCGGCGCCCTCGGACATGCCCATGCCATCGGCCGACGTGGAGAACGCCTTGCACCGACCGTCGGCGGCCAGGGCCCCCTGCTGGGAGAAGCTGACCAGGCTCCCCGGGGTGGCCATGATCGTGACACCGCCGGCCAGTGCCATCGTGCACTCGCCGGCCCGCAGCGCGTTCATCGCCAGGTGCATGGCGACCAGTGAGGAGGAGCAGGCAGTGTCGATGGTGACCGCCGGTCCTTCCAGGCCCAGGATGTAGGAGATCCGCCCGGACATCACGCTGGCGGCGGTGCCGGTCAGGAGATGTCCGGCCAGGTCGGGGGGCAGGTCACCCCCGTAGCTGGAGAACGACGCGCCCACGTAGACCCCGGTGGCGGATCCGCGCAGGGCGGTCGGGTCCAGGCGGGCCCGCTCGAGCGCCTCCCAGGAGGTCTGCAGCAGCAGCCGCTGCTGGGGGTCCATGGCCAGCGCCTCGCGCGGGCTGATGCTGAAGAAGCCGGGGTCGAACTCGGCGGCCCCTCGGATGAATCCGCCCTGGGCGGTGTTCGCACCGTCGGTGTAGTCCAGGCTCGCGCCAAACCAGCCACGGTCGCGCGGCAGCGGGGAGATCGCATCGACGCCGCCGGCGAGAAGGTCCCAGAACGTCTCGGGATCCGTTACCTCACCAGGGAAGCGGCAGCTCATGGCGACGATCGCAATCGGCTCCTCCGCCGCCTTGACCGCATCGGTGGGCGGAGGCATCTTGACCGAGGTGCCCTGGTCGAGCACCCGTTCGCGCAGGTGCTCGGCCAGGGCCAAGGCCGAGGGGTGGTCGAACACCACCGTGGCCGGCAGTCGCGTGCCGGTGGCGGTAGCCAGCCGGTTGCGCAGCTCGACCGCGGTCAGGGAGTCGAACCCGAGATCACGGAATGCCCGCCGAGGCTCGATGGCCTCGGGCGAGGTGTGCCCGAGCGCGGCGGCGGCGTGACCGCGGACCAGGTCGAGCAGCAGCCGGGTCCGCTCCGATCCGGACAGTCGGGCCAGCTCCTGGCGCAGCGTCTCGGTGGCTGATCCCGAGACCGATCGGTTGGAGGCGACCCGTGGGCGGGCGGTGCCGCCGGTGAGGACCCGCCACAGTGGCGCGAGGTCGGTGCCCAGGGCGGCCTGTGCCCGGATCCCGGTCACGTCCAGCCGGATCGGGATCAGCAGGGCGTCGTCGCGGGTCGCGGCCAGGTCGAGCAGAGCGCAACCCTGCTCGGCGCTCAGTGCGCCCGCGCTGCCGAGGGAGAGCCGATCCACGTGGTGGGCACTGAGCGTCCCGGTCAGTGCGCTGGTATCGGCCCACAGACCCCAGGCCAGTGAGACCGCGGGCAGCCCCGCCGCGCGCCGTTGCGCGGCCAGGGCGTCGAGGAAGGCGTTGGCCGCGGCGTAGTTACCCTGCCCGGCCGCACCGGACGTCGCGGCCGCGGAGGAGAACAGGACGAAGGTGTCCAGGTCCATTCCCGAGGTGAGCTCGTGCAGATTCCAGGCGGCGTCGACCTTGGGGCGCAGCACCACGTCGATCCGGTCCGGCGTCAGCGAACCGATCACGCCGTCGTCGAGGACACCAGCAGCATGCACAACACCGGTGAGCTCGACCGCAGCCAGTACGGTGCCCAGCGCCGAACGATCCGCCGCATCAGCGGCGAGGATCCGCACCTCGACGCCGGCCTCGGCCAGATCGGCGGCCAGGCCGGCGGCGCCGAGCGCGGCCGGACCGGAGCGGCTGGTCAACACCAGGCCGGCGGCGTGTCCGGCCCTCGCCCAGTGCCGGGCGATCAGGCCGCCCAGGGTCCCGGTCCCACCGGTGATCAGCAGCACGCCCGGCCGGGCGGCGACAGAAGCGGGTGGCACCGTCAAGACGATCTTGCCCACATGCCGGGCCTGACTCATGAACCGGAACGCCTCCGGCGCCCGACGCACGTCCCACACCCGCATCGGAAGCTTCGCCAGCGTGCCGTCGTCAATCAGCGCGGTGGCCTCGGCCAGGATCTCGGCCAACCGCTCCGGGGTGGCGTCGCTGGTGACGAAGCTCCGGTAGTCCACACCCGGGTAGTCACGGGCGACCTCGACCCGATCACGGACATCGGTCTTGCCCATCTCCAGGAAGGTCCCGCCCCGCGGCAACAACCGCAGAGACGCATCCGTCAGTTCACCGGCCAGCGCATTGAGCACGATGTCCACGCCCTCACCGCCGGTGGCCGCGAGGAAAGTGGCCTCGAACTCCGCCGTCCGCGACGAGGCGATGTGGTCATCGCGCAGCCCCATCGCCCGCAACGTCGCCCACTTCGCCGGGCTCGCGGTGGCGTACACGTCGAGCCCCAGGTGCCGGCCCAACGCGACCGCGGCCGTGCCGACCCCACCGGCGGCCGCGTGCACGAGCAACCGCTGCCCCGGCCGAGCGGCCGCCAGGTCGACCAGCGCGAACCAGGCCGTGGTGTACGCGATCGGGACGGTGGCGGCCGTGGCGAACGACCAGCCCGACGGCATCCTGGTCACGAGGCGGGCATCGGTGACCGTGAGTGGGCCAGCCCCACCGCCAGTCATCCCGAGCACCCGGTCCCCGACCCTGACATGGGTCACCGCCGCACCAGCCTCAGCGACGACACCGGCGACCTCGGAACCGACCGACGCCTGCTCCGGGTACATGCCCAGGGTGATCAACACATCACGGAAGTTCAGACCGACAGCGCGGACCGCGACCCGAACCTCCCCATCCCTCAGCGGCGCGCTCGCCTCCGGATGCGGCACGAGGGCCAGGCCGGCCAGGGTGCCCTTCTCGGCAGCGTCCAACCGCCACGGGCCGACCGCCGGCGGAACCAGCGGCGGCACGGTCGAACGCACCAACCGCCGACCGAACGCGACGTGATCACGGATGGCGAGTTCAGGTTCTCCGGAGCTCAGTGCGATGACCAGCGCGCCGAGGGTCTCGCGGTCCGCGCCGGTCGCCGGGAGATCGACCAGAGTCAGCCGCTCGGGGTTCTCCGACTGTGCGGAGCGGACCAGGCCCCAGGCGGCCGCGGCCGGCAGGTCAGCCACCGCGGCGCCGGCCTCGGTCGCAACGGCCCCCCGGCTGACGATCACCAGCCGGGCCTCCGCCAGCACGTCCATGGCCAGCCACCGCTGTACGAGGTCGAGCATCTCGGCCGTCACACGCCGGGCGGACTCCGCCGGATCCGTGCCGACGCCGGTGCCGACGCCGGTGCTGGTGCTGGTGCTGGCGAACACCAGGTCCGGTGGCGCCGCGCCGGCGTCGATCGCCTCCGCCAGCCCGGCCAGGTCGGCGTGGGTGTCCGCCCGGATGCCGCGCGCGGTGAGGCCGGCGGCCAGCTCGAAGGGGTCGGCGCCGGTGACGGCCCAGGTCGCGGTGCCGGTGCTCGCGGTCGGGTTCGGGTTGGCGCCGACCGGGGTCCACGCCACCGCGAACAGGGCGTCGTCCACCCCGCCGCCGGCCGGCTGGAGGGCACCGGCGGAGACCGGGCGCAGCACCAGCGAGTCTGCGCTGACCACAGGCGCGCCGGTGGTGTCGGTCGCGACGAGCGAGATCCCGCCGCTGTCGGCGTCCTGGCGGAGCCGGACCCGGAGTCGGGTCGCACCTGCCGCGTACAGGGACAGCCCGGTCCAGGCGAAGGGCAGCAGGACCGCTGCACTTCCTTCAGCGGCGGCAGGTCCGGACCACGCTTCCCCTGCCAGGCTCGAGGCGTGCAAGCACGAGTCGAGCAGGGCGGGGTGCAGGCCGAAGCCGGCCGCGCCGTCGGTCGCCTCGTCGGGCAGGGCCACCTCTGCGAAGATGTCGCCCCCGCGTCGCCAGGCGGCGCGCAGCCCCCGGAACGTCGGCCCAAAACCGTAGCCGCCTTCGGCCTGCGCCTCGTAGTGGCCGGTGAGGTCGACCGCCTCGGCATCCCGCGGCGGCCAGACCCGGAAATCGCCGTATAGGTGGTCGGCCGGTGCGGTCGCCGGGGAGAGCAGGCCCGTGACGTGCCGGGTCCAGGTCCCTTCGCCGGCCGACTCCTCGACCTGGCCGTACACCGCGACCGCCCGGTTTTCCCGCTCGTCCGGAGCACTCACGGTGACCTGCACCCGGACCGCGCCGTCGGGCGGCAGCACCAGCGGCGCGGCCAGCGTCAGCTCGTCGACCCGGGGACAACCGGCCTGGAACCCAGCACGGACGGCAAGCTCCACAAACGCCGTCCCGGGCAGCAGGACGGTCCCGGCGACCGCGTGGTCGGCCAGCCAGGGCTGCGACCGGACCGACAACCGCCCGGTGCAGAGCAGCCCCTGGCCGCCGGCCAGGTCCACGGCCGCCCCCAGCAACGGATGGTTGGCCGCGCCCAGCCCGAGAGAGGTTGCGCCGCCGGCGGCGGCCGTTGTCGGCTTCGGCCAGTACCGCTGGCGCTGAAACGCATAGGTGGGCAGGTCGACGCGCCCGCTCTCGGCCAGCACCGAGGGCCAATCGACGGCGACACCGCCGACATGGACCTCGGCCAGCGAAGCCAACACGCGCGCCGAGCCACCGTCGTCGCGGCGCAGCGTGCCGGCGACGACCGGGACCGTTCGCGTGTCATCCAGCTCGGGTACACCCTCGTGGTTACCGAGGCGCTCCAAGGTGTCACTGATCGCGGTGGTCAGCACCGGGTGCGGCGAGACCTCGATGAAGGCCCCGTACTCGGCCTGGCCCAACACCTCGACCGCCCGGGAGAACTCCACCGTCGCTCGCAGGCTCGCGTACCAGTACCCGGCGTCGGCCTCGGGGCCCGCCAGGTACTCGCCGGTCATTGCCGACACCATCGGAACCCGCGCCGGCCCGGGCGCGATCCCGGCCAGCAGTTCCAGCACCTCGGCACGAATGGCATCGACCTGCGGCCCGTGCGAGGCGTAGTCCACCGGCAGCAGCCGGGTCCGAACCCCGTCCCGCTCGAACTCGGCGGCCAGGTCGGCCAGGGCCGCCGGCTCACCGGAGACGACCGTGGCCTCGGGACCGTTCACCGCCGCGACCGACAGCTGGCCACCGCGCGACTCCAGCCGGGCGGCGACCACGTCCCGAGGCGCGGCCAGCGAGAGCATGCCCCCGGCCCCGGAGAGTGCGGTCAGGGCCCGGCTGCGTAGCGCGACCACCTTCGCCGCATCCTCCAGGGACAGGATCCCCGCGACTACCGCCGCCGCGATCTCACCCTGCGAATGCCCGATCACCACATCCGGGCGCACCCCGGCTGCCTGCCACCACCGCGCCAGCGACACCATCACTGCCCACAGCACCGGCTGCACCACGTCGACCCGCTCGAGGCCGGGCGCCCCCTCGGTACCGGCCAGCACGTCGTCCAGGGACCAGTCCACGTACGGGGCCAACGCCCGACCGCACTCGGCCAGCCGGGCGGCGAACACCGGTGACGACGCGGCCAACTCCCGACCCATGCCGACCCACTGCGAGCCCTGTCCGGGAAAGACGAACGCCACCCGCACGGCGTCGCTGTCGACCGGAACCGCGCCGCTGGTCACGCTGCCGGCGGGCTCGCCGGCAGCGAGCGCGGTCAACCCCGCGAGCAGCTCGTCCTGCCCGGCACCCGTCACGACGGCCCGGTGCTCGAACGTCGACCGGGTGGTGGCCAACGACCAGGCCACCTCGACAACATCCAGCTCGGGACGAGTCGTGACGAACTCCGCCAGCCGACCCGCCTGCGCCACCAGTGCCGCGCTGGACCTCGCCGACACCAACCAGGCCGCTGTCGGTGCGGTCAGCACCGGCAGTCGGGGGTCCTCATGTGGCGGCTCCAGGCCGTCGGGTACCTCGGTGGCCGGGTCGTCGGCCTCGGCGATCGGAGCTTCCGCCAGGATCGCGTGCACATTGGTGCCGCTGACCCCGAATGCCGAGACCCCGGCGCGGCGGGGACGACCGTTGGTGGTCCAGGCGACCGGTTCGGTTAGCAGCTTCACGTTGCCGGCGGACCAGTCCACGTGGGGACTGGGTTGCTCGGCGTGCAGGGTGCGCGGCAGTTCCTCGTGCCGCAGCGCTAGCACCATCTTGATGATCCCGGCGATCCCGGCCGCCGATTGGGTGTGACCGATGTTCGACTTCACCGATCCCAACCAGAGCGGGCGGTCGGGTTCCCGGTCCTGGCCGTAGGTCGCCAGCAACGCCTGTGCCTCGATCGGGTCACCCAGCACGGTCCCGGTGCCGTGTGCCTCCACCACATCCACCTGCTCGGCCCGCAGCCCCGCGTTGGCCAGCGCGGACCGGATCACCCGTTGCTGTGACGGACCGTTCGGCGCGGTCAACCCGTTGCTGGCCCCGTCCTGGTTCATCGCGCTGCCGGCCACGACCGCGAGCACCTGGTGGCCGTTGCCGGCAGCGCGATGAACCAGGA
>Ga0193742_1001346_pt1 | contig 14858 bp, 14 predicted proteins | sample L2c1metaG_FD_165511 | JGI IMG/M metagenome (GOLD analysis project Ga0193742, IMG submission 165511) | Soil microbial communities from a riparian zone of the East river system, Colorado, United States - L2c1 | ecosystem: Environmental > Terrestrial > Soil > Riparian zone | place: USA: East River... | reverse complement strand
CTTGGTGACGTAGTGCGAGTCGTTGGTGGCGATCGGGGTGAGGTCGAGCTTGCGCGCGATGTCGAGCAGGCCCTCGCGGACCGACCGCTCGATCGGCAGCCCGTGGTCCATCAGCTCCAGGAAGAAGTTCTCGTGCCCGAAGATGTCACGGTAGTCCGCCGCCGCCTGGACCGCCTCCGCGGTCTGGCCCAGCCGCAGCCGGGTCTGCACCTCGCCGGACGGGCAGCCGGTCGTGGCGATGATGCCGGCCGCGTGCTCGGCGATCAGCTCCCGGTCCATCCTCGGCTTGCGGTAGTAGCCCTCGATGCTCGCGAGCGACGAGAGCCGGAACAGGTTCCGCAGGCCCGTCGCGTTCTCCGCGAGCATCGTCATGTGCGTGTACGCACCGGCGCCCGCGACGTCGTCGCCGCCCTGCCCCCACCGAACGGGCTTCTTGTGGAAACGGCTCTCCGGCGCCACGTACGCCTCGATGCCGATGATCGGCTTGACGCCGGCCGCGCCGGATCGCTGGTAGAACTCGTCGGCGCCGTACAGGTTGCCGTGGTCGGTCATCCCGACGGCCGGCATGCCGAGCCGGCTCGCCTCCGCGAGGAGCGGCGCGATCTTGGCGGCGCCGTCGAGCATCGAGTACTCGGTGTGCACGTGCAGGTGGACGAATGAACCCACCGTCGTCCCCCTCGCGGTTGTCGGCTTGCTTCCGGTCGGCAGTGAACCCGAGATCGACCGCGCCGGTCCAACAACCGACACGCGCGTTGGTGACAACAAAACGTTGTGGCTCAGGTAAATTTGACCTGACATGGAACGTGACATTCGCAGCGTCGAGGACGTGCTGACGCTTCTCGACGGGTTGTTCGCGCCGGACGCCGACCGGTGGACGGCCGGCGCGGGCGACTGGTGGGACGCCTTCTACGCCGACCGCGACAGGGACGTGCCGTTCTTCGTGGCGAAGCCGGACGAGAACCTCGTCGCCCACCTCGACGCCGGCAGGCTCACCCCCGGCCGCGCGCTCGACCTCGGCTGCGGCCCCGGCCGCAACGCGCTGCGCCTCGCCGAGGCGGGGTTCACCGTGGACGCCGTCGACCTCTCACCGACGGCCGTCGCGTGGGCGGCCGAGCGGGCCCACTCGGCCGGCGCCGACATCCGCTTCGTCTGCGGCAACGCCTTCACCGCGCCGGAGCTGACCGGCCCGTACGACCTGATCTACGACTCCGGCTGCTTCCACCACCTGCCGCCGCACCGCCGGATCAGCTACCGCGCTCTGCTCGACCGCGCGCTCGCGCCCGGCGGGCACCTCGCGCTCACCTGCTTCGCGGCCGGCGCGATGGGCTCTGAGCTGCCCGACGCCGACCTCTACCGCAACGCCCGCCTCGACGGCGGCCTCGCCTACACACCTGAGTCGCTGCGCTGGATCTTCGCCGACCTCACCGAGGTGGAGCTGCGCCGCATGCGCGACGAGCCGCCGGAGTCACCCCGCTACGGCGAACCGTTCCTCTGGACGGCCTTGTTCCGGCGCGACCACCAGTAGGTTGAGCCGTATGGACCTGCGCGCACCGACCGTGCTCGCCGCTGTGCTCGCCGCCGTGTTACCGCTGGCCGGCTGTGCCGAAGTGGACTCGGCCGTCGACGAGGCGAGCAGCACCATGGACAAGGCCGGGGTGTGCGCCGAGGCGTTGGGCCTCGCCGACCTCAACCCGCTCGTCGATCCGGACCGGCTCCGCGCCCGCGCCGAGGCCAAGGAGCAGCGGCTGCGCGAGCTGGCCGACAATGTGGCGGACCAGGACGTGCGTGCCTCGCTGCTCACCATGGCGGACTCCTACGTCGAGGTGCAGCAGGAGCGTTTCGACGACCTGTCCGTCGTGGCCGAGTGGGCCAAACGCAACGCGGAGCGGATCGACGCCCTCCGAGTGGCCTGCACCTAGGTAGACCTACCGCGCGACCGTATGCCCGCCGTTGACGGGGATCACCTGCCCGGTGACGAGACGAAGAAGTCGAGCTGGTTCAGGTGCGTCTGCCAGGTCACCTCGTCGAAGGGCACCACGGGCTGGGGCCCGGTCGCGTTGCACACGAGCAGCCGCACCGGGCCCAGCCGCGCGACCACGTCGTCGACGAGCGCCGTCACGCCCTGCTCGTCGGTGACGTCGCCGGGCGCCGCGACCGCCGTTCCCCCGGCGCGGCTACTCGACCGGAGCGGCGAACTGGGCCGAGTACAACCGCTGGTAGGCGCCCCGCGCCTCCAGCAGCTCGTCGTGCGTGCCCTGCTCCACGATCCGGCCCGCCTCCATGACCAGGATCAGGTCGGCGTCGCGGATCGTGGACAGCCGGTGCGCGATGACGAAGCTCGTCCTCGACGACCGCAGCGCGGCCATCGCGTGCTGCACCAACGACTCCGTGCGGGTGTCGACCGAGCTGGTCGCCTCGTCGAGGATCAGCAGCGACGGGCTCGCGAGGAACGCGCGGGCGATCGTCAACAGCTGCTTCTGCCCGGCGCTGACGTTGGTGCCCTCCTCGTCGATCACCGTGTCGTAGCCGTCCGGCAGGGCCCGCACGAAACGGTCCACGAAGGTCGCCCTGGCGGCCGCGAGGATCTCGTCCTCGGTCGCGTCCGGCTTGCCGTACGCGATGTTGTCGCGGATCGTGCCGCCGAACAGCCAGGTGTCCTGCAGCACCATGCCGACCTGCGACCGCAGGTCCTCGCGGCGCAGCGCGGTGATGTCGACGCCGTCGAGTGTGATGCGGCCGCCGTCCAGCTCGTAGAACCGCATGATCAGGTTCACGAGCGTCGTCTTGCCGGCGCCGGTCGGCCCGACGATCGCGACCGTCTGCCCCGGTTCCGCCACGAGCGACAGGTCCTCGATCAGCGGCTGCTCCGGCCGGTAGGAGAAGTCGACGTGCTCGAAGGCCACCCGGCCCCGGCGCTGCGCCGGCAGCGACGCCTCCGCGGGATCCGCAGACTGCTCCTCCGCGTCGAGCAGCTCGAACACCCGCTCCGCCGACGCGACGCCGGACTGCATCAGGTTCGCCATCGACGCGACCTGCGTCAGCGGCTGCGTGAACTGCCGCGAGTACTGGATGAACGCCTGCACCTCGCCGAGCGTCATCGTGCCCGAGGTGATCCGCAGCCCGCCGACCACGGCGACCACGACGTAGCTGAGGTTCGACAGGAACATCATCGCCGGCATGATCAGCCCGGAGATGAACTGCGCGCCCCGCGCGGACTCGAACAGCTCGTCGTTGCGCTTGCGGAACTCCTCCTCGGACTCCTTCTGCCGGCCGAAGACCTTGACCAGGTGGTGCCCGGTGAACGACTCCTCGATGTGCGCGTTCAGCGCGCCGGTCTGCTTCCACTGCGCGACGAACTTCTTCTGCGCGCGCTTGCCGATCCGCGCGGTGATGTACACCGACAGCGGGATCACCGCGAGCGCGATGAGCGCGAGCAGCGGCGAGATCGTCAACATCATGACCAGCACGCCGACGACGGTCAGCAGCGACGTCAGCAGCTGGCTGAGCGTCTGCTGCAGCGACGTCGAGATGTTGTCGATGTCGTTGGTGACGCGGGAAAGCAGCTCGCCGCGTGGCTGGCCGTCGAAGTACCGCAGCGGCAGCCGGTGCAGCTTCGCCTCGACGTCCTCGCGCAGCCGGTACACCACACGCTGGACGACGCGGTTCAGCAGCCGGCCCTGGACCCAGCCGAACACCGACGACGCAAGGTACAGCGCGAGCACGCCGGTGAGGACGGAGCCAAGCGCGCCGAAGTCGATGCCAGCGCCGGGGATGTGCCGCATCCGCGCGAGCACGCCGTCGAAGATGATGTCGGTGGCGTGCCCGAGGATCTTGGGCGCCGCGACCGCGAACGCGACGCTGGTGACGCTGAGCACGACCACCACGGCGAACGTGACGCGCTCGGGTTGCAGTCGCCGCGCCAACCGCTTGGCGGACGGCTTGAAGTCCTTGGCCTTCTCGACGGGCATCCCCATACCGGGCATGCCGCGCCCGCCCATCGGGGGCCGCGGCCGATTAGTTGTTGTAGTCATGCGACCTGCTCCGGGGCGAGCTGGGACTCGACGATCTCGACGTAGGTCGGGCACGTGTCGAGCAGTTGGCGGTGGGTGCCGACGCCGACGACGTCTCCGTTGTCCACCACGACGATCTGGTCGGCGTCGAGGATGGTGGTGACCCGCTGCGCGACGACGACGACCGCCGCCTGCCGGGTGTGCGGACGGAGCGCGGCGCGCAACCGGGCGTCGGTCGCGACGTCGAGCGCGGAGAACGCGTCGTCGAACAGGTAGATCTCCGGCCTGCTGACCAGCGCGCGGGCGATCGACAGGCGTTGCCGCTGCCCGCCGGACACGTTCGTGCCGCCCTGCGCGATCGGCGCCTCGAGCCCACCGGGCATCTCCTCGACGAAGTCGCGGGCCTGCGCGATCTCCAGCGCCTCCCACAGCTCCTCGTCGGTGGCGTCCGGGTTGCCGTAGCGCAGGTTGCTCGCGACGGTGCCGGTGAACAGGTACGCCCGCTGCGGCACCAGGCCGATCCTGGCGCACAACAGGTCCGGGTCGAGCTCGCGTACGTCGACGCCGTCGACGAGGACGCTGCCGTCCGTCACGTCGATCAGCCTGGGGATCAGCGACAGCAGCGTCGTCTTGCCGGCGCCGGTGCTGCCGACGATCGCGGTCGTCTTCCCCGCCTCGGCGCGGAAGGAGATGTCGCGCAGCACGGGGTCCGTCGCGCCCGGGTAGCGGAACTCGACCCCGCGCAGCTCGAGGTCGGCGGTCTTCGTCACCTCGCGGACCGGGTTCTTCGGCGGGACCACCGACGAGTCGGTGTCGAGCACCTCGTTGATCCGCTCCGCGCAGACGGCCGCGCGCGGGATCATCATCGAGATGAACGTCGCCATCATCACCGACATCAGGATCTGCAGCAGGTAGTTGAGGAACGCGGTCAGCGCGCCGATCTGCATCTCGCCGGAGTCGACGCGGGCCGCGCCGAACCACAGCACGGCGATGCTCGACGCGTTGAGGATGAGCATCACGGTCGGGAAGATCAGCGCCTGCAGCTTGCCGACCCGCAGTGCGGTGTCGGTGAGCGCGGAGTTGGCGTCGGCGAACCGGCGGGTCTCGGCCGGCTCGCGGACGAACGCCCGGACCACCCGGATGCCGGTGAGCTGCTCGCGCAGCACGCGGTTCACGTCGTCGATCCGGTCCTGCATCTTGCGGAACTGCGGCACCATCCGCGCCACGATCAGCCCGATGCAGATCGCCAACACCGGCACGCAGACCAGCAGCAGCCACGAGAGCCCGACGTCCTCCTGCAGGGCCATGACGACGCCGGCGACGCACATGATCGGCGCCGCGATGAACATCGTGCAGAACATGACCACCAGCAGCTGCACCTGCTGCACGTCGTTGGTGGTGCGGGTGATCAGCGACGGCGGCCCGAAGCCGGCGACCTCGCGGGCGGAGAACTCGCCGACCCGCTGGAAGACCGCGGCACGGACGTCCCGCCCGAACGCCATGGCGACGCGCGCGCCGAAGTACACGGCGATGACCGAGCACACGATCTGGAGCAGCGTGACGGTGAGCATCCAGCCGCCGGTGGACACGATATAGCCGGTGTCGCCGGTGGCGATGCCCTTGTCGATGATGTCGGCGTTGAGACTAGGCAGGTACAGCGAGGCGACCGTGCCGATGAGCTGCAGCACGAGCACGGCGGTGAGCTCGCGCCGGTAGGGCCGCAGATGTGTGCGCAACAAGCGGGTCAGCAAGACTTCCCCCCGGGAAGAAACGTTCAGTGTCTAACATAGAGAAGGTACTCCTTCTCCGATAAGAAACGCAACGTATCTAAATGACGAAGACACGGCGGCGCGGGGCAGAGCTCGAGCAAGCCATCCTGGACGCGGCGTGGGCCGAGCTGTCCGAGGTCGGCTACGCGAGCCTGACCATGGAGAGAGTGGCCGCTCGAGCCGGCACAAGCAAGCCGGTTGTCTACCGGCGGTGGGCGAGCAGGGCCGAGCTGGTGCTCGCCGCGTGGTCGGCGCAGGTGCCGATCGAGCCGGTCACCCCCGACACCGGCTCGCTCCGCGGCGACCTGCACGCCCTGTTCACCCGCGTCGCGCACCGCGCGGACAGCATCATGAGCGAGATGATCGCCGGTGTCATGGGCGAGGCCTTCCGGCACCCGGAGATCGCCTCGCTGCTGCGCGACCGCCTCGACTCGGCGCCACTGTCGAAAGCGGTGTGGACGATCGTGGACCGGGCCGTCGACCGCGGCGAGCTGGCCCCGGTGCACCTCCCGCCGCGCGTGCTGAGACTCCCCCTGGACCTCATCCGCGGCGAGTCCATCATGTGCGGCACGCCCCTCCCGGAACGGACGATCAACCAGTTCGTCGACGACGTCTACGTGCCGCTGCTGCGCGGCCTCGCCACGGACTGAGCCGCGAGGGCCCCGTCGGCCGGGCAGCGCTGTCGCGATGACAACGCCGCCCGGCCGAAGGAAACCTCTCAGTGCGCGGCGATCGGGCGGAGATTCTCGTCGTGCTCGTCGACGTGGTAGTCCTCGCCCGTGGTGTCGTCGTTCCCGTTGGAGACGTTGAACCTGCGTATCACCAGCGTGACGACCAACGCGACCAGCAGGTTCGCGACCAGCGCGACGAACCCGACGTAGATCTGCACGGTCGAACCCTCGAACGGCTGCCAGCCGAAGATGTTCAGCTTGTCCAGCGTGAGCGCGTAACCGCCGAAGTGCACGCGTTTCGTCGCCGGGTTCGGGATCTGGTACAGCAGGAACATGCCCCACGCCATGCCGACCGCCCAGCCGGCGACGAGCGCCCACCGGTGCAGCCACTTGGTGTAGAGCGCGATCGCGACCGCCGGCAGCGTCTGCAGGATGATCACGCCGCCGATCAGCTGCAGGTCGATCGCGTACTGCGGGTCGATGCCGATGATGAACACCACGGCGCCGAACTTCACCACCAGCGACGCGACCTTAGACTGCTTCGCCTCGTCCTTCGGGGTGGCGTTCTTGCGGATGTACTCCTTGTAGATGTTGCGGGTCCACAGGTTCGCCGCGGCGATCGACATGATCGCGGCCGGCACGAGCGCACCGATGCCGATCGCGGCGAACGCGATGCCCGCGAACCACGACGGGAACTGCCCGTTGAACAGCTCCGGGATGATCGTGTTGGTGTCCGGGCGGCCGGTCGCGTTGTTCGTGATCGGCTTGGTGCCCGCGGCGATGGCCACGAAACCCAGCAGTGCCAGCAGACCGAGCAGGAACGAGTACGCCGGCAGCGCGGACATGTTGCGCTTCAACACGTCCCGGCCCCGCGACGCGAGCACGCCGGTGATCGAGTGCGGGTACAGGAACAGCGCGAGCGCCGACCCGAGCGCCAGCGTGGCGTACTGCAGCTGGTTGTTGGAGTTGAGCAGGATGTCGCCGAACGGCTTGTCCGTCGCCGGGTTCGTCCCGGCCAGCTTCGTCTCGGCGGCGCCGAAGATCTCGCCCCACCCGCCGAGCTTGATCGGCAGGTAGATCACGGCCACCAGGATGACGATGTAGATCAGGATGTCCTTGACGAACGCGATCAGCGCCGGCGCGCGCAGCCCCGACTGGTAGGTGTAGACCGCGAGGATCACGAACGCGATCAGCAGCGGCAGGTGGCCGAGGATGCCGGAGTCGTTGAAGCCCATCGACCGCAGCACGGCCTCCAGCCCGACGAGCTGCAGCGCGATGTAGGGCATGGTCGCGACGATGCCGGTGATCGCGACCAGGAGCGCGAGCAGCGCCGAGCCGTACCGGCCGCGCACGAAGTCCGCTGGCGTGACGTAGCCGCGGGCCCGCGACACCGACCACATCCGCAGCACCGGCAGGAACACCAGCGGGTAGGCGATGATCGTGTACGGCAGCGCGAAGAAGCCCGTCGCGCCGGCGCCGTACAGCAGCGCCGGCACCGCGACGAACGTGTACGCGGTGTAGAGGTCGCCGCCGATGAGGAACCAGGTGATCCACGAGCCGAACTTGCGGCCGCCGAGCCCCCACTCGTCGAGGTGGTCCAGCGAGGCCGCCGCACGCCACCGCGCCGCGACGAACCCGAGGACGGTGACCAGTCCGAACAGCAGGACGAAGATGATCAGTTGGGTCCACTGCATCAGTCCGCGCTCCCGTCCGCCCGGGACACCGGCTTCTTGCGCGTCATCCGGTAGACGGTGATCGTGGACAGCACGCCGACGATGATCACCGCGAACTGGAACCAGTAGAAGAACGGCATCCCGAACAGCGCGGGTGACTCACGGTTGTAGATGGGCGTCAGCAGTACGATGAAGGGAATGAGGAGCAACAGGTTCCACGGGCTGAACACCAGCCCGGAGACCCGGCCCCCCGTTTTGTCGGACGACATGTGGCCTACCTCGTTGTTGGCGTGACCGACGACAATGCCGGGTACCATAGATCCTTTCGATCATCCAGTCACGCCCTGTGGGAGTCCAGTTCCAGATCGCAACCATGTGGGGTGGGTGAGCTGCGCCAAAGGGGGCCGCAATATCAAATCCCTGCCACCCCAAGCAATTCCCTGTTCGAGGGGCCGGCGGCCGGTGCGTGCCACGGGGTCAGCGCGAGCTTGACCGCTGGGATAACCTCGTGTCTCGCTGCTTACGCCAAACAGCTGAGCGTCAGCACGCATGCTGACTAGGAAGGGGAGTGGGATGTCCACCCGCGGTCGGTTGTGCAACGCCGTTCCGCGAGGTCCCACGGCCACCCACACGTAGCAGCAGCACGAACCGGTCCCCCCGAATCTCGACCATAAGGTGATCATGACAGCCTCATCGCCCGTGTCGTCATCGCCGCGACACGCGGGCCCGTGGACCTGCATCGCCGGTGTCACCGGCTACGTCGCCGTCTCCCCGTTCATCTTCCGCGAGCTGGAGTCACCACTGTGGGTGGTGGTGTGGCTCGCCGTCGGCGCGATCGCGATCGGCGTGGTCGCCGCCGGTGCCGCGCGCACGGCGCGGGCGGGCCGCGAGCACGTCGAGGAGCTGCGCCGCCTCGACGACGAGAACCACAACCTCGCCGCGCTGGCCGAGACCAGGCACGTCGCGCTCGAGAGCCTCGTCGAGCAGCAGCTGCCGGCGGTCGTGCAGGGCGTCGCGGCACCCCCGCTGCCCGACGTGTCCACCGACGACGTGTCCGCCGGCCTGCTCAACCAGGCCGCGATCCAGTTCGCCAGGGTCCGCGACGACCAGCTGGCCAGGCAGGACGCGGTCGCCGCGGCCGTCGTCGCGCTCGGCCGCAAGGTCCAGGCCTCCGCGCACCGCATCCAGGAGGAGGCGGCGCGGATGGTGCAGCAGCACCCGACCGACCCGGACATCCTCCACACCAGCATGCGGGTCGACCACGCGGCCGCCCAGCAGGCACGCAACGCGCAGACCCTGGCCGCGCTGTGCGGCGAGTGGCCTGGCCAGCAGTGGCACGACGCGCTGCCGCTCGCCGACGTGGTGCGTGGCGCGGCCGGCCGCATCACCGCCTACCAGCGCGTCGAGGTGTCCGGCGACCCGGCGGTCGCCGTGTCGGCCCGCGTGGTGGAGCCGCTGATCCACATGGTCGCGGAGCTGCTCGCGAACGCCACCCAGTCGTCCCCGCCCACCACGCAGGTGCTGGTCGCGCTGCGGCAGGTCCAGCGCGGCGCGGTCATCGAGATCGACGACGGCGGCGTCGGCCTCGACGACAAGCGCCTCGACCAGGCCCGCGAGATCGCGTCCGGCCGGCGCCCGGTCGGCCTCGCGGACCTCGGCGAGATCCCGCAGACCGGTCTCCCGGTGGTGGGCGCCTACGTGCGCAGACACGGTTTCCGGGTGGACGTGACCGAGTCCGTCTACGGCGGCCTGCGCGCGATCGTGCTGGTGCCGACCGACCTGACCGAGGCGGTCGCGCCGGCCGGCATGGTCGGCGCGGGCGGGCACGCGCTCGCCCGCCGGTCCGAACGGCACGTGGAGCGCCACGCCGAGCGCCCCCCGACCCCGGAGCCGCGCAGACCGGAGCCAGAACCGGACTGGCAGCTGGAGCCCCAGAGCGGCCAGGTCGAGCTGGAGCCCGAACTGCTGGGGACACTGCCGCTGGACACACTGCCGCCGTTAACCCCCACCGGCGGGGACGACCTGCCGGCGCTGCCCCGCCGGCGCTCCCGGCGTGGCGAGGTGGTGCCGCCACCGGTCGTCGACTGGCCGGCTGAGCGGGACGAGGACGAGGACCCGGAGCAGGCCGGGCAGTGGATGAACGCCTTCCTGACCGGCGCGGCCGAAGCCAACGGCGAAGATCCCGACGATGATCACCGCGACCCGGACTACCCGTCCTACCCGGACAACAGCACCTCGGAGGAACGACGATGACCACCCACCCCGTCGACAACAGCTGGATGCTGGAGTTGATCAGGACGGTGCGCGGGGTCCGGCATGTCGTGGTGCTCACCTCCGACGGCCTGCTCAAGGTCCGCACCGACCACACGCCGCCGGACATGGCCGACAAGCTCGCCGCCGCCTGCGCCGGGCTGGCCGCGCTCGGCCAGGGCATCAGCAGGGAGTTCGGCTCCGGCATGAGCCCCCGCCAGGTGATGGTCGAGTTCGAGGGCGGCTTCCTGTTCGTCCGCGGCGCCGGCGACGGCTCGCGGCTCGCGGTGGTCACCGACCAGGTGATCGACCCGGCGCTGGTGGCGCAACAGATGCAGGCGCAGGTGCTGGCGATCGGAGAGCGGACGCTGTCGACCCCGACCCGTGGCGGCTGAGCCGGTGGACGACTACCGCGACCACCCGGTGCGGCCGTACGTCATGACCTCGGGCCGGGCCCACCCGTCGCGCAACACCATCAGACCCGAGACGCTGCTGGTGGTCGACCCGGACATGCCGTCGCCGGTCACGGCCGGCCGCCAGCAGCGGGCCCTGCTCGACATCTGCCGCGGCGTGCTGTCGCTGGCCGAGGTGGCCGCGCACCTGCGGCTGCCCGTGAGCCTCGTGGTCGTGATCGCGTCGGATCTGGTCGACGCCGGCCACCTGTCGATCCGTTCCGCGCCGCGCCACTCCCTGCCCTCTGCCGAACTTCTGGAGAAGGTGCTAGATGGTCTCCGCAGACTCTGACTCGAACTGGCCGGCTCGGTACGTGGCCCCGACCGTGGCGCAATCGGTGAAGATCCTGGTGGTCGGCGCGTTCGGAGTCGGGAAGACCACGCTGATCGGCTCGGTCAGCGAGATCACGCCGCTGCGCACCGAGGAGACGATGACGACCGCGAGTGTCGGCGTCGACTCGCTCTCCGGCCTGGACGGCAAGTCCACCACCACGGTCGCCATGGACTTCGGTCGGATCACCGTCAGCCCCGAGGTCGTGCTGTACCTGTTCGGCACGCCGGGCCAGCGCCGGTTCTGGGACCTCTGGGAGGGCCTCGCCGACGGCGCGGTCGGCGCGCTCGTGCTGGTCGACACCCGCAGGATCGAGGACAGCTTCGAGGTGTTCGACCAGCTGGAGACCCGCACCGGCATGCCGTTCGCGGTCGCCGTCAACGAGTTCCCGGACGCCCCGAGGTACGACGCCGAGCAGCTGCGCACCGCGCTGGACCTGTTGCCGGACACCCCGATCGTGCTGTGCGACGCCCGGCACAAGGAATCGTCGGCCAGCGCGTTGATCACGCTGGTCGAGCACGCCCTCGCCCATCCCGCATCGCAGAAGGCGCCCGCATAAATGTCAGCAACACACCGTCGCAGACTGTCGGACATGTCCGGCCTCACGCCGCTGACGGCAACGACGAACTGCGCCGACCCCCAAGCCGCCTACCGTGACCTGCAGGACCGGTGGGGCCTCATCGCGCCGGTCGAGCTGGAGCCGGGCATCCACGCCTGGCTGGTCATGGGCCACCACGAGCTGTGCCAGGTGGTGCGCAACGAGCAGCTCTTCTCCCGTGACCCCAACAACTGGCGGCTGTTCACCGACGGTGTCGTCGCGCCGGACTCCGGTCTCGGCCCGATGATGTTCCCGCGCGACAACGCGTACTTCGCGGACGGCGACAAGCACCGCAGGCTGCGCGCGCCGCTGGACGACGGTCTGGAGAGTCTCGACGAGCACCGGATGGCGCGGTTCATCCGGGCCACCTGCACCGACCTGATCCGGGACCTCGAGGGTCAGGGCAAGGCGGACCTGGTGGCGGACTACGCGGCCGTGGTCCCCATGCTGACGGTCGCCGGCTTCTTCGGCATCGGCCGCGAGCAGGGCCATGAGCTGCGTGCGGCGCTGATCGCGTTGTTCTCGTCGGCGGAGGACTCGCAGGGCCCGGCGAAGAACCTGGAGCGGATCCTGTCCGGCACGATGAACGCGCGCCGGAACGTGCCGACCGACGACCTGACGACCGCGTTCCTGCGCCACCACAACCTGCGCAACGACTTCGAGATCCAGCAGTCGATGGTGCTGATGATCTCCGCGGGTTATGAGACGACCACGACGTGGATCGCGCAGACGCTGCGGCTGATGCTGACCGACCGCCGGTTCGCCGGCCGGATGCGCGGTGGCCGCCTCGGCATCGACGACGCGCTGGACGAGGTTCTGTGGCGCGACCCGCCGATGTCGAACATGCCGGCGCGGTACGCGCTGGTGGACTGCGAGCTGGGCGGACAGCCGATCGAGCGTGGCGACGCGCTGATCCTCGGTCTCGCGTCGGCGAACAACGACTCCCGAGTGCACACCGGCGACCCGTGGCTCGAGATCGGCAACCGCTCGCACCTCGCGTGGAGCGCCGGCCCGCATGCTTGCCCTGCGCAACGACCGGGCCGCATGATCACCCGCATAGCGGTCGACACCGCGTTGCACCGGCTACATGATGTCTCGTTGGCGATCCCTGCTGACGAGGTCATGCTGTTGCCATCACCCTGGACCCGATGCCCCGCCAGCCTGCCGGTTCGCTTCACGCCGCCAACACACAGTGACATCTAGGCGCAGGAGGCATTTCGATGACCGACTCGGTCACCGCCAAGGTTCCCGTCATCCACCTCGACCCCATGGGCACCGATCACCACGGTGAAGCGGCGCGGATGCGTGGGCTGGGCCCGGTCGTCCGCGTCATCCTTCCTGGCGACGTCCAGGTGTGGGCCGTGACGTCGCACGAGCTGGTCGCCTCGCTCGTGACGAACCCGTTGGTGAGCAAGGACTGGCGCAACTGGAGCAAGATCCAGAGCGGCGAGATCACCGACGAGTGGCCACTTGTCGGCATGATCAAGGTCACGAACATGGTGACCGCCGACGCCGACGCCCACCAGCGGCTGCGCAGGCCGGTCACCCGCACGTTCACCCGCGGCCGCGTTGAGGAGCTGCGCCCGAGGCTCAACGACATCGTGACGGCGTTGCTGAACGACCTGCCCGCCCACGCCTCCGACGGTGTGGCCGACGTGCGCCAGCACTTCGCGTACCCGGTGCCGATGCAGATGATCTGCGAGCTGTTCGCGGTCCCCGTCGAATGGCGCCCGAGGCTCCGCGAGCTGGTCGACAGCATCTTCCGGACAAACACGACGGCGGAAGAAGTCGTTGCCACGCAACGCGAACGCCACGAGATGCTCAACCGTCTCGTCGAGCTGCGCAGGACCGAGCGAGGCAACGACCTGACGTCGGCCCTGATCGACCTCGGCGAGCAGGGCGAGGACGTGTTGACGCAGGAGGAGCTGATCGACACGATCTGGCTCTTCCTGACCGCCGGCCACGAGACGACACTCGGCCTGATCGTCAACGGCATCCGAGCGCTGCTGGCGCACCCGAAGCAGCTCGAGCTGGCCAAGGCAGGCGACGCGACGACCTGGTCGGCAGTGGTCGAGGAAACCCTGCGCTGGGACGCCCCGATCGGCAACTTCCCGGCCCGGTACCCGTTGGCGGACATCGAGATCGCCGGCGTCCCGATCGCCAAGGGCGATGCCATCCTGGCCCCGTACAGCGGCGTGGGCCGAGACGAGACACACCACGGCGAGCACGCGAACGAGTTCGACATCACCCGACCGCCGACCAAGCACATCGCCTTCGGCGGCGGCCCCCACATCTGCCTCGGCGCCCACTTGGCGAGGCTGGAGGCGAACGTGGCGCTGCCGGCATTCTTCGCTCGGCACCCCAACGCGTCGCTCGCTGTGGACCCGAGTGAGCTGATCCCGGTGCCGAGCTTCTTCTCCAACTCGGCTGCTGCTTTGCCGGTGAGGCTCGGTTAAGTGGGGTCGTCTGGTGGGTTTCACGGTCAGACGATCGCCTTTTCTCTTGCGTGGGCATGGGGTTGGGCGATCGACGCCGCACCTCGCCGGCCGGTTCGCTTGGGGTGGCCCGACACGGCGAGGCACGGCACCGGGCAGTGGGGTACGTAGCCAGGAATGCCGAGTCGATATCTGACGGGACTCGAGTTCCTGTCGACGAGGTGGTGGGTTGCCTGCCCGCTGGCACAGCACACACCCAACCCAATCTTGGTGGCTTTTGAAGCAGACAGGATTAGACGAAACCCCGGTACCAGAGCCAAAAGGGCGTGAGTCCATCCACAGGTGACGGGACCTCAGGGGGGCGTCCACTCGGGTCACCCCGTGCGGTAGCTCGCAATATTTCGGTGCCGTGTCTTCGCCGTGACTAGCCACCCCCTCGAAAAAGGGTCGGCGAAGGCGCGGCTTCGATCGCCGCAACCCACCGCCGTAGCTCCCCGTCGGCGATCGTCTGACCGCGTCACCACCCCTTCTCGTGTCCTAGAACGGCGCCGGTTCTGGATCGGCGATCGGCTCCGGTTCGTGAGCGACCCGGAACCCGTGTTTCGTGACCCAGGTCAGGTCGCGGCCGTTGGGGGATTTCTCCACCCGCCACCCGCCCAGCGACTTGGC
>Ga0193742_1001344_pt1 | contig 14868 bp, 16 predicted proteins | sample L2c1metaG_FD_165511 | JGI IMG/M metagenome (GOLD analysis project Ga0193742, IMG submission 165511) | Soil microbial communities from a riparian zone of the East river system, Colorado, United States - L2c1 | ecosystem: Environmental > Terrestrial > Soil > Riparian zone | place: USA: East River... | reverse complement strand
AACCATTGAGAACTCAAGAAATTACAATGTTTCAACATTTGTGATGTGCAGAGGTGTCACGCGTGACATCACCAAGCCGTGACCATCACAGGGATTGGTGACCCCCAACTCATAGACATCATTCTTTGTTTGCGCTCGTTCCTCGCGCTCACTTAGAATACAAACTGCATACGCAGGACCCCCGGTTTATCTAGGCCGAGGCCTGATGCCAATCCGGACAAATTTTGAGCAATTTTGACCAAACGCCCTGGCAGTCCGGACAAAAACAGGTCAGGACCCGGAACTATGTTAGCGACTCCCGGCAAAATCTGGGTCTGGTAAGGCCTAGGGTACCTGTCCGGACAGAAGTCGATGTCGGGTGTAAGAACCAGGAAATACGTTTTTCCAGAGCCCTGCGTTCGATCCTCGCTAGCAGCCTCACGGTATAGTGTCGGCCGTTCCAAGGCGACTTGTTTGTTAAATCCTTTGGATCATGTTTGTAATTTTCCTTCCTTCCGCTCGAGGGTTGTCTGCGAAGTCTCTGTGAGGCTTTCTGGCGTTTTCAAGCAGACCTAGGCCATTTATTTTTAGCTGCTGGAGAGACAATGCGGACACATTTTAGCGCCTGATCCAGCAGGTGGACATTTTTGGGATCGCCCGGCCTAATTTTCAGGTTCAAATTAGGCCGGGTCCCAATCGCGGACTCAAAACGGCCATTTTTGGGATCGCCGTATAAACCGCGATCAAAATACTTACGTAATTTGTAATCAACAAGACGCGTAGTTGACGCGTAGTTGACGCGCAGTCGCGTAACTTCAATAACCTTACCCCCCAATTGACCATGCCAGAAACCTTTCTCACAATTGAGAAATTTGGTGCTCGTGTCATGGTTGAGGACAAAGAAGTTGCACATTACGCCGTGCAAGTTGATCCAGTCAAGAAAGAAGTTAGCTGCTGGATCGCTTCAGAAGCGGGGAAAGTTCGTGAATCGACTCGATACTATCATACTCGGATTCCATATGATTGACAAGCTTTTTTTTTTTTGGAATTAAATGCAGAAATTTTCAGTTGTTTGGCTAGAGCTCGATGTCGACTTTCCAACTAGAGCTTGGCTATACCTTGACGAGCACCACATTGCAGGGATGATCCGCCTACATACTACTGGCCCCTTGACGTTGAACATCTTCGTATCTCGGGCTCGTTGGCTACACCGTATCTATTTTCTCCCGTAGTTGTCACAGGTCAGACGATTTTTCTACATCTAGCGTAGAGTTGATACTTGCGCAGATGACGATGCATTTCTGGACGGTTCCACTTCACATTCGGTTGGCGAGATTAAACTTGTCATTTACAGAACAGACATCCCTACCTTAGCAGCAGATCAAGAGACTCCCTACACAACACCGCCTGAGCCGCAAAAGGTACATGAGCGTACTGCAAAGGCAATTACTCATCGAATAAAGTAGGTGGCCAGTCATACCTTATGTATGATACTTGAAAATCAATGACAGTAAGCAGTTACGGCGGCGAAGTTATAGCACCACAGCAGACGTTGTATCATGCAGAAAACATTGAAATGCTGGTGACATTCATTTTTAACTACCGGCCTCTTGGTATGTATGGCTCTTCCATAATCAAAACCTTTGACTTATTATTTGATCAGAAATGCTTCAAGCCAATGGAATTGCACCACGAAATCCTGAGCCATCCGACCCCCAAGGCCGCGCTTCCAAACCTAGTGAAAAATACTTACGGAAACGAAAACCATCTGAAGTGAAAGAAGAGCCCAAATCGGATGAAGAAGCTGAGGATGATAAGAGAGAAGAGGCTCTTTTGGTATGCCTTTAAGATTCAGTTGCATAAAAAATTATCTTGTTTTCCTCATGCTGACTTGATTGTTATCAATTTTGCTAGGCTGAAGTCCAAGGACACCTGGATGAGATCCAGAGACGTCAAGCTGAAATTCAAAGATGCATCGCTGAGGTTCAGAGAATTAAGAATACGACCCGCTTGAAGTTGGACGACGGCCATCCGAAAAAGAAAGTGAAGAAGGAAAACAAGGCTTTATTTATCCCTGACGAAGTCATTGATCTAACATGATACGATGTGCCATCTGTGGCTTACCTCATTTATAATGGTTACTATATACCTCCCTTATTTTGTTTTATGTATCACCTCCCCTATTGTTGTTTTTGAATTATACCTTTATTAATCTGCTTTGGCAATTTCTTCTTCCTGAGATCACGGTATGTGAAATAACTTTCCTCAAATTGTGACACATCGGCAAAATTTGGACGGCCACGAATGTCATCGAGACTTGAACTAGTAGCCATGTTGGATTGATTCCAGCACTGTCAACGCACATCTCGATTAGATTAGATTGAGGAATAAGATAAACAGTCACATCAAAGAACCTTCAGTCACTAGTCCCAGAGACTGAACTGGAAGACACACAGACCCAACGAACGGATCCTGACGGTTTGGGTCAAAATCTGTATGACCAAAAAAAAAGGGGGCACCGGAATCGGAAGAAGAGACCGTAGGTCAAAATCAGATGTAAATGAGCAGTTTGTCTCGGACCTATCATTTTCGACACTGCAGAGTCCGTAAATATACGGGCTCGAGGGACGTGGCTGAAAACCAAGCAGCTCGTACACATGGGGATCGGACATCGCTACCGACTGCCATCGACGCTAGAAAAAATATCCAACACGATTCACGACAGCTAATTTCAGTACATAAATGTGGTTCCCTGTCAACTCAGAATGAACTTCAGCGAGGGACGGACTTATTTCAAGTTAGGACTAAGGCTGCTCTCGACGAGTTCCAAAGGATCAGTTATGCGCTACATACTTAATTAGGCTCGTGACCGTGACACTGATTTGCCGCCAGTCTTTCACACTGAATATCTAGATTTACCCGATTACGCATAACTAGCACTGACTAGTAACCTTTTCATTCTTCAATTCACTCTATCCTTTCCCAACCGTCCGCCATTATTCACCACAATCACAATTGATCATGCTGGAGACCTGTATCACGTTTGGTAAAATTGGCGCCCGCGTCATGGTCGAGGACAAGGAAGTTCAACATTATTCCGTGCAAGTTGACGCAGTCAAGAAAGAAGTTAGCTGCTGGATCGCTTCAGAAGTGGGCAAAGTTCGTGACTCACCTCGATACTCGCATTCTAACATGAATGACAGGTGCTTTCTTAATAAATGTAGACATTTTCGGTCGTCTGGCTAGAACACGATGTCGGCTTCCCAACTTCAGGCATACTATATCTTGACGGGTCCCTTACTAAAGGCTTTTCGCGCCAAACAGGGGAAAAAGTGCCCACAGTGTTTCGGGATTTTCCAATCTCGGACTCGTTGGCTGCACTGTACCTATTTTCTCCCCTAGTTGTCACAGGTAAGGCGGCTCTTCTGTATATATCCTAGAGTTAATCACGCCACTTCACAGACGACGATTCATTTTTGGATAGTTCCTCTTCATGTGCGGTTGGCGAGATTAAACTTGTCATCTACCATACAACTACACCCGTCTTATCAGCGGATCAACAGCGTGTCTTTAAAGCGCTGCCCCAGCCACAAAAGCTACATGAACGCTCTAAAAAGGCAATTTCTCATCGAGTGAAGTATGTGGCCAGTCGTAGTTTGTACACTGCTTGATATTTAATGTCGATAAACAGTTACGGCAGCGAGATTGTAGTACCACGGCATAAAAGGTATAGTTCACGGCCCATCGAAAGACTGGTGACATTCATTTTTAAATACCGGCCTCTTGGTATGTAAAAACTCTTCCATATTCAAAACTTCTGACTTATTTTCTTTTGTTTTTGATCAGAAATGCTTCAAGCAAATGAAGTTGCACCACGGAATCCTGAGCCTCTCGAATTCCAAGGGCATGCTCGTGATCCTCCGCCCTCGCCTGAAACGTCCTCTGGGAAACGAAAAAAATTTATAGTGAAAAAAGAATTTGACTCCGAAGGAGAATTTGAGGATGAAGAAAGTAAGAGAGAAAAGACCCTTTCGGTACGCTTTAGATGTCATTTAACATAGTAAACTTGTTGATACTTATATTACCAATTGTATCAGGCTGAAGTCGAGGGAATTAGCAAGGCAAGACAAGACAAGGATGACAAACATCCGAAAAAAAAGGCGAAGAAGGAAAACACTACTTTGTTTATACCCGGCGAGGTTATTGATTTGACATGATGTGTGTAATCCGTGCTGCCTCGCCGCCTTGCCTTCCCTTATCCTTGTGTCCCTCTCTTGTTTTTCCCTGGTGCCACCTAGTCTTTATTCTCCCTATGAATTTCTAACCGTACCCATCCCTTGTTTTTGCAATTTGTATTCTATATCAAGTTTGTCCACAAGCCCCTCGACAAAAAATTTTGAGCCTAAGATTACCCGGGAGTCACACTGCAAAGAGGCCTCGGTTTATATAGGTGGAGGCATTCGGATGCCAATCCGGATCAATTTTGACCAATTTTGCCCAAACGGCGGTGCTAGTCCGGACAAAATGGGCTTGTGACGACGGGCTCTTTTTAGCGAAAGGATTGTTGGGAAGCGCAAATATTTGCTGGCTTGACCAGAAAAGAAGCTGAAGTTGGGCTGCTAGGCAGCAAAAAAAATTGCGGACACCATTGTATGCCACCAACACTCATGGAAGACCTGGAAAATCTACGCTTAATATAATGACAGTAATTTTGAATACACTTTTAATATCTATCCTACACAGATTCTAAGTCAATTGACTTGTAATTGCTAAAACTTCAAAAAGGCTTGGGCGCCTGTTGATGGGTGTCACGTGATGTGATGAGCAAACGAATGTAATTCAATGTAATTACTAGTCGCGTAACTTTTCCCCCAAAATCGACCATGCCCAAAACTTGTATCACATTTGCGGAATTTGGTGCTCGTGTCATGGTTGAGGACAAGGAAGTTGAGCATTACGCCGTGCAAGTTGATCCAGTCAAGAAAGAAGTTAGCTGCTGGATCGCTTCAGAAGTGGGCAAAGTTCGTGATTTATTCAATACTCGGATTCTAACATCATTGACAGGCGTTTTTTCTAATAAATGTAGACATTTTCGGTCGTTTGGCTAGAACACGATGCTGGCTTCCCAACTTCAGGTCAACTATATCTTGACGGATCCCGGGCTAAAGGCATTCCACGCATGAAAATTGGTGGCCACTTTGACAAAGGGCCCTCAGTGTTTCGAGATGTTCTGATCTCGGACTCGTTGGCTGCACCATATCTATTTTCTCCTCTAGTTGTCACAGGTAAGGCGACTCTTCTGCATATGGCCTAGAGTCAATCATGGATGCCACTTCACAGATGACGATTCATGTTTGGATAGTTCCTCTTCATGTTCGGTTGGCGAGATTAAACTTGTCATCAACCATACAACTGCACCCATCTTATCAGTAGAGCAACAGAATGTTTTTAAAGTGCTGCCTCAGCCGCAAAAGGTACATGAACGCTCTAAAAAGGCAGTTGCTCATCGAGTGAAGTATGTGGCCAGTCTCAGTCTGTATAATGCTTGATATTTAATGTCGATAAACAGTTATGGCAGCGAAATTGCAGTATTACGGCATACAATGTATGATTCAAAGGTCATTGAAAGGCTGGTGACATTCATTTTTAAGTATCGGCCTCTTGGTATGTAGTAACTCTTCCATATCCAAAAAACTGTTGACTTATTATCTTTTTCTTTTGATCAGAAATGCTTCAAGCAAATGAAGTTGCACCACGGAATCCTGAGCCACTCGAATCCAAAGAGCGTGCTCGTGATACTCTTCCCACACCTGAAACATCCTCTCGGAAGCGAGAACATTCTATAGTCAAGGAAGAATCTGACTCTGAAGGAGAATCTGAGGGTGAAGACAGCAAAAGAGAAAAGGCCCTTTTGGTATGCTTTAGATGTTATTTAATAGTGAAACTTGCTGACCCTCATATTACCAATGTTACCAGGCTGAACTCGAGAGAATTAGGAAGGCAAGACAATCCAAGAATGGCAAACATCCGAAAAAAAAGGCGAAGAAGGAAAGCAGCACTTTGTTTATACCCGGCGAGGTTATTGATTTGACATGATATGTGTAATCCGTAGTACGTACTGCATCGCCGCCCCGCCATCTCTTATCCTTGTGTCGCTCTCTTTTTTTCCCTGGTGCCGTCGTCCTGCCCCAAACTGATTATTTTATAGTCATTATTATTCCCCATTTACCCTATGAATTCCTAATCATACCCATTCTTTTTTGCAAGATACTTTCATACCACGCTCCTTAGACGACACTCTTACTTGAGCCAAGTATTACCTGAGAGCCACACCGCATACCCCCCTGTAAGGGTCGTTCTGCGATCACGATATATAATCAACAATGGGCTTAAGTAAACCATTCTCTGGGCTCCCCCACTTGGCCAACTGACCATGCCCGAAACTTGTATCATATCTGGGGAATTTGGTGCTCGTATCATGGTTGAGGACAGCAAGTTGAGCATTATTCCGTGCAAGTGCTGCTGGATCGCTTCAAAAGTGGGCAAAGTTCGTAATTCACTCGATACTCGGATTCTAAGATGTTCGTTGAAAGGCTTTGCTTTTTAATATTAAAATGTAGAAATTTTAGGTCGCCTGGCTAGAACATGACGCCGGCTTTCCAACTACAGGTCAACTATATCTTGATGGGCGCTTGAATCAAGGTGGTGGCCACTCAGAAAATGGGCCCAGTGTTTCGAGATGTTCATATCTCGGACTCGTTGGCTACACCATTTTTATTCTCCCCCCTAGTTGTCACAGGTAAGACGGCTCTTCTGTATATGTCCTAGAGTCAATCATGGATGCCACTTCACAGATGACGATTCATGTTTGGATAGTTCCTCTTCATGTTCGGTTGGCGAGATTAAACTTGTCACCTACCATAGTACAACTGCACATGTCTTATCGGCTCATCAACAGAGTGTTTTTAATGGACTGCCCCAGCCGCAAAATGTACACGAACGGCTCTAAAAAAGCAATCGTTCATCGAGAAAAGTATGTGGCCAGTCACAGTTTGTATACTGCTTGGTTATTCGATGTTGATAAACAGTTACGGCAGCGAAATTGCAGTACCACCGCCTACGGTGTATAGTTCAAAGATCATCAAAAGGCTGGTGACATTCATTTTTTAGGTACCGGCCTCTTGGTCTGTAAAAAAACACTTTCATATCCAAAAAAAATTGACTTGTTATTTGATCAGAAAATACTTCAAGCAAAAAAAGTTGCACCACGAAATTCTGAGCCACCCGAACCCCAAGAGCGCGCTTCCGAACCTCCGTCACCATCCAGTGAAGTATCCTTACGGGAAACGAAAACTATCAGAAGTGAGAGAAGGATTTGAGGATGATAAGGATAAGAAGAGAGAAGAGGCTCTTTTGGTACGCCTTTAAGATTCAGTGCATACAAGATCATCCTGTTTTCCTCATTCTGACTTGTGTTATTATTGATTTTGCTAGGCTGAAGTCCAAGGACACCTGGATGAGGTCCGGAGATACCAAGCTGACAAGCTAAAATTCAGAGATGTCAGACTGAGGTCCAGAGAATCAAGAATACGAGACGCTTAAAGTTGGACGACGGCCGTCCAAAAAAGAAAGTGAAGAAGGGAAACAAGGCTTTATTTATTCCTGGCGAAGTCATTGATCTGACATGATCTCACTTATAATGGTTACTATATACCTCCCTTATCTTTTATCATGTATCACTCCCCCTTATTATCGTTATCGAATTATACCTTTATCCATTCGCTTTGGGAATTTCTCCTTCCTGGGATCACAAAATTAGAGTATCTTTCCTCAAACTTGTACACCGACAAATTTTTGGACGGCCACGAATCTCTTATACTACTAGCCGCATTGGTTTCATTCCAGCGCTGTCAAGACTCAGTACTCAGTACTCAACGTTAATCTCGCATATTTGGACATCTCGATTAGAGATTAAGACAATCACATCAAAGAAAAAAAGTCGCCTGGCACCTATTATTTTTTCCTCGCTAATATCCATAACTTATCACTCTTTACCAACCTCAACACCTTCATAAACTTCCCCAACAAATCATCACCATCAGCGGCAGCATTACCTTTCCCGGTCAGTAAATCCCAATCAATAGTCCAACGATCAAATCCTTTGATCACTTCCACTGTATACCAATGTTTATCGAGAAGAGGATCTTTGGAAGGAGGTATTTCCGAGATGAGGTATGTGATTATAGGTGGTGATGAGCAGAGGGTGAAGATGGTGAGATTTTCGGTTTTGTTATATGTCCATTCGTCGTGGGTATTGGTGAGTGGCCGACGACAGTAATGAGGAGAGGAATGGAGTTGGAGGAAGAGAGAGGCGCCGCCTTGAGCTGCTAAATTGGATATGTGGATATGGGGCGGAGCTAAAGGAATGGAGAAAAAAAAAGGAAGATTAGGGTACAATTCGAGATGTGGTTTAAATACGTACGGCGTGTGTTGTGCTGAAATGATTGATGGAATATAGCTAGAGCTTGACCACCTGGATAATTGGCCATCGAGGCTTTTGTGAGTAGGATCGTGGCGAAAATATTGCCAGCGATGAGAGCTAATGGCGCCAAACAGAAAATAAAGCTATTTTTCCTCCTTGAGACCCTATGTATGGTTTTCAAATTGAAATGTTGAGCTGGGTCGTGTATAAAAAGTAAGGTGACTTACATCCATTGAGCGCCTCGGGCAGCTGCAACATTGAAAGTAGGCACAACATAGACGATGAACCGCCATTCTTTGTGTCCAAGACAGCTGATAAGCCCGATGAATGTGAGGGGAGCGAGCAAGAGCGATCGGATGCGCGAGTTAGTGATCAGCCCTATGAGCGAAAGGGGCAGCGAGCCGAGAAGGAGCTTTGGGAGGTAGGAGGTCACGTAGGTAAATGGAGGCGAAGTCTGCATGAGAAAAAGTAAAATGAATGGAAATGATTCGCACAATCACGAAAATAATCGCTTACACCCCATTCCGAACTTTTCCCTTCCACTATGTTGAAATAAATTCCGGAGAATTCGGGCCAGATTGGATAGCTGTGCCAAAAATAAGAGTCGACTGTGACAGTTAGGGCTATGATTAATTATTTAGTATTTAGACTCGTTTTGTACGAATATTAAAACGACCAACCGAGTGAAGAAAAACCTGATATTAACCCTACTTTTATCAAGTTGATGAAACTAATTTGGTTGGTGAGGAGGAGCTGGAGGGCCAATGGACCTAGGAGAAGAGCTATTTCGGCTCTGAAAACCACGGCAGTGAACGTCAAGAGTGCAATTGCGGAATTGATGCTTCGACTAGAAAGTGAGGTAGATTTAGGAGTTCCATCGATAAGGAAGGATGTAGCTAGATTGACTAAGCGAAGGACAAGTTATGTTTGATTTTAGTAGGATGGATGTGATATGTCATACCAGGAACTAATGCGAACATGTTCGGGATGGTTCTTCCCATCCAGAAGGGAAGGTGAAATTGTGAGCATGAAGAAATGGCAAATAATAGGCCAGTCGTCCGACCAAAACGCCTCGCAGCGCGTCTCATAAGGAGGCAGAGAGTCCATGCGTTTAGGCTTGCCAATACGAGACGAACTATGCTCAAGAATAAGGCTAACTAGCTGTTCATAATTCTCCAATAAAATTCTGACCTATTATCTGCAAGTCGAACTTAGTCGTAGCAAGACCTGACCATGTAGCGAGTTGAATGATGGGTGCTGCAATCCAGGCAAGAAGAACGCTTCCAATAAATGTTCGAGGCACCGCGCCAGGAAATGTGAAGTGATCATACTTGCGGTTCATTCATGTATAAGCACAAGTTACCAGTAACAAATTTTAAAGGGGAGGTTTGGCGAACGCGCACATTGTAGAGGTTGTCGATCTCGATACCGTGCATGAGGACATCGTGGGTAGCATGGAGGTTGAAACTTTCTTCAACTTTTGTATATGGTGCGAGGAGAACGTGGGTCCATGCTGTAGCGAATATAAGAGCGTCTGCCAAGCTCATGGTCGTCGTTGTTTACGTGTCAACAACCTTGGCTAAAAACGGGTTTCCTCATCAAGGCTCTCATCCAACATATCACCTTCCTCGGCGTTTTCAAGATATGGGCTGGTCATTTAAATCAACGAGAATACTTCCAACGTCTCTACTGCTTCTCCTTTTTTCACCAGTAGGTCTGGCAGGGAGAAACCAACAAACTTCAAACCATACTTATCTACCTCAAGTGAGTTTGATCTCTAGTAAAAGTACAATATCTAACTGGAAATAAAGGGCCGAAATGTCCTGGCTGACATGCTACCACCTCGCAAGTCGCAAACCCCTATCACTCCCTATGACATTCTGACTATGGCTTTGCAGGCAAATGTCCGCCATGTTTTAACTGCATGCTGCCGGCGTTCACTTGTGGTCAGTATGGCGAGTGTAGCGAGTACGATGGTCAATGTAAATGCCCATCTGGATGGGCTGGAATTGATTGCTTAATTCCTCGTATGTATCTCCCGAACACCCTATATGCTGCGGATCCTCTGACTCGTCATATGTATATAGAATGCGACTCGCTGGCGGATGGTGAGCATCGTCGTCCACGCGATGGCGATACCCCTTGTGAATGTAAGGATGGTTGGGGAGGTATAAACTGCAACGGTAGGTATTGAACCGTTCTTTTCTCGGTTCTGGTCTAATATGCGTTATCTAGTATGTCAGAACGATGACGCTTGCGTTGGTTTTCCGCTTGCTGGGGGCATATCCAGCTTTGACGAGCCCATATCAGCCAACATGACATGTTACAAGGGTGGCGAAACTGTTTTCAATAATCACCAAATGTGTGATGTTACAAGTACGTCTTTCTGATTGCCAACCCTTCCAATTCCTATTCTGACCCTCGCACCAGACCGTAAAATCATCGATGTGCTTCCTAATCGACCCCCACAGGTCACCTTCAGTTGCGACACCATGGATAAAACTTGCTCTTTCCAATTCTGGACAGCGCAAGTCGAATCTTTCTACTGTGCATTGGACGGATGTAATTCATCCTCTACCGGATTCGGTATCAACACCTACGCCTGCCAAAAAATCAAGTGCAGCTGCGTTCCAGGCCGCTTCATCTGTGGAGAAGATGGCAGTGTTGGTACGTATTGGTTTATTGTTCCCAAGTTTTTACACCTATCGACGTATTGCTCATGTGATGTATCTTTACATAGACATTGGAGATTTTTTGAAGCAGGAAATCAAAGGTCCCGCCACATTTAGCTGTAAATCCGGCGCCTGCAGATTTGAGGAACCAGCTATGAATACGTTGATCGACCAAATCTTTGCTGATCAATATATTACGCTTACCTGTAATGGTGGTGAATGTCTACACTACTCCCAGGTTCCTGGTTATGTGGTGCGTTATCTATGTTAGCAGTCGCTTGTCCCCGCCCTTTACTTAATCACATGGATAGCGACCTCCAAAACCCGCCAGAACCATCTGGGTTGCACTCAGCGCTGCTAGCGCTGGTTTAATTGTGCTTATAGCATCTTCAAGTACGTTTTCCATCTTTTCCCCCACTGTTTTCTGGGCTGAATGAATATATCTCCTAGTCGTTTGGTACGCTGGCCGAACCGGAAATGGTGGAGATTTTGCCCATATCCGCCTACCAGAGAATGAGGCTGCCAAGCTTATGACAGATCATGTACCAGCCTCACTCCATTTCTCTTCTATAACCTATACCCTTGGAAGCCGTACCATCCTGGATAACGTCTCTGGTTCGGTCAAGCCTGGGAAAATCATGGCTATCATGGGTGCATCGGGTGCTGGAAAATCCACGCTCCTCGACCTACTAGCTCGCAAAAGCAAGAGGGGTGATGTCAGCGGGACAACCCTAGTCAATGGTAGAGAGGTCACCGATGCGGAGTTCAAGAACGTTATTGGCTTTGTGGACCAGGAGGACACGCTCATGAGTACTTTGACGGTGTATGAGACGATTCTGTATAGTGCACTGTTGAGGTTGCCGAGGGAGATGAGCATTGAGGCAAAGAAGTTTAGGACTTTGGAAACTATGCAGGAACTGGGAATTCTGGGAATCAAGGATATGAGAATTGGCGATAGCGGTGTGTTCCCTTCTCAATTTTACTAACTATACTCTTTTTTATGTTTACATCTCCATCTTTGCAGGTCGTCGTTCTATTTCAGGTGGCGAGAAACGCCGAGTTTCGATTGCATGTGAATTGGTCACATCCCCATCTATTTTACTCTTGGACGAACCTACGAGCGGGTTGGACGCGTACAATGCTTTCAACGTCGTGGAGAGTCTTGTTTCTTTAGCGAGAGACTATAACCGTACTATCGTCTTTACTATCCATCAGCCTCGCAGCAACATTGTTTCCCTGTTCGATCAACTCGTCCTTCTCGCCGCCGGAAAATTGGTATATTCTGGTGAATTCTCAAAATGTCAAGACTACTTTACGTCGATTGGTCAACCTTGTCCTCCTGGATTCAATATTGCTGATTTCTTGAGTACGTATCATCCTATATTCCTTTGATAGATTGAGTATTGAATGGCTTGTGCAGTTGATTTGACTATGCAAGCTAGCGCCGTACCACGAAGCAGCGGAGCGCCGTCCATCGATATATCTCCCACTTCAGACGACCGCACGAACCTCGGAGACGCAGAACGTGGACTCCCTGCGGTCCCACACTCTTTCCCCCTCTCCGTTCGATCTCTCACTTCTAATAACCCCGAAGACGACACGGAGCCGCCGCCTGCACGACCCACATCAGCAAGTTCAACATCATCTTCTAAAAGCTACCTTAAGCGAAAAACTTCTCAAATTTATGAAGCCGTTATCTCCAATGGTATCGTCAGCATTGTAGGAGGCAGGGGAACAAATGCGGCAGGGCCATCTTTAGCACCTGCCTTGATTAGTTTGGTTGATGCCTATGCAAGGAGTGATATTGCAGCTGGGATTAAGGCTGAAGGGGAACAATTGAGAAGGGAGGTGGTCAGGACAGATAATGAGGTTACTGCTGGTGGGAGTGGTGTGAGCAATGAGCTTCCAGATGTGGTACTTGAGACATCGATATTGAGAGGACGGAAGAGGGCTAGTTGGGGCACGCAGTTTAGGATTCTGAGTGGAAGAGCTTTCAAGAACCTGTATCGCGACCCGGCATTGTTGGCAGCACATTATTTGTCGGCTATTGGATTGGCTGGTATGTTTCGATTTTGGGATTATGATGTATTGTTTTGATGATCAGAGTGATTGATTGATTGTAGTTATCTGTGGGTTGTTTTTCCACAATGTCACGTACGTTTTTCTATCTGTTATGTTGGGTTGATTTGAGATACTCACGTCGTGGTTTTAGGAATGATATTGCGGGTTTCCAAAATCGACTGGGTACGGGTTTGCTTGCTCAGTTTTAGTATCTGTTCTCACCGTTCTCTATAGGTATCTTTTTCTTCACATTGGCACTGTTTGGATTCTCGTGTTTGTCGAGCCTTGGACTGTTTGCTAATGAGCGGATTCTGTTCATGAGGGAAAGGTGCGTCAATCGAGTTTCTTCTATGCATCCTCTGATCCATATGCAGAGCGAACGGATACTATTCATCATTCACTTACTTTTCGTCCAAGGTACGTTAAGCAACCAAACTCCAACTGTCCCTTTTCTCAAGGCATGATGCCTGTTGCAGATCCTTTTTGATATACTACCCCTGCGTCTCGTACCTCCTCTCATGTTTGGTGGGATTGTTTATGGATTGGTCGGACTGGTTCCGACCGTACCCGGATTTTGGAAGTTCATGTTGACACTTGTTCTTTTCAATCTGACTACTGCGAGTGTGGTACTATGGCTCTCGATTGGATTTGCGAGTGTCAGCGTCGCAAGTTTAGTTGGCACGTTGATCATGTTATTCAAGTTCGTGAAAAAAAAAAACTCCTTAAAGATGTTGGTACTGACTTATTATGAAAAAAAATAGTCTCTTATTCACAGGTCTGTTGATCAATCGCGAAAGTGTGTTACCTGCTTTCCAATGGTTACATACTATCTCGTTCTTCCATGCTGCGTTTGAGGCGCTTGCTGTGAATGAGCTAAGGTATTTACAGTTGAAGGAGATCAAAGTGAGTTTTTTTAATTATTCACGAGGTTCGGTCTGCAGTTTGCTCATTTCATACCTTTTTTCAATCTTTTTTTTTTGTTAAACATTTAGTATGGAGTCGAACTTGATCTGCCAGCTGCATTCATCTTGTCCGTATTCGGGTTGAGAGCTCAGGTAATCTCTCTTTCTTCCTCCTTTCCATCAGCCCTTAGTAACGTATGCTCATTTTCGTTCCCTTTGGTTTAGTCATTCTGGTGGCCAAACATTTCATTGCTGGCAATCTTCTTCGTTGTTTTCACATCAGGGAGTTATATCACTTTGCACTATTACGTGAAGGAAAAGAGGTAAAAAGTTTTGGATGGAAGGAGCTCTTTTTTATTTGTGTGTAGTATCGATAATTATTGTAAATAGTAATTCAGTATTTTGCCAAACATGAAATTTTTTCCTCGATGATGACCGGCTGGGCAGGTAATAAATAATAGTACTCTAATGTCGGGTGTCGCGTTGTCGCTCGCAGTTCTTTCTTTCTTCTTACATATTTAAAATATGTCATCTTTTTATCATATGCGGGAGGGACCATGTATATATGATACGTACTTTAGATCAAGGGTTCCAATTTCATGTTCGAAATTTTTTTTAAAAAAAGTCTCTCCTAACATGTTTCATTTTTTTTTCACAAAATCATTAGCCGGGTTTGAACGAGGTCAGGATTTGAACTTGAGCACATGTTTGATCGTATCCCAAGATGATAAAGGCGAGGAAATCTCCCATCTATTACCGAAAGAAGAAGAAA
>Ga0193742_1001343_pt1 | contig 14881 bp, 12 predicted proteins | sample L2c1metaG_FD_165511 | JGI IMG/M metagenome (GOLD analysis project Ga0193742, IMG submission 165511) | Soil microbial communities from a riparian zone of the East river system, Colorado, United States - L2c1 | ecosystem: Environmental > Terrestrial > Soil > Riparian zone | place: USA: East River... | reverse complement strand
GTGACCACCGCGACCGTGTTGCGCTTGATGGTCAGCCGCCGGACGTCCTCCGGGTTGGCCGCGATCGCCAGGCAGATCCGGGCCACTCCCGGGGTGTACGCGCGGGACAGGTCGTCGCGGGTGCGCAGGCTGATCTTCGGCGTCACCTCGATCTTGCCGCCGAGGTGGACCAGGAACGTCCGGTCGGAGACCTTGCGTACCGAGACCCCGGGCAGCGCGGCGAGCGCGGCGGTGATCTCTTCAGCGTGCTCCTCGTTCAGCGCGTTGCAGCTGATGTCGATCACTATGTGATCCACGCCGGCGTCCACCACGTCGAACGCGGTGACCACGCCGCCCACCCTGCCCACGGCGGCGGCGAGGTCGCCCGCCGCGCTGGCCGAGGGTGGTGCGGAGACTCGTGCGGTGATCGTGTATCCGGGACCTGGAACTGGCACGGCGTCAGCCTACGGGGTGAAACTCTCCGGCGAACCGCCCCAGTGCCGCACGGAACATCGCGGGCCACTACGCCAGTCCCTCGCATATCCTGACCTGGTCATGGTGCGAGAAAACGGCTGGCGGGGCCGTCCGGCGCGGTCCGCGCTGGAGTGGCCCGGCATGCGGTCGCACTATGCGTGGCTGCCACCCCATGCCGACGCCAGCACCACCGGAGCGCACCAGGTCGGCGTCTCCTTCTCGGCGCACACCGCGCTGGAGCGAAGAGCGGGCGGGCGCACGGTGCGCGGCGACATCCCGCCCGGCACCGCGTTCATCACCGGCCCCGACGCGATCAGCTGGCTGGGCGTTGCCGAGCCGACCGAGGCGCTGGAGATCTACCCGGATCCCGGGCTGCTGGCCGGCGTCGGATTCGGCACCGGCCGGCCGTGCATCGAGCCGGCCGCCGGAGTCCGCGACGGCGTGGTGTTCGCGGTGGCCTCGCTGCTCAAGCGGGCGCATGTCACCGGCGCCGAGCTGTCCGACATCGAGGCCAGCACGTTGAGCCACCGGCTGGTCGAGCACCTGGGCCACGTCTACCAGGCCGGTGCTCGAGCCGGCGCTCCCCCGGCGGGCACCCTCGGCCCCGCCACCCTGGACCGGGTCGTGCAGTACGTCCACGCGTACCTGGCCGGCCCGATCACCCTGGACCGGCTCGCCGCACTCGCCGCGCTGAGCCCGTACCACTTCGCCAGGGCGTTCAAGTCGACCACCGGCATGCCGCCGCACCGGTTCGTCACGGCGACCCGATTGGAGACAGCCAAGGCTGCGCTGGTCGGCTCACCGCGCCCGGTCACCGAGGTCGCGCAGGCGGTCGGGTTCGGGAACGTCAGCCACTTCCGCCGGTTGTTCCACCGCGAGTTCGGCCTGCGGCCCGCGCAGCTGCGGCCACCGCACCGCCGGCCACAACCCGGAACTGCGCAACACCGCAAGAATCGACCTTCCCCGAGCGCTCCGGGGTGTGTCACGGTCGCCCGGTGACGCCGCCCAGACCGTTCGCCTTCTTCACCAGGGGCATTCCGCTGGCCGCGACCATGCACCGCGAGCCGGCCGACCTCCTCGAACCCCAGCCGGCGGTGATCGTCACCGGCTCCTGGCTGACCGTCAAGGAACAGATGCCCGACCGGTACGCCGCCGCGCTGGCCAGTCTCGGCTACACCGCGTTCACCTTCGACTTCACCGGGTTCGGCGCCACCGGCGGCGCACCCCGGCAAGTCGAGGCGGCCACCCGCAAGATCGCCGACATCACCGCGGTGGCGCGCGCGGTGCGGTCCCTGTCGTTCGTCCGCCCAGGCGGGCTCGGCCACCTGGCCGTGTGCGCCAGCGCGCAGTACGCACTGCGGGCCATCGCCGAGGGAGCGCCGATCACCTCGTTCGCCAGCGTGGCCGGCTGGTTCCATGACGCCGCCTCGGTCGCACCGTTCTACGGCGGAGCCGAAGGCGTGGCGGCCCGACTGGACCGGGCCCAGCGGGCGCTGCTGACCTACCAGCGCAGCGGCGAGGTGGTCACCGTCCCGGCCTACCGAGCCGGCGACGAGCGGGCCGCGATGTCCCTCGAGATGGACTACTACGCCAACCCCACCCGAGGCGCCGTACCGACCTGGCGCAACGAGATGGCCGAGCTCAGCTGGGCGCACTGGCTGACCTTCGACGGGCTGTCCGCCGCGGCCGAGGTGTCCGCGCCGACGCTGCTGGTGCACAGCGACGACTCCGTGCTGCCGGACAACCTGCGCGAGGTGGCACGCCGGCTGCCCGGGGGCGCCGAGCTGGTCTGGGGCAAGGGCTCGCAGACTGACTTCTACGACCAGGACGAGCAGGTGGCATTCGCCGTCGAGGCGGCCGACCAGCACTTCCGCGCCACCCTGCGGCGCTGAGCCCGGCAACCGCACCACGGGGAGAGATACATGACCGGACACGATGACCCCGCCTCCGTGCTCACCCGCCTGCTGCACGCCATCGACGCACTGCACTGGCCGGGTGTCCGGGATTGCCTGGCCGACCAGGTCGAGACGGACTACACCGAGCTCTTCGGCGGCGAGGTGCAGCGGGTGAGCGGCGACGAGCTGGTCGCCGCCTGGCAGGGCCTGCTGCCCGGGTTCGACGCCACCCAGCACATGACCGGCCCGGTGCTCACCAAGCCCGACGGCGGCGACCTGCTGCTCTCCACGCACGTGCGGGGCTACCACCGCCTGGCCGGCGCCGAGGGCGGCGAGCTGTGGGGGGTGCACGGGCACTACCAGGCTCGGCTGACCCGGCTCGACGGCGACTGGCGGATCAGCGAGCTGGCCCTGCGGCTGTTCTACCAGGAAGGCAACACCGGGCTGCCCGAGCTGGCCGGCAAGCGGGCCGCCAGCTCACCCCGGACGCCCCGACCGGAAATCGCGTAGCGCCTCCGGCGTGTCGACATCCCGGGGGTCGGCCAGCTCACCGCACTCCACCAGGCGCAGCGCCGGATGGCCGGCCAGGTAGTCGCGGGCGCCGGCATCCCCACGCGCGGCGGCCCGCACGCCGGCCCAGTGCGCCCGACCGAGCAGTACCGGGTGGCCAGGTGCCCCGTGGTAGGCGGCTCTGGCCAACACCGACGGCCCCGCAGCGGCGGCCTCGGCCAGCCGAGCGATCACCGGCGCGCCCACCCCGGGCAGGTCGACCAGGTGTACCAGCGCGGCGTCCACCTCGGGCAGCTCAGCCAGTGCGCGCAGCCCGACCCGCAGCGACGCGCCCATGCCGTCGGCCCAGTCCTCGGCGAGCACCGCGTGTACGTCGGCGGGCACCAGCTCGGCGACCTGGTCGGCGGCCGCTCCGAGCACCACCACCAACGGCACGCACCCGCCGTCGCGCAGTACGTCCAGCGCGCGGAGCAGCAAGGGCCGACCGTCGAACTCGACCAACGCCTTGGGCCGGCCCATCCGGCGGCCGGCACCGGCCGCCAGCAGCAGCCCCGCCGGCGCGGCGACTCTCCTAGGCGACCCCGGCACGCAGGTCAGCGGTTGATTTCGGTGACCGGGTGCTCGTAGGGCACGGACTCCAGGGGGAACTCCAGGTCACCGAACGGGGACAGCGAGCCCTGGGTGGGCGCCGCGAGCTCGCTGACGGGATGGTCACCGTCAGGCAACTCGGGCCAGCTCGGGTCGATATGCTCGGGACGAGCCGCCTTGGCCACCGTCTCCTCCTGGCGTCAGGTTCCACGTGGAACGCGGTCATGCCCCGGGCTCGAGGCACCTCACCTGACCAAGGCTACCGTGGAGCAGATGGCCGGCAATTCCCTGCTCGATTGGCTGCGCGCCAGCGACGACGAGGCGCTTGCCGCCCTGCTGCGCGCGCGCCCCGATCTTGGCGTGCCGCCACCACCCGATCTGACCGTGCTGGCCACCCGGGCCGGCATCCGGGCCTCGGTGAATCGCGCCTGCGAGGACCTCGACACGCTCACCCTGGCCGTGCTCGAGGCGTTCGCGGTGGCCGGCGCGAACAGCGAGCCGGTGACCCGGGAGCACATCGCCGCGCTGTTCGGCGGCCAGGTGCCGGCACGCCGAATGGCCGCCGCGCTGGACGCGCTGCGGGTGCGGGCGCTGATCTGGGGAGAACCGGAGATCCGGCTGCTGCCCGCCGCGCTGGAGGTGGTGTCCCGGTACCCCGGCGGTCTGGGTCGCCCGGCGGCGGCGTTGGCCGATCCGGGTCAACTGGCCAAGCTGCTCGCGGACACCCCGGACGCGGAGCGGCGGGTGCTGCAGGCCTTGGCAGACGGGCCGCCGATCGGTCGCAGCAGGGAACCCGGCGCGTCGGTGGTCCAGCAGCTGATCTCCCGGGGCCTGCTGCTGAGGGTCGACCCGGAGACCGTGGAGCTGCCCAGGCAGGTCGGGCTGGCGCTGCGCGGGCCGGCGCCGCTGGCCCGGCTGGTCGCCGACGAACCCACCCTGGACACCATCAAGCCGGGCGCCGAGCGGGTGGACGCCACCGCCGCCGGCGCCGTGTTGGAGCTGCTGCGCCGGGCCGAGCTACTGATCACCTCCTGGTCCGAGGAACCGCCGCCGGTGCTGCGCTCCGGTGGGCTCGGCGTTCGTGAGCTGCGTAAGGCGGCCCGCGAGCTGGGTATGGAGGTACCCGAGGCCGGGCTGTTGGTCGAGGTTCTGGTCGCCGCCGGGCTGATCTCCGACTCGGAGGGCACCGGTTCGGCCGCCGCCGGTTCGGAGTGGGTGCCCACCACCCAGGTCGACCTGTGGGCCGCCGGCGGGGTCGAACAGCGGTGGATCATTCTGGCCAGGGCGTGGCTGGAGCTACCCCGGCTGCCCGGGCTGATCGGACACCGGGACGACGCGGACCGGATCTTGGCGCCGATGTCCGACGAGTTGCGCCGCCCGCTGGCCCCCCGGGACCGGCGCCGGGTGCTGGACGCCCTGGCCGACCTGCCACCCGGCCAGGGCGCGGCCGGTGTCGACCGGTTGACCAGGGTGCTGGCTTGGCGTGCGCCCCGGCGCGGCGGGCGGCTGCGGGACGAGCTGGTCGAGTGGACGGTGGCCGAGGCGACCCTGCTCGGCGTGGTCGCGCTGGGCGCGCTGTCCGGGCCAGGGCGGGCACTGCTGGCCTCGCCGGACCCGGCCCCGGTGTTGTCCGCGTTGCGCGCCGCACTGCCCGAACCGGTGGACAAGGTGCTGCTGCAGGCCGACCTCACGGCGATCGCCCCCGGGCCGCTGCGCGCCGACGTGGCCGAAGAGATGGCCATGGTGGCGGACGTGGAGTCGGCCGGCGGGGCCACCGTGTACCGGATCACCGAGGGCAGTGTGCTGCGTGCGTTGGACACCGGGCGCGCGCCGGCGGAGCTGCACGAACTGTTCGCCACCCGCTCGGCCACCCCGGTTCCACAGGGCCTGAGCTACCTGATCGACGACGTGGCGCGCCGGCACGGCCGGCTGCGCGCCGGTGCCGCGCGGTCGTTCCTGCGCGCGGACGACCAGGTGCTGCTGGCCGAGGTGCTCGCCCATCCCTCGGCGGACGCCTGGGAGCTGCGCCGGATCGCGCCCACCGTGCTGATCAGTGACCTGCCGCTGGTCACGCTGCTGGACAGCCTGCGGGCAGCCGGGTTCAGCCCGGCCGCCGAGGCCGGCGACGGCAGCGTGCTGGACCTGCGCCCCCGAGGGCGGCGGATCCCGGCCAAGCCCCGCGCGGCGGCCAGCAGAGTGTCCCTGCCGACCCCGGACGACACCCAGCTCACCGCGCTGATCGCGGCCATCCGGGCCGGAGAGCACGCGGCGACCATGCGTCCCTCCATCGACGCGCTGCGCCGCTCGGCGGACGGCACGGGCAACGGGCGCTCCAGCTCCTCGGCCACCTTGGAGCTGCTGCAGGGCGCGGCGCGGCAGCGGCGCAGCGTGTGGATCGGCTACATCAACTCGCTCGGGGTGGCCAGCCGGCGAATCGTGGAGCCGGTCAGCGTGGGCGGCGGCGTGCTGGAGGGCTACGACCGGGCGCAGGGTGACCTGCGCCGGTTCATGCTGCACCGGATCACCTCGGCGGCCGTCCTCGAGGAGCCCGACGACCCGGCCTGAGGGTCAGCTCGGGCTAGCGGGAGCGGGCCATCCAGTACTGCATGGCATGCTCTACCAGCCCGATCAGCGTCTGCTTGGTGGAATCCCGGTCCCGGGCGTCGCAGCTGACCATCGGGATGGCCGGGCTGATCGCCATGGCCTCGCGGACATCCTCCAACCGATGCGACACCACGCCGTCGAAGCGGTTCAACGCCACCACGTACGGCAGACCCCGGTCCTCGAAGAAGTCCACCGCGGCGAAGCAGTCGGCCAGCCGGCGGGTGTCCACCAGCACAACCGCGCCGATCGCGCCGCGCACCAGGTCGTCCCACATGAACCAGAACCGGTGCTGCCCCGGGGTGCCGAACAGGTAGAGGATCAGGTCAGAGTCCAGCGACACCCGGCCGAAGTCCATCGCGACAGTGGTCGTGCGCTTGTTCGGCGTCGAGCTCAGATCGTCGACGCCCGCGCTCGCCTCGGTCATGACCGCTTCGGTGGTCAGCGGGACGATCTCGGAGACCGATCCGACGAATGTCGTCTTGCCAACCCCGAAGCCGCCGGCAACGACGATCTTCGCCGATGTCGTCGCGGCCCTGGCGACGGCCTGAGACGACCTAGAGACGGCGGAGTCCACTGAGCACCCTTTCCATCAATGCAAGGTCCGGCACGTCGCCGTTGCCACTGACCGTCTGATGCACCACCACGAGGCCCAGCCCCGCCATATCGCCTACCAGCACCTTCGCCACGCCCAGCGGCACCGATAACAGTGCCGCCACCTCAGCCACCGAGCGGGCCTGGTCACACAGCTCGGCGACCGAGCGGTGTTCGTACTGCAGCCCGCCGAGCTGATCGCGGCCCCGGGCGCTGGTGGACACCAGCGTCTCGATCTCCAGCGCGAAGCCCGACCGGGTGCGTCCCCGGGTCCAGGCGTACGGGCGGACCGAGGTCGACCCGCCCGTCTCGGTCGCGTAGTGGGGATCCGGCCCCGGATCGTCGTACGCCGCCCCACCGGGCGGGTGCGGCGCCGCGTGAGCAGATGAACCGGATCCCTCGGCGGCCTTCGCCTCGGCTTCCCGCTCCGCATCCTCATTGCGCCGACGACCCCAACGCCGTGGCCGAGAGGAACGGCCGCTGTCGAAGCTGAAGCCGTTCATCACGTCCGCGAACGTCGGCTCGGGGGGCCTACGCTCGCCGTCAGGACCGGTTGTCATGGCAGCTCACCGCCCCCCTGCCGCTCGCTCTCACGACTTAGCGCCCCAGCGAGCCCTGCAGCTCGGCGCGCAGCTCCGGGGTCAGCAGCTGGCCGACGCGGTCGACCAGCAACGTCATCTCGTAGCCGACCAGCCCGATGTCGCAGGTGGGTGAGGCGAGCACGGCCAGGCAGGAACCATCGCTGATGGACATCAGCAATACGATGCCGCGCTCCATCTCGACCACGGTCTGCACCACGCCGCCGGCCTCAAAGCAGCGCGCCGCGCCCTGGGTCAGGCTGACCATCCCAGAGCTCACCGCGGCGAGCTGATCGGCACGGTCGCGAGGAAGCCGGGCTGAGGCGGTGAGCAGCAGGCCGTCAGCCGATACCACCACGGCGTGTGCCACTCCGGGCACCCGCTCCGCGAAGTTGGTCACTAACCACCCGAAACGGTTCGGATCCGGACCGGTCACGAGTTTTCCTCCCCGACGTTCTCGTGTTGATGACGCCCGCCGCCGTTGACCTCAACGCGGCGGTGCCGGCTCTCCCGGCCCTGCCGCACGCCCTGCTGGTAGCTGGACAATCGGCCGCGCACCTGTTCCGCGCTGCGCGCCGGCACGTTGGCCGGCTCGCTTCCTTGCTCGCTCGGGCCACCCGGGATGAGCTGTGACCGGGGTCGGCGCTTGGGCAGTCCGGCGATGGTGACCTCCCCAGAGTCAACGGGTTCGGGCATCGGGCTCAGCAGCTCGCCGGCGTCCCAGCCGCTTTCCGCGTCTGCCTTGCCCCGACTGTGGCCGCCGGCACGCTCGTCGGATCGAGACCGCTTCCTGGCTGGCTCGGCGGATCCGGCCCCTTGGCCCTGGTTGGCCCAGTTCTCCCGGAACCAGGCCGACGCCATCTCCTCGAAGATCGGTGACCCACCCGGGCGCTTCCGACCGGTGCCGGTCTCCGCGCGATCCGTGGCCGGCGCCGAACTGGACCGACCGTTGGCCGGCGCCGCCTCCGCCCGACCATTGACCGGCGCCGCCTCCGCCCGACCATTGACCGGCGCCGCCTCCGCCCGACCATTGACCGGCGCCGCGTCCGCCCGACCGTTCGCCGGCGCCGAGCCGGACCGACCGCCGGCCGGTTCCGACACTGGCTGCCCGGGCTGCTGCGCCGGGGGCGCCGGTGTCTGCGGGACGGGCGGGACGGGCATGGACTGGGACCCGGTCGCCGAGGTCGGCGGGCGAGACGCGGCCGGACCTGGCGCGGCCGGGCCCGGCGCGGCGGCGGGCCGCTGGCCGGCCGGCGCCATCGGGAACTGGCCGCTGGATGAACTCGGCGGAGCGCCGGGCCCCTGCTGGGCAAATCGGCCCTGCCCTGGCGGGGATTGACCGGGGCCACGAGCTCCGCGCAGGTAGGGCTGTTGGGGGTAGCGGCGGCCTTGGCCGGCCGGCGGTCTGCCGTTCGGCGGCTGCGGTCGGCCGCCCCGCGCGGTGTCCTGTCGTGCCGCGAGCGGCCGGCTGCTCTCCACCGCCGACTGCTGACCGCGGCCGCCGTCCGGGCCCTCCGCCACGGCTGGGGCTTCGTCCGGTGCGAGCTGGGCGGCGTCGCGGACGTTCGCCGCCGGCGTCGCCACCTCCGGGCTCTGCCGAGGCTCCCGGACCTTCCCGGGCTCCCCTGCCGAAGCGGCCTCGGTTTCCTTCCTGACCTCGGTGACCTCGCTGGCCGCCAGTGCCGAGGAACCGCTCAGCGCGGCACCCACGGCGCGACGGGGCAGCGCACCGGGCTCGGCGGGTGCGGAACGCCGGGGCAGCGCGGCCGAATCGCCTTGACCGCCACCCCTTGGCCCGGCCGCCGCCGGAGTTCCCCCGGTGCCGGCGGCCGCGGCGGCGCCGAACCCCGCGCCGGTCTCGCTGACCCCGGCCCGGTTGGCGCCGGTCCCGTTCGCGCCGGTCCCGTTCGCGCCGGTGGTGCCGTTCACCCCGGTCCCGTTCACTCCAGTTCCGTTGACGCCAGTCCCGCCGCCCCGGGTGCCGTTGACGCCGGCCCCGTTGCGCCCGGCCCCGTTGCGCCCGGTCCCGTTGCGACCGGCGGCCGCACCGTTCGCCCCGGCGCCGATAAGCCCCGTGCTGGTTGCCGCGAGCCGGTCGACCATGCCGGTCGGGATGCCGGCGCCGGTCCTGGTGACCGCGGCACTGTCCGAACCCGCCACCGCGTTGGTCGTGCCGATCCGGTCCGCCAGCGCGCCGCTCGAAGCGATCAGCGGGAGCGGGATGCTCACCGAGGCGGTCACACCGCCGCCGACCGCGCCGTACTGGTCGGAGTTGGCCAGTTGAACCCCGACGCCGTGCCGGGCGGCCAACCGACCGACCACGAACAGACCCATCCGGCGGGACGCGGACACGTCCACCTCGTTGGGACCGGCGAGCCGGTTGTTCGCCGCGACCAGTTCCTCGCCGGGCATGCCGACGCCCTGGTCGACGATCTGCACCGACAGCGTGCCGTCGGCCGCGACCGAGCTGCTCACCACCACCTGGGTGTCCGGCGCGGAGAACGCGGTTGCATTGTCCAGCAGCTCGGCGACCAGGTGCACCATGTCGCTGGCCGCCCGCCCGACGATCTCCTCGGTCGGCGGCTGCTGCACCACCACGCGCTGGTACTGCTCGATCTCGGACACCGCGGCGCGCAGCACGTCGACCAGTGGGACCGGCCGGCTGCCCCGCTTGGCCAGGTCGCTGCCCGCCAGCACCAGCAGGTTCTCGCTGTTGCGCCGCATCCGGGTGGCCAGGTGGTCGAGCTGGAACAGGTTGGCCAGCTGCTCGGAATCCTGCTCGTTGCGCTCCAGCTGCTCGATCAGCTGCAGCTGCCGCTCGACCAGACCCTGGCTGCGGCGGGACAGGTTGACGAACATGCTGCTGACGTTGGTCTGCAGGGTGGCCTGCTCGGCGGCCAGCCGGATCGCCTGCCCGTGCACGTGGTCGAACGCCCTGGCCACCTGCCCGATCTCCTCGATGCTGTGCACCGGGACCGGGTCGATCACCACGTTCGGCATCTCACCTGCGCGCATGCCCTGCACCGCCTTGGGCAGCCGGCGCTCGGCGATGTCCAGCGCGGTGGTGCGCAGCAGCCTCAGCGGCTTCAGCATCGACCGACCGACCAGGTACACGACCGCGGCGGCGGCCAGCAGCGCGAGCAGCAGGATGACCGAGTCGATACCCGCGGCGTTCCGCGCGGCGTCCTGCTGGGCCGCGCTGGTGCGCTGGATGTCCCCGCGCAGCCCGTCCCCGGCGGTCCGCAGTTGCTCAAGTACGGAGTTGTAGGCGTTGTCCCAGTCGGCAGGGCTGATGCCCAGCTGCCCCCTGGCGCCGATCCGGCTCAGTGCGGCCTGCTTGAGCTGCTGGCGCTGGTTGTTGGCGGCGTCGGTGGTGAAGCCGGCGTTGCGGCTCTGCTGGTCGGCGTCCAGCGCGGCGCGGAACTGGTCCACCGCGGCGCCCAGCTGGGCGTCGGCGGTGCGCACCGTGTCGGCGTCGGGGGGCAGCATCTCACCGCGCGCGATGGCCACCGCGATCACCGCGTGCTGCAGCGCGATCTGCTCCTGGGCGGTGGTGAGCGCGGTGAGCCCGGCGGCCGGGCCGGCCAGCGCCGGGGTGTTCAGCTGGCGGTCCAGCGCCGCCTCGAACACGGTCAGCGGCTCGATCAGCCCGGTGTACTGGGCGATCACGTCCGGACCCTGGACGCCGTTGCCGGTGACCTGGTCGCGCAGCTGGGTCACTCGGCTCAGGTTGTCCTGGGCCTGCTGGAAGGCGGTCTGCGCGGCACCGCCCATGGTCGCCGGCTCGCCCACGGCGGTGGCCAGGTCATTTACCGCGTCGTCGGTGGTGCCGAACAGGGTCTGCAGCGCCGCCTTGTCACCGGTGCGGTTGTTCTGCACGAACACGGATGCCTGGTCGCGCTCCTGCTGGAGCTGACCGATCACCGCGGACGCCTTGCCCTCGAGCACCACAAAGCGGTCCACCGCGGCCAGCGCGTTGGCTTGGTTGGTGTGCTCGACAACGCGCGCCACACCAAGCCCGACACCCAACAGGGTCGGCACCAGGAGCACCGCGGCCAACTTGACCGGCAGGCTCCAGTTTCTGGGCTGTAGGCGCTCGAAGCGGCCTACTGCCGTTTCCGTGCTGGTCATGTCAGCGCCTCCCTGCAGCGCGGGGCGGTGTGCCAGGCCGAAGAGCACCGTTCAGCTGTCTGTCCCCCACACCGACACGATCACAGCCTCCGACACGCCAGAAAAAGCCGCGATTGACGCCCGTTGGGGAGACTATGATCTTCTTAGGCATCGTCTGTCTTACCGAGGGCGCGAAGTATAGCCATAGCTCGGGAGGGCGCCGTCACACCAGGGTCGGGAAGCATCTGTCGCCCCACTGGCGTTTGCTAGATAGCGAGTGCTCATGCCCTACTGGGCACGCCCGCGCTCCCTGCTCGACCCTACCGGGGCCTCGCACGTAACCCTACGGAAAGGATCGTCCGTGACCGACGGACCGCTGATCGTCCAATCCGACAAGACGTTGCTGCTCGAGGTGGACCACCCGGACGCGGCCGGGGCACGCGCGGCCATCGCGCCGTTCGCCGAGCTGGAACGCGCCCCGGAGCACATCCATACCTACCGGGTCACCCCGCTGGCGCTGTGGAACGCCCGCGCCGCGGGGCACGACGCCGAGCAGGTCGTCGACGCGCTGGTGCGCTACTCGCGCTACGCGGTGCCCCAGCCGCTGCTGGTCGACGTGGTCGACACGATGAGCCGCTACGGGCGGCTGCAGCTGGCCAAGTCCCCGGTGCACGGCCTGGTGCTGGTATCCCTGGACCGCGCGGTGCTGGAGGAGGTGCTGCGGCAGAAGAAGATCGCCCCGCTGCTCGGCGCCCGGGTGGACGACGACACGGTGGTGGTGCACCCCAGCGCCCGCGGCCACCTCAAGCAGGCGCTGCTCAAGATCGGCTGGCCGGCCGAGGACCTGGCCGGCTACGTGGACGGCGAGCGGCACGCGATCGCGCTGGACCAGCGGGACTGGACACTGCGCGACTACCAGCGCGACGCGGTCACCGGCTTCTGGGCCGGCGGCTCCGGGGTCGTGGTGCTGCCCTGCGGCGCCGGCAAGACGCTGGTCGGCGCGGCCGCGATGGCCGAGGCACAGGCCACCACGCTGATCCTGGTCACCAACACGGTGGCCGGGCGGCAGTGGAAACGGGAGCTGGTCGCGCGCACCTCGCTGACCGAGGACGAGATCGGCGAGTACTCCGGCGAGCGCAAGGAGATCCGGCCGGTCACCATCGCCACCTACCAGGTGATGACCCGCAAGACCAAGGGCGAGTACCGGCACCTCGAGCTGTTCGACTCCAGGGACTGGGGGCTGATCATCTACGACGAGGTGCACCTGCTGCCCGCACCGGTGTTCCGGATGACCGCCGACCTGCAGTCCCGGCGTCGCCTCGGGCTGACCGCCACCCTGGTCCGGGAGGACGGCCGGGAAGGCGACGTGTTCTCGCTGATCGGGCCGAAGCGGTACGACGCCCCGTGGCGGGACATCGAGCAGCAGGGCTGGATCGCGCCGGCCGACTGCGTCGAGGTCCGGGTCACCCTGACCGACGCCGAGCGGCTCAGCTACGCCACCGCTGAGGCCGACGAGCGCTACAAGCTGGCCTCCACCGCACGCACCAAGGAGGCGGTGGTCAAGGCCATCCTGAACCGACACCCGGGCGAGCCGGCGCTGATCATCGGCGCCTACCTGGAGCAGTTGCACGAGCTGGCAGCCGAGCTGGACTGCCCGGTGATCGAGGGGTCTACCAAGAACAAGGAGCGCGAGGAGCTGTTCCAGGCGTTCCGCACCGGCGAGATCCCGAGGTTGGTGGTCAGCAAGGTGGCCAACTTCTCCATCGACCTGCCGGAGGCATCGGTGGCGGTGCAGGTGTCCGGTACCTTCGGCTCCCGGCAGGAGGAGGCCCAGCGGCTGGGCCGGCTGCTGCGCCCCAAGGGCGATCACCGGCAGGCGCACTTCTACTCCGTGGTCTCCCGGGACACCCTGGACACCGAATACGCCGCGCACCGCCAGCGCTTCCTCGCCGAGCAGGGCTACGCCTACCGGATCATGGACGCCGACGACCTGCTAGGCCCCCCCGTCCCCGAAGTAGGCGCCTAACCACCTTCCGCGAGTCGGGGTTCTCAGCACACTGAGTCGGGGTTTTGGGCACACCGGGCCAGGGTGCCAACCAGGGACGGATCCGGGTGCGGCCCTGAGGTAGCGGCGGCCGGCGGGCGGCACGCTTTGTGTCATGGACGAGACCACTGGCGCGCGGAACATCCCCGGCTCGCCGTCACCGACCGAGGACACCACGTCGACGCCGTCGCTCGCCGACGACACCGCACGCGTGCCGACCGACCAGCTGCCCGCCGCGGAGCCGGTGGCCGAGCAGCCGGCCGCGGGGCAGCCCGTGGCTGGGCAGCCGGCCGCCGAGCAGCCCGTGGCTGAGCACCCGGCCGCCGCGGAACCGGCTCCCGGGCAGCCGGTCGCCGAGCAGCCTGTGGCTCGGCCCGAGGAACCGGCTGCGCCGGCGCCCGCCGCCGACCCGGCCTATGCGGCCTCAGCTCCGAGCTATCCGGCCCTACCTCCGGCGTACGGCACTCCACCACCGTTCACTCCGCCCGCGTTCACCCCGCCGCCGCCCGGCACGGGCATCCAGGCGGAGGGCACCGCGGCGGCCGGCACCGGCCGCCCACCGATCCGACTGCGCCGCAGCCGGGACCAGCGGATGATCGCCGGCGTGTGCGGCGGCCTGGCCCAGGTGCTCGGCGTCGACGTGGTGATCCTGCGGCTGGCGCTGGTGCTGGCCACGGTGCTCGGCGTCGGCGCGGGCGTGATCCTCTACCTGGCCTGCTGGATCCTGATGCCAGTGGCCCCGGAGAACGAGTCGACGCCCGCCGCCGAGCAGGCTCCCGCGCCGAGCTACCCAACCTTCTGAACGGTTGTACCACTCGCTGACGAGGCGAGCGACGCCGAAGGGGCGGTACCGGAATGCTCCGGTACCGCCCCTTCGGGATTAAGACGCTGGACTCAGAAGTCCATGCCCCCGCCCATGCCACCGGACGGGTCGCCCGCCGGTGCGGCGTGCTTCTCCGGCTTGTCCGCGATCACTGCCTCGGTGGTGAGGAACAGCGCCGCGATCGAAGCCGCGTTCTGCAGCGCGGACCGGGTGACCTTGGCCGGGTCGATAATGCCGGCCTTGATCAGGTCCTTGTACTCGCCAGTGGCCGCGTCCAGGCCCTCGCCGGCGGGAAGGTTGCGCACCTTCTCCGCCACGACGCCGCCTTCGAGGCCGGCGTTGATGGCGATCTGCTTGAGCGGAGCCTCGAGGGCAACCTTGACGATGTTCGCCCCGGTCGCCTCGTCGCCGTCCAGGCCGAGGCCGTCGAACAGCGAGCCAGCACCAGCCTGCAGCAGAGCCACGCCGCCTCCGGCGACGATGCCCTCCTCCACGGCGGCCTTGGCGTTGCGCACCGCGTCCTCGATGCGGTGCTTGCGCTCCTTGAGCTCCACCTCGGTGGCCGCTCCGGCCTTGATCACCGCAACACCGCCGGCCAGCTTGGCCAGGCGCTCCTGCAGCTTCTCCCGGTCGTAGTCGGAGTCGCTCTTGTCGATCTCGTTGCGGATCTGCTGGACCCGACCGG
>Ga0193742_1001342_pt1 | contig 14883 bp, 15 predicted proteins | sample L2c1metaG_FD_165511 | JGI IMG/M metagenome (GOLD analysis project Ga0193742, IMG submission 165511) | Soil microbial communities from a riparian zone of the East river system, Colorado, United States - L2c1 | ecosystem: Environmental > Terrestrial > Soil > Riparian zone | place: USA: East River... | reverse complement strand
CGGTGATGCGCCGCTCGACCAGGAGCGTCCGGTACCCCATCGGCCACCTCATCGACTCGATCCGGCCTTTAGTTATAAGATAGCAAAGAAAGAAGGGAGCCTCGTCATGGCGAACACCGGCACCCGGGCCGAGCCGCGGATCACCGACGCGGGCGTGGCCGCGCTGCGCGCGCGGATCGGGATCCCCCAGCCGAATCCCGTGCCGCCGCACTACCTGTGCCCCGGGACCGACGCGTTCCGCATCGTGGCGCGCTCCTACGGCGACGACAACCCGCTGTACTCCGACTCCGACTACGCCACGCGGTCCCGCTGGGAGGGACCGATCGCCCCGCCCGCGCTGGTCGGCGGCGACAGCATCATCGGCGAGGACGTCCTGACCGAAGCGGACCTGGCCCGCCAGGACGAGGTCAAGGGCGACCCGCTGCGCGGCGTCCACGCCTTCTACTCGGCATGCCAGCGGGAGTGGTGGCGCCCGCTGCGTCCCGACCGCCGGGTCCACCGGCGCAACGCGCTGGTCGGGGTGCTCGACAAGGCGAGCGAGTTCTCCGGCCGGGCCGTGCACGAGTGGAACGCCAACGTGTTCGCCGACGCCGACGGCACCCTGCTCGCCGGGCAGTACCGGCTCATGATCCGCACCGAGCGGAGCGAGGCGGTCAAGCGCAAGAAGTACGACGCCGTCGAACCCCAGCAGTGGACCGAGGAGGAGATCGCCGAGCTCGACGAGCGGTACGCGGCCGAGCGGCCGCGCGGTGCGCAACCGCGGTGGTTCGAGGACGTCGAGGAGGGCGCGGCGATCACCCCGCTGGTCAAAGGCCCTTTGACGGTCACGGACATGGTGGTCTGGCACACCGGGATGGGGATGGGCGTCTACGGCGTGTCCGCGCTGCGGCTGGCGCACCGGAACCGCCTGCGGATCCCGCGCTTCTACCACCGCGACGAGCAGGGGATGTGGGACGCCATGCAGCGGGTGCACTGGGACCCCGAGTTCGCCCGCCGCTCCGGCAACCCCACGACGTTCGACTACGGGCGCATGCGCGAGACGTGGCTGATCCACGCCTGCACCGACTGGATGGGCGACGACGCCTGGCTGTGGAAGCTGGGCGTCGAGTTCCGCAAGTTCAACTACGTCGGCGACCTGCAGCGGATCACCGGCACGGTGGTGCGCAAGCACCTGGTGGCGGACGCGGCGGGCGTGCACGCCGCCGTGGACCTTGAGCTCGCGGCCACCAACCAGCGCGGCGAGGTCACCGCGCCGGCCACCGCAACGGTGCTGCTGCCCAGCCGCGAGCACGGGCCGGTGACGCTGCCCGCCCCGATCGGTGGCGCCACCACACTGGACGGCGCCCTGCGGGCCTCGATCGACCACTTCGACCGGTCGTGAGTGAACGTTCCGGCCCGCTCGCCGGCCTGCTCGTCGTCTCGGTCGAGCAGGCGGTCGCCGCGCCCTACGCCACCCGCCAGCTCGCCGACCTCGGCGCGCGGGTGATCAAGGTGGAACGACCGGGCCACGGCGACTTCGCGCGCCACTTCGACACCTACGCCAACGGCACCGGCGCCCACTTCGCCTGGGTCAACCGCAACAAGGAGTCGCTCACGCTCGATGTGAAGGCGGCGCAGGGCCGCGCCGTGCTCGACGAGCTGCTCGACCGCGCCGACGTGTTCGTGCACAACCTGGTGCCCGGGGCGGCGCCGCGGCTTGGCCTGGACGGCGCGACGCTGCTGGCGCGCCTGCCCGGGCTCGTGGTGTGCGAGATCTCCGGCTACGGCACGGGTGGGCCCTACGACGAGCGCAAGGCCTACGACCTGCTCATCCAGGCCGAGGCGGGGCTCACCACGATCACCGGCAGCCGCACCGAGCCCGTCAAGCCGGGGATCGCCGTGGCCGACATCGCCGCCGGCATGTTCGGCTTCTCCTCGGTCCTCTCGGCGCTCTACGCCCGCGAGCGCACCGGTGCGGGCGCCGCGTTGGAGGTGTCGATGCTCGACGCGATGGCCGACTGGATGGGCTACCCGCTCGTCGTGCGCAAGCACGGCGCCGAGCCGGACCTGGCCGCCGGCATGAGCCATCCCGCCATCGCGCCCTACGACGCCTACCCGACCGCCGACGGCCGGCTGCTGACCGTGAGCGTCCTGAACGACCGGGAATGGGCCAAGCTGGCGACCACCGTGCTCGGCCGCCCGGACATGGTCGACGACCCCCGGTTCGCGACGAACCAGGCGCGGGTGGCGAACCGGGCGGCGATCGACGAGGTCGTCGGGGCGGTCATCGCCACGCTCGACGTCGAGGCCGCGGTGACCGCGCTGCACACGGCCGGGGTCGGCTGTGCCGTCGTCAACCGGCTCGACGAGATGGTCGACCACCCCCAACTGTCCACAAGGGATCGATGGGTGCGGGTGGCCGCGCCGCACGGTCCGGTGTGGACCCCGCTGGCCCCGCCGGTCAGCTCGGCATGGACGACCCCGGCCGGCGCCGTCCCCGCGCTCGGGCAGCACACCGACGCGATCCTCGCCGAGCTCGGCCGCGACGCCGCCACCATCCGGCGCCTCCACGAAGCCGGTGTGGTGTGAGCCCCACGAGCCGATCGGAGTCACCATGACCTCTGCCGAAGACCTCGAGCAGTTCCGCGACAGCGTGCGCACCGCGCTCGCCACGCTGAGCGGCTCGGCGCGGGTGCGGGCGGCCGTGGCGAACGGCGGCCGGTCCGAAGAGGACACTTGGCGAGTGCTCACGACCCAGCTCGACCTCGCCGGGCTCCTGCTGCCGGAGGACGTCGGCGGTGGCGGGCTCGGCCCGGCCGAGCTGGCCGTGGCCATGGAGGAGGCGGGCTCGGCGCTGCTCGTCGCGCCGCTGTTCGCCACCGCCGCGCTCGCCGTGCCGCTGCTCGTCGCGCTCGGCGACACCGACGCGCTGGCCCGCTACGGGCCGGCGATCGCCGCCGGCACCCGCACGGCCACCGTCGCGCTCGCCGAGGACGACGGCGAGTGGGCGCTGGCCGCGGTCCGCGCCACCGCCCGGCAGGACGGCGAGCGGTGGCGCCTCGACGGGGTCAAGAACTACGTCGTCGAGGGCGCCGACGCCGGTCTGGTCCTGGTGGTGGCCCGCGCCGGCGACCGGACCGCGGTGTTCGCCGTCGACGGCACCGACCCGGCCGTCGGCCGCGAGCGTCTCGTGCCACTGGACCTCACCCGCCCGATGGCCCGGCTCACCTTAACGTCGGTGGCGGCGACGCTCGTCGGCACGCTGGGCGCCGACGCCGCGGTCGAGTCGGCCACGGCGACCTCCAGGGCCCTGCTCGCCGCGGAGCAGCTGGGCGGTGCGCAACGCTGCCTCGACATGGCCGTCGAGTACGCCAGGACCCGCATCCAGTTCGGCCGGCCCATCGGGTCGTTCCAGGCCGTCAAGCAGCGGCTGGCCGACGCCCTGATCCAGCTCGAGTCGGCGCGCTCCGCGGTGTACGTCGCCGTGCGGTCCACGGGCCCCGACCTCGCGGTGCACTCCCGGATCGCCGCGTTCATGGCGGCTGAGGCGTTCTCGGCCGTCAGCGCGCAGAACATCCAGCTGCACGGCGGCATCGGGTTCACCTGGGAGCACGACGCGCAGCTGTACTTCAAGCGGGCGTGGACCAGCGCGCGGCTGCTCGGGCGGGTCGGCGACCACGTCGCGGCCGTCGGCCGCCACCTCGACCAACGGATCGACTGAAGGGGACCACCGATGAGCGAGCTTGCGAGCGAGTCAGAGTCACAGGGCGACCGCGAGCGGCGCGACCGAGCCTGCGAGGGGGCGTCATGAGCGGTTACGAGACTCTGTTGCTCGAGCGGCACGGCCGGGTCGGCTGGCTCGTCCTCAACCGGCCGGAGGCGTTGAACGCCATGAACAAGCAGATGCGCGACGAGCTGGCGCAGGCATGGCTCGAGCTCGACCGCGACCCCGCTGTCCGGGTGATCGTCCAAACGGGAGCGGGTCGGGCCTTCCAGACCGGCGCCGACCTCAAGGAGGTGGCGACCGACGGGCAGGGCATGGCGCGCTACAAGGACGACCTGCTGAGCTTCGACCTGCACTTCACCGCCTGGCACCAGAAGGTGTCCAAACCGGTCATCGCGGCCGTCAACGGGGTGTGTGCGGGCGGCGGGTTGCACTTCGTGGCCGACGCCGACATCGTGATCGCGGCGTCGGACGCCCAGTTCTTCGACCCGCACGTCAGCGTCGGCCAGGTCACGGCCGTCGAGGTCATCGGGCTCGCCAAGAAGATCCCCTTCGAGGCGGCGATGCGCATGGCGCTCGTCGGCGCGCACGAACGCATGAGCGCGCAGCGCGCCTACGAGCTCGGGCTGGTCAGCGAGATCATCGACCCACCGGAGAAGCTCCGCGAGGCCGCACAGGCCCTGGCCGAGAAGATCGCCAGGAACTCGCCGGCCGCCATGGCGGCGACCAAGAAGTCACTCGAGGCCGCGCTTGAGCTCGGCCTCACCGACGCCTGCCGCGTCGGCTCGCAGTACCTCGTCGGCATGTGGGGCCACCCGGACCAGACCGAAGGCCCCCTGGCGTTCGTCGAGAAGCGCGAGCCGCGCTGGGCGCAGGACTGATCACTCCCGAAAGGCGCGTTAGGGACAGCGAACGACCCGAACGCGCCTTTCACAGCACACGGCCGATGCCATGAAGGACCCCTTCATGTCACTCAACGACATGATGGGGTCCTTCATGGCATTGGCTGACGTCTCGAACAGGAGGTGGCCGTCCTCGCGAAGTTGATCGGGAGGGTCCGGGACGCCGGGTGCACCGTGGTCCTCGTCGAGCACAACTTCGGGCTGGTGCTCAGCCTCGGCGAGGTGATCGCTGGCTGATCATCTGATCAAGTACCCGGCGGAGGTCACACGGGCCTGCAGACCACCGCTGCGAATCCGATCTGGTTCGCGCTGAGTCTCTTTGACACGGACCGCCGAAAACTCGGCTTGAGCAAACGGAGGAAGAACCGGATGGGGCTACCGGGCAGGCGCACATGATTGACGAACACGTACGGGGACTCTCGAATGGGTTGGAGAAGGGCCGAGTCGTCGACAGCGGCTTTGTGCGTGAACCAGCCTGCGATGTCCTCCCACGTCCGGAGGGCGCGTTCGGGGTCTGTCGCGGTGAAGTGGTTGAACAGGAAGGCCCCGGCCTTCGAACGGTCGATGTCACCGATGCGCCTGGTGTTGCGTGCCGCCATGACAAGGTCGGCGTCCAGGTCGCGGTACGCCTCGGCGGCCTCGACCGTTGTGATCGTTTCTGGTGAAGTCGTCTGGATGAGGACCATCACGTCGAACCGCGGACCGTTCTTGGCCGGAGGGATCACGACGGCTTCGTAGACCGCGACCGAGACCACCTCGGCAAGTGTGTTCAGTCGACGGGCCACGCTCGCGCACTTCGTGAGTACCTCGGCGCGGGTCACGCTCTTGCCCACGAAGGGCATCCCGCGTGGCGGATCGATCCGCATCCCGACGTAGAGATAGCCGTAAGGCGCGGGCTCGGTGAACGTGGCCTTACGGTGGCGAAGACTCCGGTCGCCGGTGGTCATGTCCGCTCCTAACCTGTCATGGCGACTGCCTCTCGACGGCGGTGAGAGGCGGGGTGTCGCCGGACGCCACCCTGACTGTAGCAAATAATCGAACGACCGATTAGTTTCTAGCGCAGAGTGACACCGGACAGGGGAGGGCGTGTATGGATGGCAGGTCGGACGAGGGCACAACGAGGAGGCGGCGCCCCGGACGGCCGCGGAAGGCGGACGCGAGCGACACCAAGACCATCCTCCAGCACGCCGCGCTGCGCCTGTTCGCGCAGAAGGGCTATGCCGGAACGTCGATCCGGGCGATCGCTCGGGAGGTGGGGCTGAGCGAGAGCGTGCTGTACGCCCACTTCGCCAGCAAGCAGGCGATCTTCGACGCCGTACTGGCCGAGTTCGGACCGATGGGTCCGATCGACATGGCGGGCCAGGTCGACCCTGATCTTGCCGAGATCGATCCGCCGCGGTATCTCCGGGAGCTCGTGCGCGCCTTCCTGGACGAATGGGACCGCCTGGACGCACGGCTGCTGATCAGCCTGATGGCCAGGGATGGTCTCCTGCACAGCCCCGCCCTGCGGGAGGCCCTCCAGGCCATGAGGGTGGCTGTGACCCGGCTGCTGGACGGCTGGATCAGCGCCGGTCGCATACCGCGCAACCTTGGCTCAGCAGAGGATCTCGCCTTGCTGTTCACCGGCCCCATCGGTCTGACCCGAATCCTGCATCTACACGCCGACGCGACAGACCACGAGCGCACGACAGCGCGCGCCGAGATCCTCCGTCACGTCGAGACCTTCACCCGGGCTGTCTTCCAACTGGCCGCCACGAACCATGACTCCTCCGACGCCGCGCCCTAACCAGCGACCCAATCCCACACGTTCAGCCCTTGCCGCCCGCCGCCGGCGATCAACGCTCTCGAGGATTCAAGAACCGCGTGGTGGATACCCCCTCGCCGAGAGCTCATGAGGAGGCAGCGGTGATTCTCGACAGAGAGCTCGCGGGACGTGCCGCGCGCGGTGAGCCGACGGCCGCCGCGGAGCTGCTGGAGCGGTTCCGGCCGGGCGTGGTGCGTTACTGCTGGGCGCATCTTGGCTCACTGGGGCGCGGTCATGTGTCGCCGGACGATGTGGCGCAGGATGTGTGCCTCGCGGTGTTCGAAGCGCTGCCCCGTTTCCGTGACCGAGGGACGCCGTTCGCGGCGTTCGTCTACCGCATCGCCGCGAACAAAGTGGCGGACTCATTCCGGGCGGCGCGCCGTGCGGCGGCCGTCCGTCCTATCGAGACAATGCAGGAACCAGCCGACGACCAGTGGGATCCCGAGCGGTGCGCGGTGATCGCCGACATGTCCCGCCGCATGCTGCGGCTCCTGGACGATCTGTCCGACACCCAACGGGAGATCGTCGTGCTCCGAGTGGCCGCCGGGTTGTCCGCCGAGGAGGTCGGCGAGGTCCTCGGCAAGACCGCGGCGGCCGTGCGGATGGCGCAGTCACGCGCGCTGACGCGGTTACGTGAGCGGGCACGCGACCAGGAGTCGACGGACGAGGTGGTCGCATGACCACCCGCATCCCGTTCGACGGCGATCACGGCGCTCCGATGGACCTCACCACACTGCACGAGGACGATCTGCTGCTCGACCAGCTCGGTCGCGGCGAGGAGCCGACGAACAGCGGAACCGTGGCGGCGACACTGTCCCAGTGGCGGGCGACGTTGCCAGAAGCCGGACCGCCGGACGACCAGCTGCTCGCAGCCGCCATGGCCGCCGTCCGACGACCACGCCCGCCCAGGAGGTGGGTCCGCGGATCGACGATCGCGGCGACCGCGCTACTGCTCGCCTGCGGTGCCGTGACAGCGGCGGCTGAACATGCGGGCCCCGGCAGCCCCTTGTGGCCGGTCACCCAGCTCCTGTTCCACGATCAGGCCGAGGCACGGGCGGCGGCGGATGCCACGGCTCACGCCATCGCAGAGGCCCGCGCCGCAATTGGCGACGGGCGGTTCGGCCAGGCATCCAGACTGCTCGACGACGCGGCCTCGCTCGTCGAACGGGTCGACGACCGAGCGGACGCGAACCGGCTGAGCGCCGAGATCGCCGCACTGCGAGCGCGGATCCCGGCCGGCACCGGAGAAACCGACGACCCAGACGTCCGACCCCCGTCCTCGGAAGCGCCGGAACCGCCGACCCGGCAGCTGCCGACCAACCCGAACCCGCCGCCGGTGAGCGCACCTCCAGCCGAACCCGGCACCAGCCCCGTGCCCAGCCAGGACCCGGCCCCGCCGAACATCATTGACATCCCGTCCCCGCCCCTCGTTCCGGAGAGCCCCATCCTGCCCACGCCGGACCTCACGACTACCGCGGTAATACCTCCGCCGGCGTAGTTCACTAGGCCGGTTGCCGGAACTCTGCTCCACTCCCGAGATTTGTGCCGTCCTGGGTGTTGCGCCGAGGACGCGCCGCCGATGTACGGCTGTCGAGAACCATCTCGGCCCATATTCCCAGGAGCGCCATGCGGCAGTCGGCGAGGACGGCGGATCTCACGTGCTGGCAACGGGTACTGGCGCGCGAATCGCCGCGAACCGGACGGTGACGCTTCAACTGCGCGAAACAACAGCGGAGGCAATGGTGCAACGTCGCTCCGACAACTCGGTGAAGCACGAGGAGACGAGATCGATCCGGGTGTTGCTCGCGGAGGACATCGATCTGTTCCGCACGGCACTCGTGAGCGTGTTGTCGCAGGAGGTGGACATCGAGGTCGTCGCCGACCTGAAATGCGACCAACAGGTCGTCTCCGTGGCGTTACGTCTGCGACCTGACATGGCGGTGGTCTCCGTCGACATGTCGGACCCTCAAGGCCTGTCGATAGTTCGTGACCTGCGCAAGCGGCTGCCGGAGTGCCGGATCGTCGCCCTGACCGTGCAGCAGCCCGTCGGACTGCTCCAGCGGCTGCTGGCGGTGGACGTGTCCGGCGTGGTCGACAAGAACGCCCCTGCCACGCGGCTGCTGCACACGATCCGCCGCGTGGCCGACGGCGACACGGTGATCGAGGCGAATCTGGTGATCATGGCGCTCACAGCGGGGAACAACCCGTTCACGCCGAGGGAGCTGCACGTGTTGAAGCTGGCGGCCGAGGGCGCGAGCGGACCGGAGATCGCGAAGCGACTGTTCCTGACGCCGGGGACGGTGCGGAACTACCTGTCGAACGCGATGAACAAGACGGGCGCGCGCACGAGGATCGACGCGATCCGAATCGCGACCGACGCGGGGTGGCTGTGAGACGGGCCCGTGCCCACCGTGCCTGCGCGACGACCGCGCCCTCGGCGACGACGAACGAGGATCCACCTGACCCTTCATGACCACCGGTATACAACCGCCGTCTTACGGTCACCCGACGCCGACCCGACGTGGCCGTGCCGACTCGGCCCGCCCACGCCGCTGGTCCGGTTTTGTCGGTGGCCGGTGTCACACTGTTCCGCGTGTCGGGACGACGTGACTTCAGGAGGTACCAATGACCGGCGTTCGCGTGCTCGTCGGCACCCGCAAGGGCGCCTTCGTGCTGACCTCGGACGGGGCCCGTAAGAACTGGGAGGTGGCCGGGCCGCACTTCGGCGGGTGGGAGATCTACCACGTCGCGGGCTCCCCCGTGGATCCCGACCGGGTGTACGCGTCGCAGACCTCGGCGTGGTTCGGGCAGCTCATCCAGCGCTCGGACGACGGCGGGCGGACGTGGCGGACGGTGGGCAAGGAGTTCCTCTACGACGGGGATCCCGGTACGCACCAGTACTACGACGGCACGCAGGTGCCGTGGGAGTTCAAACGGGTGTGGCACCTCGAGCCGTCACTGTCGGATCCCGACCTCGTGTACGCGGGCATCGAGGACGCCGGGTTCTTCCGCACCACCGACGGCGGAACGAACTGGGACGAGCTGCCCGGGCTGCGCGCGCACGGCACCGGCCCGTCCTGGGGACCGGGTGCCGGCGGGTTGTGCCTGCACACGATCCTGCAGCACCCCACCGACCCACAACGGCTGTTCATCGCGATCTCGGCCGCCGGGGCGTTCCGCACCGACGACGGCGGCAAGTCATGGACGGCGATCAACCGAGGCCTGGTCTCCGACGGCATCCCCGACCCGGATGCCGAGGTCGGCCACTGCGTCCACCGGCTCGCCATGCACCCCGCGCGGCCGGACACGCTGTACATGCAGAAGCACTGGGACGTCATGCGGTCCGACGACGCCGGGGACAACTGGCGCGAGGTCAGCGGGAACCTGCCGAGCGACTTCGGGTTCCCGATCGCCGTGCACGCGCACGAGCCGGAGACCATCTACGTCGTGCCGATCACCAGCGACTCCGAGCATTACCCGCCCGAGGGTCGCCTGCGCGTGTACCGGTCGCGGACGGGCGGCGACGAGTGGGAGCCGTTGACGGCGGGCCTGCCGCAACAGCACTGCTACGTCAACGTCCTGCGCGACGCGATGGCCGTCGACTCCCTGGACGACTGCGGCATCTACTTCGGCACCAGCGGCGGCCAGGTGTACTGCTCCCCCGACTCCGGCGACACGTGGTCGCCGATCGTGAGCCACCTGCCCGGCGTGCTCTCCGTGGAGGTGCAGACGTTGTGAGTGTTCGCGTCAAGCTGCCGACCCATCTGCGCAGGCTCGCGGGCGTCGACGGTGAGGTGAGCCTGGACGTGACCGGTGAGGTCACCACCGAAACGGTGCTCGCGGCGCTGGAGGCGCGCTACCCCGTGCTGCGCGGCACCATCCGCGACGCGGCGACCGGCCGCAGGCGCGCCTACGTCCGCTACTTCGCGTGCGAGCAGGACCTCTCGCACGACCCGCCCGGCAAGCCGTTGCCCCCTCGGGTGACCGACGGTTCGGAACCGTTCCTGGTGGTGGGGTCGATGGCAGGAGGCTGACCCGCACGGCGAATAGCTACCGGATGGCGGTCACCCATTCGTCGATGGTGATGACGTCCGCCTGTCGGGGGAAGACCTTCTCGGTGAGGACTCGGTGTACCTCGGGGTCGGCGTCGAGGCAGCCGTCGGACAGGACGGTGAGGCCGAAGTCGAGGTCGGCGGCCTGGCGCAGCGTGGAGAGGACGACACCGCTGGTGGCGATGCCGGTCAGGACAAGGTTGTCGATCTCACCCGACCGGAGCACCAGGTCGAGGTCGCTTCCGGCGAACGCGCTGACGCGTTTCTTGGTGACGACGATGTCGCCGGAGCGAGGTGCGATGTCCGGATGGATCCGAAGGTCCGCGTCGCTCCCGGCGAACGCGCCGGTGTTCCGGATCGCGCCGAACGCCTTGTTGCGGGCGCTGATCTCCGGGAAACCGGGACGGAAGCCGACGACCACGTAGATCACCGGGAGGCCGGCGCCGGTCGCGGCGTCGATGGCGTTTCGCAGGCGGGGCAGGTAGTCGACGTCGCTGCCGTACCTGTCCACAATGGTCTGTTGGACGTCCATCACGAGTAGAGCCTGCTTCGTCATGCGTGCTTTCCTTTCGGCGGTTCGATTCGCTGGTGGCGGCCGCGTAGCGCGGAGGCGAGCGCGCCGACGATGGCCATGGCCGCGGCGAGGCTGAAGACAGTGACGAGACCGTCGTGGAATGGTCCGGAAACGAGTTGGGGGAAGAACCGGGTCCCGGTCAGGATCTGTGCGTTGTGCGCGGGCAGTGTGTCCAGGACGCCACTGGGCCCGAGCAGCTTCCCGATGGGGTTCTCGCCGAGGAAGGTCGCGAACAGCGTGCTCACCGGCGGCAGGTCCGCCACCTGATCCGCTGCCGCCGCGGACACGCCCTGTGCCCGCAGACCGCTGCCGAGTGCGCTGGGCAGCGACGTGGCCAGACCGGTGATCATCAACGAGAAGAACAGTCCGATGGACAGCGCGGTGCCCGAGTTCTGGAACGTCGAGCGCATCCCAGACGCGACCCCGCGTTGCTCGGGCGCCACACTGCCCATGATCGCCGAGGTGTTGGGGGCGGAGAACATGCCCTGACCGAGACCGCTGAGTAGTAGCAGGCCCGCGAACACGGGGTACGGGAAATCCACCGGCAGCATGAGCAGGCCAACCAAGGCGGCGGCCACCAGTAGCAGCCCGGTGGTGGCGAACAGCCGCGCGCCGAACCGGTCCGACAGGTAGCCGGAGGTCGGACCGCCGAGGAGGAACCCGACAGTCAGCGGCAGCATGAAGATGCCGGCCCACAGCGGTGTGCTCTCGTAGGCATAGCCACGCAGTGGCAGCCAGATGCCCTGCAACCAGATGATCAGCATGAACTGCATGCCGCCGCGGGCGATCGCGATCAGCAGCGCCGCGAGGTTGCCGGCGGCGAACGCGCGGATCCGGAACAGGCTGAGCGTGAACATGGGTTCGCGGATCCTGGTCTCCGTCACGCAGAACGCGATCAGCAACACCACGCCGGCGCCCAGCCCACCGAGCACCACGGGGTTGGTCCAGCCGGTCGAATGCCCGCCGTAGGGCTGGATCCCGTAGGTGATCGCGGCGAGCAGCGCACCCGCCCCGGCGGTGAACGTGAGGTTGCCGACCCAGTCGATGCGGCCCGGCTGGCGGGAACCGATCTCCCGCAGGCTCCGGTACGACCAGATGGTGCCGATCACGCCGATCGGGACGCTCACCCAGAACACCGCGCGCCAGTCGATTGTCGCCAGCAGCCCGCCGGCGAGCAGTCCCAGGAACTGGCCGGCCAGCGCGGTGATCTGGTTGACGCCCAACGCCATGCCACGCTGGCGGGCGGGGAAGGCGTCGGTGAGGATCGCCGCCGAGTTCGCGGTCAGCATGGACCCGCCGACGGCCTGCACGATCCGGAAGCCGATCAGCCACAACGCGCCGGGGCCGCCGGTCAGCGGATCGACCGACAGGATCAGCGAGGAGACCGCGAAGATCGCGAAGCCCATGTTGTACATCCGGACCCGGCCGAACATGTCGCCAAGCCGGCCGAGCGCGACCACGAGCACCGCGGACACCAGGATGTAGCCGAGAATCAGCCACAGCAGGTAACCGATGTTGCCGGGGGCGAGCGGGTCGAGGCCGATGCCCCGGAAGATCGCGGGCAGCGAGATGATCACGATCGAGCCGTCGATGGCCGCGATCAGCACGCCCATCGTCGTGTTCGAGAGCGCGACCCACTTGTAGCGCCCGCCTGTTTCCGGCTCGACGGTGGCGGTCACATCCGCTCCGCGAGCCGGTCGAGCAGTGGCAGCACCGAGTGCAGCTTCCTGCGCTCGGCGGCCGTGAACTCCCGCTCGAGGGTGTCGACCAGCCGCCGCGCCGAGACGGAGCGCCGGTCGGCCACCACCTTGCGGCCCGCCGCCGTGACAGCCATCACCGCCCGGCGCCCGTCGGCCGGATCCTGGCTGCGGCTCACCAGGCCACGCTCCTCCAGCGCGGCGAGCGTGGTAGCCATGGCCTGCGGGCGTGCCCCCTCCAGGGTGGCCAGCGAACCCGGCGAGTCCGGCCCGTCCCGATCCAGCCGGGCCAGCACGGACCCCTCGGAGAGCGTCACGTCCCCGACGGCGCTCTTCCCTTGCCGCAACTTACGCACGATTCGACCCATGACCAGCCGGAGCGCTGCCCCCACCTCGCCCGGATCGGCCACGGGCGTCCCGGTTCCATCCACAAGTACTAACAGTACATTAATTAATTCACTGTAACTATCTCGCCGGCAAGATCGGTCTATTCCGAGCAGGTCTCGCCTGACCTTGGGATCGCACGGCTACATAGGCCGGCAGGGCGTGCGCGCCCCCGCGGGAGTCGCGCACGCCGCACCTGTCAGAAGTGGGTGTCCTGAACCCAACCCCAACGCTTGGCGTTCGGTACGTACACCTTGGTCCAGCCGGCGTTCCGCTCGGCGGTCCGGTGGACGTGCCAGCCGGCGTCGACATTGCCGATCACGAACCGGTTCGCCGCGTCTCGGAGGGTGCCCTTGCTGCTGATCTCCTGACGGGAGTCGACGACCGAGCCAGGGGTGACCCGGAAGTCGACGGTCCGGTAGTGGTCGGCCTCCACCGCGCTGCGGCCCTCCAGAATCCGCTGCGGCGCCGGCCGACCGGCCGGGTAGGAGCTGGTCGGGGTCGGGAACGGCTCGCCGCCGACCGAGGTGCCGATGCACGTCGGATCCACGAACCCCCACCATGCGTGGGTCGGGCTCTTGCGGTACTTCTTGTCACTGATCATCGCGTAGTGGGTGTTGACGTTGTACCGCCACGCGACGATCTCACCCGGCGCGATCCGCCATGCCGGGTCGTTCCCGATGACACCCTCCTTCGGGTAGTTCTCGTACACCTGGCAGGTCTTCGCCACCGTGTAGTCGAGAATCAGGGCCACGTCGCGGGCCGCGACAGCCGTCGGCGACGCCACCATCGCCAGTACCGCGCTCGCCGCGAGCCCCAGCACCGAGCCCCGCATGATCCGGTTGCGCATGCGTCTCCTCCCAATCCGGTTATCTTCGACCAGATACTCACCCTTCCGGTGACAAAAGCACCCACAGGTGTGCACGCGCGGTCGCCGGCACTACTCAACGGAACAACCAACTGCTGACACGAGGTCGGGATGGTCGGCGGGAATGGTCGCGATCGCCCGGCGGCTCGCGTGAACGGCGCACTGCAACGGTTCTCGACTACCCCTGGGCCTGGTCACGGGCCGGCATGGGCAGGAACCCGAACGTGGCCGCTCTCTGAGGATGCGGCGCTGGTGCCGTGATCCACGCCATAGTCGAACCCTGTCAGGAATCTGGGAGCTGTCTCGTTCAGAGCGCAAGCCAACAGACAGGAGCAGGAACATGGGGCATCGCATCGTGGTCCTTGGCGCCGGATACGCCGGAGCCTCCGCCGCCGGGTACCTCGCCCGCCACCTCCACCCCGACGACTTCGAGATCACCGTCGTCAACGCCGAACCCGACTTCGTCGAGCGGATGCGCCTGCACCAACTCGCCACCGGCCAGGAGCTGCGCCGCTATGGATTGGCGAAGATGTTCGCGGGCACAGGCATTCGGCTGCGACTGGCGCACGTCACCGCTGTCGACGCCGAGCACCGGACCGTCACCGTGACCGACGGCGAGGGCACCGACCGGCTCGAGTACGACTCCCTCCTCTACTCGCTCGGCAGCACCGCCGCCGACCACGGCGTTCCGGGCGTGGACGAGCACGCCTTCCACGTCGCCGGACGGCCGGCGGCGCTGCGCCTGCGCCAGCGACTGCAAGCTCTGGGCGAGAACGGGACGGTGCTGGTCGTCGGCGGCAACCTGACCGCGATCGAGGCCGCCACCGAGATCGCCGAATCCCGGCCCAGGCTCCAGGTCACCCTCGCCACCAGCGGTGAGCTGGGCGGTTGGCTGGGCC
>Ga0193742_1001341_pt1 | contig 14887 bp, 23 predicted proteins | sample L2c1metaG_FD_165511 | JGI IMG/M metagenome (GOLD analysis project Ga0193742, IMG submission 165511) | Soil microbial communities from a riparian zone of the East river system, Colorado, United States - L2c1 | ecosystem: Environmental > Terrestrial > Soil > Riparian zone | place: USA: East River... | reverse complement strand
GGGGATGTTCAATGCATGGGACGTGAGTGGGAGGGTTCTTGGAGAGCTTGGGGGGGGGCGGTAGCCCATGTCCAGGGTTTGCCGGTAGGGAAATAAGGCCTATTGTTCTCCAGATATTTAGTGTCCATGGACTCGCATCTAGAGATAAAGGCTGTGCATTTGCGTGAGTAGCTTGGGTGGGTCGAGTCTGGACCACATGTTTGACATTGAGCTGGGTGGTTAGGGGGACAATTGGCTGTGGGGTGAGATTCGCTGGCACAATGGGCGCATACCTCCTTATTTTTGCATGTAGCTCTTATGTGACCGTAGCCTTGGCATTTATTGCAGCGTATCGGTTCGCGGAGGTCTTTCTTGACCTTATAACTTGACCTTCGACAAAGACCTTTTCACAGAGTAGGTGATTGGCCAATTCCGGTGTGGAGCAAGAGACTTTGAGGGAGGCGGTCTTCTGGTTGGGGGATCTACGGTCCAGGTGTTTGAGCCATGTGGCCGAGTTGATGGAGCCGGAAGGGAGGTTGTTGTTGGTTTCAACAGCTTTGAGGTAGTTGGCATCAGTCGGGTCGAAGTCACCCATGCAAGGGATGAATTTAAACACAAGGTTGTAGCTCTTGGTCTTGATTATGGCAGACTGACCTAAGTGAGAGGATAACAGGTAAGCGTGTTCAGTTGAACATGTTCAGAAACAGTTAGCAGATGGGGCAGAGTCAAAGTCGAGTAGGAACACTCTACACTCATGGGTTTGAATGCCACGGAGACAGGTTTTGGTGTTGGGTGTGTCATTTTGGTCCCAGGAGTGTTGGGATATCTCTTCAATATCTTCAAGGGATTTGTTGATGTCTTCACAGATTTTCTGTAAGGCGGTTTAGGATCGGTCAGCTGGAGTTGTGGTGTCTTCAGGATTGACCTGGATTAAAATGGTGCGGGCTGTAAGTAGTAAGCGCTGTTGAAGACGTGTGGAGGAGAGAGAAGTGTTTGGGTTATAGGTGGAGGGAGGGAGGGAGGTCTGAGGTGGATGGAGACTGGGGAGGGATGGCCATTGGGTGGAGGGGGGATGAGTGGGGAGGTTGAGTGTGTTGAGTTTGGCAGTGATGTTGGTCAGGGACTCGATTGAAGACTTAGTTTGGGCAACGGCATCTTTGAGGTCGAGGGTCGCGTTAGCCTGTTGGGTGGAGCTAGCGTCAAAGAATGGGAGGCGGTCAGATTGCTGGTAATGTCCGTGAGGTCAGATTTAATTTTGGTTGCCACTGCCGAGGCGATGGCTGAAGAGATCTTATCGGTTACATCATCCTCAAGAAGGAAAGCTGCCGCACGAATGGCGTTGGCAGCTTCCAATGGGATTTTAGGGAGAAGTGAGGCCGTTAGGAGGATGTTGACAATCTTCGTGCAAGTGTAACTCTCGCCGTTGAGAATCCACCCTTTAGTTTCCAGCCATTTCCGGGCTTCAGAGGGGTTGGAGACTGGGCCAGGGCTGCCAGCAATCAAGGCGTTGATGTCGGATTGAGTGTTAAGGTTACGTTGGGGGTGGCCTGGGGTCCCTTCTTGAGTGGATGAGCTGGTGGACGGTTTGGTGGTTTTGGACTTGTCTCTGTCTTTATCTCTGTCCATTGTTGGCTGGCAGATTGGGGCAGGGAGGGGGGGTGGGGAGTGGGGAATTAAGGGTTATTAGATCAGTTGAAGCAGTAAAACGGAGAAGGTGACTGAGTATGAGGATGTAAGGTAGCTTAGTTGGCAACGGAATCCGGGACCCCGAGAGGGAAGGTGGGAGTAAGAAGACAAGAAGCGTTCCATGCTGCATCTTATCAACCGATGCTGCGCATCATTTGCGCATCATGAGTTCATGATCCTATATTCGGCATCATAATTATTCAAGATCCGACACAAGTGCAAACAAATATACCAAATCTATTTCTGTTACCGACCACCCTCTAAAGAAACTTGAATTCGACAAAAGGCGGTCGACTCGAGCAATTTTCAGCTGCGATGGCATCCTCTGATCATGAAGCGGCTCCGCCGACGCTTGTGAACATCGCACTGGATTTACAGATCATAATCTGCACATTTCTTCGACCGTCCGACATCTTGGCATTGCGTCAGGTATGTCATCGATCAACATTTGGGTCTTTTTTGCTTAAAGTCAATGATCCCCCATTAAGACTTGTAAAGCCTTTCAACCTCCTACACGACAGCGTGTAGTTTGGGTGGATGCTCTTCATCGAGTATGCTTTGACAACACTCTTTTTCTACCAAGTTTCCCTATACCCGATATGACTGTTGTAGAACTCGAACATGCTGCGATGAGGCCGCGTAGGTGGATTGAGTTCTGCACCGCGTTCGAAAAACAACATCTTAATGACTCTGGCGCGGGACCACGCCCCAGCACAACTAGAATTATTGAGCGTCCGCCTGTGGCCCAGATGAATCTCAACTCTGATCTTTTCATCGTGCCAGGTGGGCGGTTCCTGGTCGGCCATTCGAATCATGGTATTTTCATTTGGGATTTGGGCTATACTTCAAGTACCGATTGCAAGTTAATTGCTTCAGTCAAAAGGGAAAGCGAATCTTACACTTACATGGTTCAGGCCACCCTAGATGGTATCGGCCTCATAATCTTGTCGTCTCAGCCGTAAGCTCAAATCACAAGATCAATATTTGTCGATATTAAATTCTTTTAGATACAAGGACTGTTGTGTTTATGAGATTTACCCCCAAAGCGAAACACCTCAGCTGATCCAAATCGCCCATCTCGATTTCGACGCCCGTAAGGACCCTCCGGCTCACGTATTGCCTGACAAAGTGATATGGTATGGCTTCTACGAGGACAGGATCGTTTTCAGAGTCTGGGACTTTCGAGTGAACCATTCAATTAGTTTCTCTGCCGATGTCGCCATCAAAAGATTTGACTACACTGTCGAGGTATATTACAGCACGTTGAAATTAACTCCTGACCCAATTCTTTTGGTAGGTAATGGCGACGAAGACAGCAATCATCGCCTTAAGTCAAGAAGAAATATTAGTCTGGGCCATCCCACCTCTATCACCTCAACCGCCGGACTTTTTCGATCACAATCCTACTCATATACCACCACTCTTGGGAATCAAATTCCCGGATGTTATTTTACCTCACACTGAACTTGATCCATGGAAAACGATCTCTCCATGGTATTTTGGCTCTTCACAGCCCCTTTATTTCAACATTTTAGGCCGAGATTCAAAACTTCATTGGTTCAAAATCATCGTCAAACCCGACCTCTATGACACCTCTCTCCACGTTATAAATGCCGAAGTCGCTCATATTTTCGACAACGACGACGTATTCCTCCAGCCATACAGCATTTGCGAAGATACCCTTGTCGCCTGCTGGGATGAGACTATTTCGGGACAATCTGCTGTATTTGCGGGAACAACGTCATCTCTCTTTGCCAACGTCATCTCACACGTCGGACCCGCAGCTGGGGTGTTGTTATCCGCGGCTGGATACCCTTATTCCTTATGCCCATCATCCGGTAGAATTGTGTGTCTCCACGACGATAGGAACAGAATAGTTGTCGTAGATTTCCTCCGATAAGTATAGGTTCATTATCTGTCATGGCAGCTCAGCTATCATAGGAGCGGTTCGTTTAGTCAATCTTTCTTTCAAAATAAGGTGAGACAGGAAATAGTTGTACTTAGGGTTCAATTTAGCAGTCAATTTTAGCAGGGTTAATTTTTTTTTCGGATTGATTTACTTTTTACAATCCAAAGTTTTTTTTCAATAGCTTCATAATCGCACGAGTAATGAAATTTGAGTCTTAGATGAATACACCTGCTGTAGGAATAAACCGGAACTATTCATTATCTAAATAAAATATATTACTACCTGTTCTGGAATACGACGATTTGTAGTTCTTTGAGCAATCTTTGAGCGGAAATTTCACCCAGATCTCACAGTGAGAATTTTCCAAAACCCCGACACTACCTCGTGTTGTCACTTAAGGAGGCCAACTGTATATGGTGTCGCTCTTTGATGCCATGGGGGGGGTCGTTAAATTTTTTGGTATTGGCTGCGGTGTCGAAGACGTCCGAGTCGGAAAATATGATTTGGGACTATCATTATTGCAGCGCGATCGAACTTTGCCAGCAATCAAAATATGTTGTTGGACAGGGAATTTTTGATTTAGATGTAAGTTTGTCCTCTATGAGTGAGTTATTGTAACTAACGCCTTTCTCTAGGATTTGGCTCAATATTTCCGACAAGTCTCCTGCACGACAAACAAAACTTTGAATTTATCCTCGCATAAATTGTGAAAAAATTGACACCCCCTATCCTCAAAAGCATTGACTTGCCTTGAGGCTCAGAGTTATATCCGTCAACCATATCCGAACCCAACGCTCAGCAATAAGAATGGGATGATATCTGAGATGAGCACGTCCAACCCGCGCTTAAGGTTCAATCGATGTCGATGTCCTTTCGACAGGCATTGGTCATGTCAAGGAAACCTCAACAGGACGCATTTGAGCTCAATAGTTCTCGCTTGAATACATACAAGTTCAAAGCAAAAATGGCGATCAAGTCAAAGCTGTGGTTGGGCACGAATATGTGATGAATGTGTGTTCATTTCCAAAGATGTCCCCAATGACGACGATACAGATAGTAGTTGTGAGTTGTTGTGAGAAACGTGAAGGCGCATTACGACGAGTCATTAGATAATGAATGGAAGGAGAATGAAGATGTTGAAAGCACAACTCGCCTATCAACCTTGGCGGAAACCAGTATACAGGGTACACTGTGGACGGAGTGCCAACTGCGTTGGAGATACGTCGCGCAATCGGATGAATCATGACCATGGACTATTAGAAGCATAACTGTCGAGCGTCGTCTTCTTCACACTCGAAGGCATACTCCAAGGATCTGCGTGGAAGCCCACCCCTCCATTTACCGATCCATCCAAAGACCCGAACCCTAATCCGGAACTAGAAGAGGCAAAAGGATTTGGCATGACCGGTGGTGAAGGAAGTCTTCCATTATACAGAGAGTGATCTGTTGAAGACGGTGCTGTGTTGACAGAGGGAGAAGTAGAGGATACGCCCCAGGGTGGGGCAACACCATCAGGAAGGGTGAGAGAACTGTCCGGCCGAGGTCGTGGAGTACGTGATATATATGAAAGGTCGTCTTCGAAATTGTTGAACGACGATATTGTCTTGCGATCCATAATTGCGTATGTTTCATCACCTTGCTCGTCTTTCCCGTTGTAAATATTCTCAGATATTGAACGGGAAAAGGAAGACGTGGTCGGGTCCTCACGTGAGGTAAATCTAGCAATACTTCGTGGTGCCGTGTCTTCGATAGGCTGGTTGTTCGGAGGTGTTGATTGAGGTCGTTTGAATGGGACAGCAGTAGGAGGCGATGCGAGTCTGGATGAAAATTTCTTGGCTGATGGTGGCGGTGGCGCTTGAGATTTGCTAGGATCCTGTTCGACTTCTTGAAGAACGTCTTTGATTGCGTTTAAATCAAAACCAGCATGTATAGGCAGATGAGAGGACAGAGGTTTGTCGTTGGGCGGTGTGGATGGTCTGGATGTAGTGAGGGTTTCTCTTTCAGAATTTGTGATTGTAGTTGATGACATGGCAGGTGAAGACGTTTGCATTCTTGGCGGCAGGTCGTCGTCAACCTCGACCACGCCAGCCTTATTGAATGAGTCATTGGTATTTTTCTCTAGATTGGCAAAAGTCGCAGTTGACGGTGGTCGTACTACAGATTTCTGTGGCGATGTACTAGTCTTCTTCCGCGAAAACCATCCAGATTTCTCCCGATTGTCTTCCTCTCGAACAACAATACGATCTTCGGTAAAATCAGGTTCCTATAAAGTCGATAAGCATGCTGAATAAAACACAAAGTTCGTAAACGCACCTCTGGCTCGTCAAAGAAATCCGAGAACACTGGAAATCCAAGCTGGTCAAGAATTAAAGGCATGAAAGTCCTATAGCTCATATGACCTGCAATCTTATCCGTCACGTCGACATTCTCCAACCCTGGCACATTCTGTACCGGTCTCAACCCAGCCACCGTACCAACGCCTCCGCTCGTAGCTCTGAATAGGTAATTCAAGACCCAGTCGTTCTTGGCAAACGCATTCACGTATCGTCCAGAGACAACAGAGCGAGTTTCGCACCATAAACTCTGTGACGCTGTAAGAGTTGCTCCGAGTAAAAATACGTCTTGCACAATGCCGAACTGTTTTTGTTTGGCTAGCTCCACAAGGGCGTAGAAGATTACGCGAGCACCCAGGGAGAATCCAATGAGGGTAATGGGACGCACGCCCAGATGACGACGGATCAGGACATCAGCGAGGACGCGTCCCGCAGCTCTAGCACGATCCAACGCATTACTCCAGGGATTGTCGATCAAGTATCCAAGTTTCGTGAGAACTGTCAAGGTTTCAGACAACGTTTAGGAAAAGCTAAATAAGGCACACACTGATTGGCCATTGAAGGGCAGACATCAAACCCGTCATAATCGTTGCCTGTAGAACGGTCATCCCAATCTGTGACAAAACCTCCCCCGTCAGAATCTTCAACGCGCTACCCGTCTCCCTGATCATTTCGGGTTCCCATAAAACACTGAATACGTCGCCTACAATCGGATCAAGAACACTGAACGGTAGTCGTACGTCGTCATTCAGTCCATTCATGAACCTATAAAAATAGATAAGCGTATAACTTTCGTGGAAAAGCAAAGAATATTACCCAGGAACGGTAAGGATACAGTTGACACGTTTGTTGTTGTGTAGCGGGAGGATATCAAACGTCCGGACTTGTTGTGTTCGGTTGTGCATTCCACGAACAGCGATGGTCGAGCCTGTCAGGACACCGCCTGTAGTAATTACTGCCGCTCCAGCTGTTCCTCCTAGAAATGCAGTTGTTCCTGTGATGCCGACAGTTGTGAGAGCACCAGCCAGCCCGAGTCCGATAACAGGGGCTAAAAGACCTGCCGAAAGACCTATGACGAGTCCACCACCTGAAAAAGGAATTGAGGAATGATTACAACAAAGAAAATAGCCTGACGCTACCGATAGTTGCAAGACCAAGCATCATATATCGTCGCCTGTTCCCAGCTTTGCGGGCACCATCTACGAGAACCTGTTGTTCCAATGTTTCTATATCCTCCTGTATCTCGAGTGCTTGAGTGACTCGGCTCTCGAACTTTACGACATCTAACCAACCCAGGCCGAGCTTGAGTGCGACTTGTTCCAATAAAACACGAGAACGTGCGTCGTAAACACTGTCCGCAATAAGAATGAGGAAGAGATCACAAAGAACGGTCCAACGGATATCCAAAGTGACCTTCTCGTCCGTTGTTGATAGGGAAGTAGAAACGCCGGGGATGGCAGCCGTTGAAGTATCTTGTAGGACTTTGGTGGTGACTGGGATTTGTTTGAGGGAAGAGGAGACGCAGGTATCGGGGACAGTGGCAACTTGCCCAGTGTCTGTAAGATCTGTCTGTTCCTCTTCCTTCCTATCATCGTTAGGCGATTCGTTTACAAGCGTTTGATTAGATATTGAGGTATCGTCGTCGACGTCGTCAGACTCAGATGTCCCGTTTTCGGCGTCTTCTGCTTGTCTGCGTGCTTCCTCTGGATCGTACTCGGGGTTGGCAACAGTGTGTGTAGTCATTAACGCAGGCACAAGATCTAAGGCCAGCACCCCATGTTCCGCAAGACTTTCGATCATCTTCTGCTCTATGAAAGAGTTAATAGCAGGTTTCTATGAAGAGAATCGATTCACCTTGCGTTTCGAGCTCCATATGATAATACAACCGGCCCATTATTTTGAGTGCCCAAAGCTCCATATTCGTGATGGAAGCCTTCATTTCCTTCCGGTGAATGAGTTTCAGATTATGCACCATTTCACGACTAGTAAGCGCACATAAGCCGACATAGGCTATTCGCTGTGCTTCTGTAAGTAGACTCTTAGTGGTTTGCATTTGGCTGAGCGGGGTCATGGCTTTATCTTCATCGAACAGATATTTGGTCCTCAAGTGCACTTCATCGACTTCATCTTCCTCATTTACCCTCAGCCGTGTATATTCGCTCTCATTCTGGTCAATCTTTGACCGCCACTCGTTCCCTAGATCGTCGATATCTATGAGGTTTCCGGTAGCGTTTGCGGCAGTTTTGCCTTTGGCAGAGGGTTGATAGTGATATTTTTTCTGGTCCTCCTCATCAAGACCGCTAGCGAAGGTGTCCTCACGGACGATAGGCATATCCTGCCACCCATCGTCATCATCGTCGAAAGCGTTCTTGTGGGGTGGAAAGGATGAGGACTGGGTCATGAATAATTCACGATCTGACGGTTAGCCTTGGTGATAGATGGCTATTTTGAGTCGGCGACTAAAAAACCACGAGTTGTTATCTGGTTTGTACATGTCTCAACTTGATACTGTATCCAAGTTGTATATAGTTGTATATTACTGACTTGTAGTCAGTAACCGACTCGAGCTTAGAGCTAGGTACTCATATTAATATACTCTAAATCCAAGTTGAGACTTTCCGACTCTAGCTGTAACAATTCCAACATGTTACATTGAATTGGGGATATTGGACATTGAATTGGAGTTTGAATGATTGACAGATGGTTGAATGGAACGATAATTCTCTCGAGTCCCTGATAACATCTGTGGAGAATTCCAGCTCTTGAAGATAGATGACCGCAGCACTAGGGTGATTTGGAGCAAAGGCTCAAATAGAGCCATCTAGAATCTTAGCATGAATGCGTGTTCGATCCGAGGGTATAACTGCCTCGAAAGTCTTAGACAGATTTATGTATGTATCAGGTTCACGGCGAAAAGTTGGCGAAGGGATAAACATACACCGGGGGGGTTTGTAGCAAATTCTGGCAAGTCAGATATTCCTTGAATATCTGGGAAGAAGGTCGACGTGGAATTGGACAAGGTAGGCTTTATTCGCGTCTCCTTGGCATGATGGCCGTTGAAAGTCGAGGCTTGACCATAGATTTCGGTGCGGCAGACTGGTGTGTGCGCAGAGTGAAATTAGTAAATATGGCCGATAATGTAAGGAATCGGCACTAACCAGTGACTGGTGAAGTCAGGTTTATGAACAGTTGAGATACTCCAGATCTCGGAGCACTCATTACAACTAACGAAAGAAAATGGGTCAAACTGCGTCAATACTGAGGAGAGTCCATACCTTGAGATAACATCTGTCTGCCAAGTGCGCCTTCCTCACCACCATCATTCTCAAATTCGGCTTCCTCAAGTGCACTGAGCATCTTCTCAAGAGGTAGTACCTGCTGTATCGCTTCTTTAACCTTTTCAAGGGCATCCGACAGAAGAGGCACAAATTGTATGGGAAGAGGCGTAGCGAGCAGACGATGGCACTATTTCCACGAAACAATTAGCTGATAGATCCACATATCAAAAATTGATACCTTACTTTTGATGGAAATCATGAAATCCCCAAGGCCAACACCAATGGTGTCTGTTTTCGACAGAAGTCTATCATTAGTCTTGTATACTTGAGGATATCGTCTCTGAGTCGCGTTCAAGGCCACTTCACAAAGCCTTTTCAAAAAGCAAAACAATCAGCATCGAGAAGAGATAGAAGTAATCGAAACTGTACGCTTAAATCAGCACCCCATAACCTTTGGTAAGCTTCGCCAAGCCTTTTGATCCTCTCCTTCACCTCCACCTCGCTGTCCTCATCACCGGCACCCCAGCCTTCCCACTTCTCAGTCGTGATGGTCGAAATCCTCTCTATAGCCTCTAAGCCGGGCAATCCAAGGTAAACCTCCCTAATCAAACCGTCCAATCCATCAGGCAAATTCTGACGCGTGCTCGATGCGACAAGCGGAGCTTAAACTTTGACATATAAAAGACATCCCTCAATTGATTTCGTCTATATCATACAAGCTATAGACGGGTTTCAACGATATTTCCCCTTAGATGTATCTTGTAGGTGTTTACAAATTGACCAAAAAATCAAATACTGGAATGGTGCAAACCACGAGGACTCGAACCAACTAGGGGCCTGTTTATGATTACAGTAAACGGCTATCTCAAGGACAAAAATATCCCACTCCGTATCCTTGCTTGCGACTATGAGAAGGCTCCCATTTTCCTTCTTGTCACGAACCGGAAAGACGACCCTACTGCGACACCTGCACGATACGAGCTCTTCGAAGAAAGCGATGCCACTCAAAGAGCAAATGGGTATACCAGGCGTTGAGTTCATCACCATTGCAAATCCATATCATCAATAAGTAGTGGCAGTTAGTTGTGTATTCTTAAACGGTTGCGCTTTTTCGATGAGGGATTTCAAAATATCAATTGACAACTGGGTTTTGGATCGACTAGGTGGAGCCATTGCCATAACCTGTCACATCAGTGGCTCTAGGATTTTAGAGGCCCTTTAAACTTGTTTAGAAATTCAAATTAAGTATTTTAAATGTCAAGTTGTACAGCAGTGAATCAGAGATTTAAAATAAGATGCTTGCTGCTATGTTAATAACGTGAGGTTTGGTTCGGGATGCTGTTATGTTAAGTAAACTCTAATTTTACAAAAAGAATGGTGGGAAATGGTGCAGCCGTTGTGACATGCATTGTCTCAACATTTGTGACGTATCAGTCATGTGACGTCACGTCACATGACACGTCCAGTGTCACTGTGCTGCAAATTGTGACTTGTGACATTTATTTCGAGCAAGCATAGCCTCCGGTCAATGTTAACTTCCGAAGTCAGTCTAGATGACTTTGTATTCATAATTAGTCTAATCCCTTAACGATTCTCAGAATCTTCACGTCCACGAGCCATTGTTACGACCCTTGTTTTCAAATTCATCTCAACCTGCTGTCATCTGTCGCAATTCAGATGGGGTCCGGTGGCAAGGATAAGGCTGATAAAACAAAGAAAAAACCAGGTCGTCGGTTCGTCCATTTTAGTCAGATATTACGGTCATGTCAACTAACAGGTACATAACCATTTCAGTCCCACTGCTTGCGCAGAATGCAGGCGCCTGAAATTTCGGTGTGATCGAAATGTAAAGCACTCACCGCCTCTGACAGCGCCCAGTATGTGGGCGCTGTCTTCTCTTTACTTGTTGCTACCATTCTTACTATGTCTCTATTACAGGTCCCTTGCGAAAAATGCGAATCTCGAGGTTGCGGCTCGATCTGCCCAGATGGTCTGCTAGATACAACTTCTACCACCAAAAATACAGTTATTAACCACGACATTAGGTGTTTTAACGTCGGGGAAAGGCAATCGTTTGATACTTGCCAATACCGAAGAACTCCATGATCAGATTGGCCAGTTGTGCTCTCGAAATCGCGAGTTGGAGAATGCCCTACGCCTGATGCAAGAGAGTGTGTCCGATCAGCCTCATCCGTTACTGAGGACGGATCTCTTGAGAATCCCAGCGCTACATCACGATTCATCGTCTGCTCCTAGTACTTCTTCGTCAAGTAAATCGCCGACCACATCAAGGGTCAGCCCGATGACACACCCACCACCACCGCCCACGGAAGCCACTCTGGAGGAAGACCATAATAATATTGACGCATTTGGTCCGCGGTTTCCTGAATTCTACCGTTCTTTATCTAAAATATGAATAGGCACATTGATTATTGGTCAACGTGGGGAGTCGAGTTTCCTTGGCAGGACGGCACGTGCAGAGGTTAGTTCGCTTTTTTTTTTCAAGTGTTAGTCTCTATATAACTGACTTATATCGGATAGTACTTGATTCGCGTATGTTCAAAGTATTGTGCGCTCAATCATCCCTCCTCACATCACCCGAATTAGGCACGACATATGTCCCATCGAGAATCCAAACAACCTCCGCCTCCTCTACCTCAGCGGCTGGTCGGGTCCTCGTTTCTCGAAGTCAGAACTGTTGACGAGAGTCTTGTCTCTGAAACTTTACACAAACTACCATCTTGGTCAGAGGCTTTACGCCTATGTGATATTTATTCAGAATATGGAAAATTCATGTGAGTAACTATTCTCCATGTGTAGATGCCGCATCTTGACCCACCGAAAGTTATTCGCCAATACCACGACCCGAACTCAATGATCAGGTCCTTGCTGCTGTATACCAAGCCAAGTGAGTGAACTTCGCCAAAACCTCCTTGATTCATCCCATAAACTTGTTTCCCTAGATCCTTCAATTCCTCGGAGCATTTCCACGCACTATCTCTCCTTTTTATCATCTTTGCTATTGCTACACTCTTCGACCAGAGTGCACAACCATACTCCACTCAAGCACACGCTTATTACCATTTATCGCGAACATCTCTCAGCTTTGCTCCTCCTTATCATGAAACGACGCTGGCGTCTATCCAGACACTCGTAAGCTTAATAATTCCTATTAAACATTTAAATTTCTGAGCGTAAATATCAAGATCTACATGGCTCTATACCTCGATTTGAGCGATCCAGGAGGTCCAGATTCGGCGTGGATGTACATGGGACATGCAGTACGGTTAGGGTACAGTGTAGGTGGATTACTTTCTCCATTCAATGGGTGGGATCGTTGAATATTTTACATCGATCCAGATCGGCCTCCGTAAGTACTCAAGCAAATCTTTACCTCCAGGTTCTACGAACTAAGCGTAATCATAGACCTTAGTTCTGCGCGCTGGAAATTGACGACTCAAGAGAGTCAACGCCGAAGTCGTGTATTCTGGCAGCTGTCTGTGTCAGATACTTGGTCGGTATGTCAGAATGAATCCATTCATCATCTTGTACACTGACTGAATCATATAGAGCTTATACCTTGGAAGACCACCAGGCATCTTGGTAGCGTTCATTGATCAACCCCTTCCAGATCCCACTTTTGATTCTGAAGACCTTATGACCTCCGATGAAAATATTAGTAAGGATTGTTTTGCTTTATCTTCGGCTGAAATTCATTTCGTTCCTTCAGTTCACTCGTGGCTCATTCACTACACGTCCTTGCTTCATTCAGCGTTAGATATAATTTTAGGCCGAAGACAACCCATTTATTCGCATATTCTGGATATTGATCGCAAAATCAGGGATTTCGAGGTACCCATCAGTTGGAGAATGCCGCTTGAACATGAATCATCGCGGCCAAACCGAAATATGCAGATGTATCGCTGGCTTGCCCTTTCGAGTAAAGAAATCAGTGAGTGGTCGTTTGTTTTTCTGACCGGAGATTTGTTCAATCCTTGCTGATAATGTCGATCCAGTCCTTCTAAACCTGCATCGACCCTACTTCGCGCAAGCTTTACAAGAAACGCCAGCTGATCTTCAGCGTCATCGATACCTTCCGTCTGTTGTAGCCACTTACCGATCAGCTTGGAGGCTCAGCCGCGGACTAACCATGACATGGATGGCTGTGCCATCTATCCTTGCTCGCCTAGCTTTACCTTGGTCGCATGCTCTATCTGCTGCTGTGAGTCATCATCCTTCAACAAAACAATATACCTGAAAAAGAATATTATTTTTCAAAGACCATTATGTGTATCCTAGTAACCCGAGCACCAACCTCACATTTAACGACACCTGCCTTAGAAGAGTTAGATAAGCTAACTTCATTATTCGATTCTGCGTCTTCCACTTGCCGACCTGCATCAGACCTCTTAGTTCGTATCGTCCTTTTTTTTTGTTCTTGCCACGCCTAACTCAAACCTTGCAGAGCTCCGTTCAGACCCTTCGCCGACAGGCCCACGAGGTTATTGGACCCCCTCACCCCCGTTATTATCATAGCGACAATGACACCTTCACATCTACCGAACTCGACCGCTTCAACGGCAAAACATATCTTTTCTCCGATTGCCACTTCTCCTCGTTACTCTCTTCATCAACCACAAACCCTTCCATATCCCGTTCACGAGCCACCTCGGTCACTATTTCAGATATTGCCGAAACTCACCCACCCGCCTTCCATACAACAGACAACCTCCATCCAACCCTCGCCCAGGATTTACGAGAATTTGGGATTCGTAGTTCTACCACGTCTGTCTCTCCCATGACTTTCCATGACCTGCATGATCGTGTTAATGCTAGTGATCACGATGATCATTCGCCACCACCACCACCACAAGTAGTGAGGCACACGCACACTCCTCCTGCTGAAGTATCGAAATTTTTTCTTCAACCTATACAACCGCGGACAGAACCACATATGCATTTCTTTCATCAACCCTATCATGTTGAACCTCCTGTGATTGAATCAAGAAGGATGTCGTTTGGGGGTGGTGGTGGTGGTTTTGGAGGAGCCAGTTTTATTGGAGGGGGTGGTTTTGGAGTTATTCCGACTATTGTATTAGATCCTGTATGGCATGGCTTGGCTGAACAGTTGGGATTTTGAGAATCCTCTAATCAAGGACTTTTGTAACAACCAAAATTTAATTCTATCTAGATGTATTGTATATCCGAAGCGTGACTTACATATTGCACGTAGCTGTTATTAGAATCTCTATGGTGGATACCACCCTGGAATATGTTTTAGAGGCGGCACTGCTTGCTCCTCCTGTGGTTGGTTTTACTTCGGGCATGTAGCGCTCCAATAGCAGTTACCCCAGAATACAGCTCCAGAACCTCGACGTATCGCCTTATCTCACCTTCCTGCAACTTCATTCGCAACCCTTTCGCTTTTTCCTCCTCATATACGATAATACCTTTGAGAAGCATCCTCGCTGCGTCCTGGGGCAAGTCAGTCGCATCAGGAGTGGGATCACACTCCTAATTCTGTCTGTGTGTTGTAGTTTCCCCTTTTCTCCACGAAAAGTAGTCGTTTGTCAGAACCAGGTGAGTCCACTCAAACTCGTGAACAGCCTCTAATTCCTCATCCGTAAGGCGGATGTCCATCGCCCAACGAGTGAAATGACTGTGGACTCTGCTCACATTAGATCAGGCTGACGTCTTCAAAT
>Ga0193742_1001340_pt1 | contig 14916 bp, 18 predicted proteins | sample L2c1metaG_FD_165511 | JGI IMG/M metagenome (GOLD analysis project Ga0193742, IMG submission 165511) | Soil microbial communities from a riparian zone of the East river system, Colorado, United States - L2c1 | ecosystem: Environmental > Terrestrial > Soil > Riparian zone | place: USA: East River... | reverse complement strand
GCTTGCGGTGAGCTGGTCGTGCAGGCGGTCTCGCAGTCCCTGGATGCGGTGGTGACCGCCGCCGGCAAGTTCATCGGCGGCGAGTCGCGCGGCCACGCCGAGTGCGACCGCGAGGGCGACGTTCTCGGTGCCGGCACGAAGTCCGAGCTCCTGTCCTCCCCCGTACACCAGCGGTTCCAGGGTGACGCCCGGGCGGATGTACAGCGCACCAACGCCTTTGGGCGCATACATCTTGTGTCCGACCACCGTCAGCAGGTCCACGTCCAGCGCGGTCACATCGAGCGGGATCTTGCCCACGGCTTGGGCGGCGTCGCAGTGGAACACCGCGCCGTGCGCACGGCTGATGCGGGCGAGTTCGCGGATGGGTTGCAGTGCACCGGTTTCGTTGTTGGCTGCCATGATCGACACGACCGCGGTGCGCGGAGTGATGGCGGCCGTCAGCTCCTCCGGGTCAACGATGCCGTCGGTGTTCACGGGGAGGTAGGTGACTTCGGCGTCGTGCCAGCGTTGGAGAGCCTGGCATGTCGCGAGCACGGCGGGGTGTTCGGTGCGTTGGGTGATCACGTGTGGCCGGCCGGTGCCGGCGGCAAGGAAGGCGCCGCGGATGGCGAGGTTGTCGGCTTCCGACCCGGATCCGGTGAACACCACGTGCCCGCCGGAAGCGCCGAGCAGCGCGGCGACCTGCTCGCGAGCGTGTTCCAGTGCGGCGCGCGGTGCTGATCCGTAGTGGTGGTCGCTGGACGGGTTGCCGAACCCGCCGGTCAGGTAGGGCAGCAGCGCTTCGGTGACCGCGGGGTCGATGGGGGTGGTGGCGTTGTAGTCGAGGTAGATCGGACCTTCGGCGAGTCCACTGGGGATCGTCACGACGCGCCTTTCAGCTCGGGTTGGGTGTGGGTCTCGTACATGCGTACCGCGACGACCACTCCGGATGCGGCGGTGATCGCGGCGACCACCCACACCGCGGCGCGCAGTCCCCACAGGTCGGCGACGATCCCGGCCAGGACGGCGCCGACCGCGAACCCGCCGTCACGCCAGAGCCGGTAGACACCGACCGCGCGGGCGCGCCACGCGGGGTGAGCGACATCGCCGATGGCAGCCAGCAGTGTCGGATACACCAGCGCGGTGCCCGCGCCCAGCAGCACCGCGGCCAGCACCCACACCGGGAACGTGTCGGCGAGGGCGACGAGCGCGAGGGCGCCGGCCTGGATGAACATGCCGGTGGTGATCAGGTGTTTGCGGCCCCACCGGTCCGACAGCGGGCCGGTGATCAACTGCCCGATCCCCCACACCGCCGGGTAGACCGCGGCCAGGAGCCCGATACGGGACACCGAGAGCCCGGCGGTGGCGAACAGGATCGGGAACAAGCCCCAGGCGAGACCGTCGTTGAGGTTGTTGACCATGCCGGCCTGGCTCGCGGCCGACAGGGCGGGTTCGCGGACGCTCGTGTGGACGAAGACCTGCTTGTCGGTCAGGTCGGCGCGGGCGGTGTGCTGGGTGGCTTCCAGTTGGGCGTGGCCGCGGGTCTCACGGACGACGAGCGCGGACAGGCCGAGCCCAAGGGCCACATAGGACAGTCCGAGCAGGAACGGGGCGGGCCGCAGCCCGTGGGCGGCGGCGAGGTAGCCGGTGGCCAGCGCGGTGCCGGCGACCGCGAGGTAGCCGGCGGCCTCGTTGAGGCCCATGGCCAGCCCGCGGCGGTCCGGGCCGGCGAGGTCGATCTTCATGATCACGGTGGTGGACCAGGTCAGGCCCTGGTTGACGCCGAGGAGCACGTTCGCGGCGACGACCCAGCCCCAGGACGGCGCCCAGATCAGCATCAGCGGCACCGGGATCGCGACCAGCCAACCCGCCAACAGGACCGGCTTGCGGCCGTACCGGTCGGAGAAGGTGCCGGCGAAGTAGTTGGTCGCGGCCTTGGTGACGCCGAACGCGAACACGTAGGTCAGCAGGAACGTGTAGCCGGTCAGGTGGAAGGTCTGCTCGGCCAGTAGCGGCAGTACGGTCCGTTCCTGCCCGAGCACACCACCAACGAGGGCGTTGACGGCGACGAGCAGGCTGAACTGGGCGAGGTTGGCCCGGATCCCCAACCGCAGGCTCACGCGCCGGTCTCCAGTGGACGGTCGGTGGCCCGCGCCCAGTCGTCCGGGCCGCCGGTCAGCACGGCGAGATCGCGGTGCCCGGCGCGCTCCAGCAGGCTGGCCGCGCCCATCGCGCGCTCGCCGTGCCCGCACATCACGACGAGGGGCCCGCGTGGCGCCGTATCGGGGTGGTCGGCGAGGTCGCCGAGTTCGACGTGGACGGCGCCGGGGAGGTGGCCGGCGGCGAACTCCGGTGCCTGGCGGATGTCCAGGACGTGGTCGTCGACCTGGCCGGGGCCGACCAACCGGATGCTGGTGGTGGGTTGCCCCTCGGCGATCCAGGCGTCCAGTCCGAGTTCGCCGGCGAGGTTGGGATAGCCGATCTTGGCTGCCTGCCACGCAATCTCGGCCGGGTCCTGGTCGGAGTTCCGCACGATGACCAGTGGTGTGTCGTGCGGGGCGAGCCAGCCCAGCCACGAGGCGAACACCGGCCGTAGCGGGATGGACAGCGAGCCAGGCACGTGGGCGGCCGCGAAGTCCGCAACCGGGCGCACGTCAACCAGTTGCGCACCGTCGGCCAACAACGCACGCACCGCGGTGACGTCCAACGGAGCCATGCCTGGTGCCGCGTCGAGCACGGCGGGGCCACGTCGGTTGATCTCCCCCAGCCGCAGGAAGTACGGCGGGTAGCTGCCGAGCGAGCCCAGCAGCGCAGCCACGAAGTCGTCCTCGTTCTCGTGACGCAGCAACGGGTTGGTGGCCTTCTCGTGGCCGATGGTGCTGGTGCGTTCCGCGCCGGGTGGGGCCGAGCAGAACGACCCGGCGCCGTGTGTTGGCCACACCGCGACGTCGTCAGGCAGCGCGGCGAGCCGGTGCAGTGACGCGAACTGTTGGCGTGCCAACGTTTCGGTCTGTTCGGGTGCGACGAGGTCGGTGCGCGCGGCCGCGCCCACGAGCAGCGAGCCGCCGGTGAACACCCCGACCGGCGCCTCCCCGTCCAGCAGCAGGAACGACAGGTGCTCGTGGGTGTGGCCGGGCGTGGTCATGGCTCGCAGGCGCAGCCCGCCGAGGTCGATCTCGTCCCCGTCGCGGAGTCCGGTGTGGGTGAACTCGCGGTGCCCGGCAGCGGAGGCCAGCACCCGGGTGTCCTCGGTCGCGGCGAGCTGGCGGGCGCCGGAGAGGAAGTCGGCATGCAGGTGCGTGTCGGCAGCGAACGCCAACCGCAGCCCACGACTGCGGGCGGCCTCCCACACCGCGCGCAGGTCGAGGCTGACGTCCACCACCAGCGCCCGCCCATCCCCCAGATCCACCAGGTAGGCGGAGTTGCCCAGTCCCTCGTCGACCAACGGAACGAGATCCACCACAGTCTCCACACCCTCTCCACCTCTGTCGTACACTATTCCATAGAAGATTGGAGCAGTGATGGGTGAGCGAGGCGCGAAGACGGCGTTGTTCGATCAGTTCGCGCGCGTGGGCAAGGCGCTCGCCAGCGGCAAGCGCCTGGAGCTGCTGGACCTGCTCGCCCAGGGCGAACGCACGGTCGACGCGCTGGCGCGGGCCGCGGAACTGGGCCTGACCACGGCGTCGGCGAACCTGCAGACCCTCAAGCAGGCCAACCTGGTGACCACCCGGCGGGACGGCACCAAGATCTACTACCGGCTCGCCGGCGCCGACGTCGCCGCGCTCTACGCGTTCCTGCGGACGGTGGCAGTCGAGCACCTACCCGACGTCGAAGCCGCCCGCGCCGCGTACCTCGGACCGGACACCCAGCACGTCGACCGCGACGAACTGCTGCGCCTGGCCCGATCCGGCGAGGTGGTCGTGCTCGACGTCCGCCCACCCGACGAGTACGCCGCCGGCCACATCCCCGGCGCGATCTCCGTGCCCATCGACCAGCTGGCCGACCGGCTCGCCGAGATCCCGATGGACCAGCAGATCGTCGCCTACTGCCGAGGCGCCTACTGCGTGTTCGCCCACGACGCGGTCCGCCTGCTCACCGAACACGGCCGGCAGGCCCGACGCCTGGCCGACGGGATGCTGGAGTGGCGTCTCGCCGACCTACCCGTCGCCACCTGAACGGGTGGCCACGCCGAGGATGTGACTGGAGGTCGGTGTTCTGACGTCCGGGAACAGGAACCGGTCGATCCGGTCGAGCGTGAAGCCGGCGTGTTCGATCGCGGCGGCGGTGTCTCGGCCGGTGCGGCAACCACCGGCGATACGTGGCCAGAAGGTGGCGTCCATGAATCGTTGGACGCGGACCAGACCGGGAGTCTCGGCGCCGACATGTTCCAGGAAACGGAACTCGCCGCCCGGCGCGAGGACGCGGCCGATCTCCCGCAGCGCGGCAGCCTGGTCGCGGACCGAGCAGAGCACGAGCGAACAGACGACCACATCAACGGTCGCGTCGCCGGCCGGGAGCCGTTCGGCCAACCCGTCGACCACCTCGATCGGCACGGCGGCCCGCTCGGCCTCGGCTGCGGCGGTTCGGCGCAGCCGCGATTCAGGCTCCACGGCGACAACTCGGGTCACGGTCGTCGGGTAATGCCGGAAGTTCGATCCGCTTCCCGCTCCGATCTCCAGCACGGTCCCGCTCAGACCGGCGAGCAGCGCCATACGGTGCTCGCCCATGCCACCGCGTTCCATCGCACGGGCCAGCTTCGGATAGAGCCGCGCGAAGATCGGGTGGTGCACCCGGATGTCGCTCGCCACGCCGCTCACCATGTCACGGGCAGCGCGGTCAGCCCACGGGTCAACGTGTCCTGGCGGATCGTCAGTTCCTCGACCGGCACCGCCAGACGCATGGTCGGGAAGCGCGGGACGAGTTGGCCGAACACCGCCCGCAGCTCGATGCGGGCCAGGGGTGCGCCGATGCAGTAGCGGGGACCGTGCCCGAAGGTGAGGTGCGCCGCGGAGTGGCGGGTGACGTCGAAGCGGTCCGGGTCCGCGAACACCGTGCCGTCGTGGTTCGCGGCGCCGTTGTCCAGGAGCACCAGGTCTCCGGTGTGGATCTGCACACCGTCGACCTCCAGATCCGTTCGCGCATAACGCGGGACGCCGCCGCCCTTGCTCGGCGCCCGCAGGATCTCCTCGACCGCGTTCTGCACCAGCCCGGGATCGTCCTGCAACGCCTGCCACTGGCCCCGGTTGGTCAGCAACAGGAGTGCGCCCATGCCGAGCTGCACGACAGTCGTCTCGTGCCCGGCGAACAACAACGCCATCGACAACATCGCCGCCTCGTCATCCGAGACACCGTCGGTCGCACACAGCCGGGAGATCACGTCCTCGCCGGGACTCACCCGCTTGCGGGCGACGAGTTCCTTGCCATAGCCGAACAAGTTCCCCAGTCCCTGCTCGGACCGCGCCCGGTCCCGGGTGTTCCCGGCGGCTTCGCTCCACTCTCGGAACTGGGCCCGGTCCTCGTACGGGACACCGAGCAACTCGCAGATCACCAGGACCGGCAACGGCAACGCGACCGCCTCGTGGAAATCCGCCGGTGACCCGCGCTCGGCCAGTTCGTCGAGCAGGTGGGTGGCCAGCGTGTCCACCCTCGGACGCAGCGCTCGCATCAGCTTCGGCGTGAAGTGCGGCTGAAGAAGTGACCGCATGCGGGCGCTGTCGACCTGTTCGGTGTCGAAGTCGCCCAGCGGACCGCCGAACAGCGCCGAGTCCCCGGTGCGTGACGCGTTGTCCGGGTCGCGATGGGAGCGGCCGAGCCGGTCGTCGGCAAGCAGGCGCCGGACCTCCGCGTGCCCGGTGACCAACCACGCGTCATCACCCGTCGCGGTGCGGATCGGTAAGGCGGTCATGACATCTCCACTAGTTCAACCAGTCTTGTATAAGTCGTCTTATACAAGACTACAGATACAGTGGGGGTTCGACAATGCGGGGACAGTGTGATGAACAGCGACGATCAGCCCACCAGCCAGATCTCGACGAACCGACCCGAGCCAGTCCGTCGGATGCCCCGCGCGCAACGGCGGGAGCAGATCCTCGACGCGGCGACCAGAGCGTTCGCCCGCGCCGGTTTCACCGCCACCAGCCTGGACGACGTGGCGGGCGAAGCCGGCATCACAGCCGTGCTCCTCTACCGCCACTTCGACTCGAAGGCCGACCTCTACCGAGCGGTGCTCGATGGCGCCCGCACACGACTCGCCAACACCCTCGGCGAGGACGACTTCGACGAGAACACCATCGCCGCGCTCGTCCGCGCCGCAGCGGCCGACCCCGACGGGTTCCGACTCCTGTTCCACCACGCCGCCCGCGAACCTGAGTTCCGCGACATCACCGACGCCCTCGCCACCACCTCAACCGAGGTAGCCCACCGGAACCTCATCACGACCATCCCCGACGGCCCTTGGACCCAGTGGGCCGCCCGACTCCTACCCACACTCACGACTGAGGCCGTCATCGCCTGGCTCGACATCGGCCAACCCGACCCCGACAACGCCGCCGACCGCGTCACCCGAGCAGTCCACGGCGTCATCCAAGCCGCTCACCCACACTGACTTTCTTGTCAGGACACGGCACCGGGATCGATTTCGCGCAGGATCGGGCACAGCCGTTCGGCACACGGCAGCTCACAGGTCTCCACCAGCGCCGGTCACCGGCCATCGAACGGACGCCGTCGTACTGGTCGGGCCCGCCGGCGGCCAGGTGCAGCAGTTGCTCGATCTCGTTCAGCGGGAAACCCAGCAGCTGCGCGCGCTTGATGAACCGCACGATCCGCACCGCTTCTGACGTGTAGGCGCGGTAACCGGCCGGCGAGCGAGCCGGCTCCGGCAGCAGGCCGCGGCGTTCGTAGTACCGCAGCGTCTGCACGTTCACCCCGGCCCGCTCAGCCAGCTCACCAGTTCTCATCCGGCCATCATGAACCCGGCAGCAAGGTACCGAGTCAAGAACGCGCTTTCCACGGCCCGCAACACCCACCGCTTGACTCGGTAGCCGGGTACCGGGTCGACGATGGCATCGACACCGAACCCCGAGCAGGGAGGACACCATGAAGATCGAGATCCTGCACGTGCCGGACTGCCCGAACGTCGCTCTGATGGACCAGCGTCTCAATATGGTGCTGGCGGCCTCGACCGAGGTGACCCACCGGGTCGTGGCCGACGAGGAAGCCGCGGCCGCGGCGGGTATGACCGGCTCTCCGACACTGCTGATCGACGGTGTAGACCCCTTCGCCAGAAACGGCCTCGAACCGAGTCTCTCCTGCCGTCTCTACCCGAGCGAGGACGGTCGCGCGGACGGCGCACCCTCCGTTGACGAACTGCGACGGGCAATGAAGGTGGAGGGTTCCGTGGCGCTGCGCCGCACCCGAGCGCGCGCGGCACCGGTGGATCCGGTCGAGCGGGCCGTGCATGGAGTCGTCCTCCGCGCCTTCGCCGCCACCGGCCGCCCACCAGTCACCGCCGAGTTCGGAGAGGAGGCTGGGCCGTCACAGACCGGCCAGGTCTTGCGTCGCCTGCATGAGGCCGACGTCATCCGCCTCGACGACGCCGGTGACATCCGAGTCGCCTACCCCTTCTCCGCGGTACCGACGCGGCACCGTGTCCGGCTGGCCACCGGCGTCGAGGTCTACGCGATGTGCGTGATCGACGCGCTCGGCATGCCCGCGATGCTCGGCGTCGACGCCGTCATCACCACCACCGACCCGACCACGCACCGGCCGATCACCGTTACCGTCGCAGGTGGACAGTCCACCTGGGACCCGGCGACCGCTGTCGTGTTCGTCCGCGCCGAAGACCGCGGTCCGTCCGCGGACACCTGCTGCGACCACCTCAACGCGTTCGTCGACCGCACCGCGGCGGAATCCTGGAGGAAGGACCACCCGCACGTCTCCGGAGAGATCGTGCACCACACGAACGCGGAACTCCTCGGCCGACAGATCTTCGGACAACTTCTCGCCTGAACTCGGCGTCACGCCATCGACGACATCAGTTCGCCAGGACGTGGGGTACCAACCGGACGGTGAAGGCGATGCGGGCCAGGCTGACGGGAATCGCGATGGCCATCGGCCAGACCAGAGCCGGCGCAGCAAACAGCACCGCGGCAAGCGCCGCCGTGTCGAGGAGAACGAGTCCGATCCCGCCCGGCGCCGCGAGCCGGGTGCGGTGGTAGTCGTGCCGGCTGGTCGCAGCGATCACCAAGGTCGCAACGACCCCGAGCAGCGCGAGTCCGAACAGGACAGTGGCGGTGGTCGGGATCGGCCAGACCCAGGCGTGCCCGAGGATCAGCGAGGGTCCCCAGCAGACGGCGAAGACCGGTCCGGTGGCCAGTAACGTGATGGCCGCACGGCGTCCGGGCGCTTGGCGGGAGAAGCTGGCGATGATCTGCGCTGGGTCGCCGAACTCGGCCACCGCCGCCTCGGCCGCCGCCACCCGATCGAGACCACAGGCCAGATGATGCTCGTAGGTTTCGACGAGGCCGTCGGCCAACTCGTCCACCGCGGCGGCGGGGAGCTGTCGGGCCAGCGCGGCGAGGTGCCGTTCGATCAGGGCGTCGCCGGCCACGGCGTCCGCTCCAACAGCGACGTGACGGCGACGGCGAACTCCCGCCAGTTGGTCCGCTCTGTGGTCAGCCGCTTCTGCCCGGCGGCGGTGAGCTGGTAGCTGCGGCGGCGGCGGCCGTCCACCACCGACCAGGTGCCGGTGACCAGCGCGGCGCGTTCCAGCCGGTGCAGCGCCGGGTAGATGGTGCCGGTGGGCAGGTCGAAGCGGCCGTCACTACCTTCCCGCAACGCCTCCTTGACCGCATAACCGTGCTGCGGTCCGTGGGCCAGGGTCGCCAGCAGCAACACGTCGAGATGCCCCTTGAGGGCCTGCGCCTCCGCATGCCTGGACGTCATAAGTAGCTATGCTACCTTAGCTCTATAAGTAGTAATGCTATCTATGAGGTGGTCGGGATGCGTGAACGGCCTGCGATCGTCACCGACGGTCTGACCAAATGCTTCGGCCAGGTCGACGCACTGGCGGGCGTGGACCTGGAGGTCGCGGCCGGCACCGTGCTCGGACTGCTGGGCCCGAACGGCGCCGGAAAGACCACGGTGGTGCGGATCCTGGCCACCCTGCTGGCGCCTGACGCCGGGCGGGCGTGGGTGGCCGGGTTCGACGTGGTGACCCAGGCCGCCGCGGTACGGCGGTCGGTGGGGCTGTCCGGTCAGTACGCCGCGGTCGACGGCTACCTGACCGGTCGGGAGAACCTGCGGATGATCGGCCGGCTGTCCCGCCTGGACCGCAGAACCGTCCGACGTCGCGCGGACGAGCTGCTGGAACTGTTCGAGCTCACCGACGCCGCGGATCGGACCGTCCGCACCTACTCCGGTGGGATGCGCCGGCGGCTGGACGTCGCGGCCAGCCTGGTCGCCGCGCCGGCTGTGCTGTTCCTGGACGAACCGACCACCGGACTGGACCCACGCGGCCGGATCGGCCTGTGGCGGTTGCTCGGCGAGCTGACCGGCCAGGGCACCACGCTGTTGCTGACCACGCAGTACCTCGAGGAGGCCGACCGGCTGGCCGACCGGATCGCGGTTATGGACCGAGGTCGGATCATCGCCGCCGGCACCGCCGAACAGCTCAAGGCACAGGTGGGTGGGGACCGGCTGGAACTGCGTGTCGCACCCGGCGTGGATGCCGAGGCGTTGGCGACATCGCTGGCCGGGCTGGGCAGCGGCGCGCCGATCGTCGACCACGAAGTCGGCACCGTAGTGCTGCCGGTCGCGAACGGCCCCGCGATCCTGCCGGCAGTCGCGGCCAGGCTGGCCGCCACCGAACTTCGGGTGGCCGACCTGACCTTGCGGAGACCGAGCCTCGATGACGTCTTCCTGACCCTGACCGGTCAGCCGGTCGACGCATTACCCGGGAAGTCGACATGAGCGCTGGTTGGCTGGTGTCCGACATCAGCACGGTCACCGGCCGCAACCTGCGCCGGCTGGTGCGAGTACCGACGCTGATCGCGTTCGCCACCGTGCAGCCGGTGCTGTTCGTGCTGCTGTTCACCTATACCTGGGGCGGCGCGGTGCATCCACCCGGCGTGGCGCACTACATCGACTACCTGCTGCCCGGGATCTTCGTGCTCGCCATCGCCTTCGGCGCCTCCCAGACCGCCGTCGCGATCGCCGACGACCTCACCACCGGCATGATCGACCGATTCCGCGCCCTGCCCATGACCCGCTCCGCCGTACTCGCCGGCCGCACCGCCGCCGACGCGCTCCGCAACCTGTTCGTCCTCGCACTGATGACCGGCGTCGGCGCACTGATCGGGTTCCGCTTCCACGCCGGCCCCGGCGCCGCCCTCGCCGCGATCGGCTTGGCACTGGCGATCGGGGTCGTGTTCTCGTGGATCTTCGCCCTACTCGGTCTGCTGGTGCGCGACCCCGAATCGGCCGGCCTCGGCGGACTGCTCGCGGTCATCCCGCTCATCTTCACCAGCTCCACCTTCGTCCCCGTCACCACCATGCCCGGCTGGCTCCAAGCCTTCGCAAAGGTCAACCCGATCACCCTGACCGTCGACGCGTTACGGGCGCTGTGCCTGGGTGGCCCGACCGCGACCCACGTGTGGCAGGCGCTAGCGGTGATCGGTGGGCTGTTGATCGTCACGGTTCCGGCCGCGGTGCTGCGCTACCGACGCACTACAGCGACCTCGATCTACACATGCGTGTCCTCCGACTACCGGACCCGCACGCTGCGCACCGCGCTGGACACAATTCTCGCCAGCGCCATCAAGAACGTCCCGGGAGGCAGCAAGTGAAGCGCAAGGTCGACTACCGCTGGTGCCTGCGCGAGGTTATGGCCGAGAACGGCATGTTCGCCACGACTGACCTGGTGCCGTTGCTGCGTGAGCGTGGCATCGAGCTGTCGGCCTCCCAGGTGCACCGCATGGTCACCGGCAAGCCGGAACGGCTCTCCCTGACCGTCCTTGCCGCGCTCTGCGACATCTTCGAGACCGACCCAGCCGAGCTGATCACCACCACGGCATCCAACGTCGGCGTCCGCCCCACCGCCGACGGCGATCTACCCGCCCCAGCGTCAGTCGCCGACCTGCGCCCCAAGCGCGCCCGGATCACCGACCGATAGCCGGCCTCCTGATGAACGAGCCCACGAACGAGCCGTCCGACGAGCAGATGCTCTGCGCCCGCTGCCGCCGCCCGGTCTGGCTGCGACAGAGTCGGCCAGACGGGCATCAACGCCGCTGGCGCGGCACCGTGGTCGCCGCCACCAGACGCTGGCCAGAGGGCTACATCTGCTCCGGATGCCACGCGAAAGCGTGCGAAACCTACGGCCGCTGCCCCGGCTGCGGCGTCGACCGATTGCTGCCCGGTTTGACCGAACACGGCAAGCCTGCATGCGCCGACTGCGCCGGCTTAGCCACGAACTTCCGTTGCCACCGCCGCGGCCAGGAAGGCTGGCTCGAGAAGCGCAACACCTGCGGCCGATGCGTGCTGGCCGACCGACTCGACGAGGCACTCGACGACGGAACCGGACACGTTCGACCGGAGCTGGCGCCTCTGTGGGACAAGCTCTGCGCGATGCCGCGCCCGCGCAGCGGCATCGTCTGGCTCAACAAGCCACACGTCCCACCGATCCTGCGCGCCCTGGCCCACGGCGACGTTCCCCTCTCACACGAAGGACTGGCCACGCTCACCCCGTGGCGATCCGTGATCTACGTCCGTGACCTGCTGATCAGCAGCGGCGTGCTCCCGTGCGTGGACCGGTTCCTGCTCCTGTTCGAGCAATGGCTGGACCAGTGGCTCGACACGATCCCCGACCAGGGACACCGCAAGATCCTTCGGCGCTTCGCCACCTGGCACACCGTTCGGCACCTACGTGCGGTCGCCGAGACCACGCCGGTCGGGCCGTACCGCAACATCAACAGCCGCGGACAGCTGCGCCAGGCCGCCACCTTTCTCGCCGAGCTGACTGCCCGCCAACGCGCCCTCGACGACCTCGACCAGGCCGAACTCGATCGCTGGCACGCCAAGGCCACCCCGACTGAACAACAGATGCTGCGCCCGTTCCTGGTCTGGGCTACCCACGGGCGACACAGCCACAAGCTGCGACTACCGCCCGTTCCTCGCACAGTCACGGCGCCACTGGACCAGCAGCAGCGGCTCGCCCTCATCCGCCGGATCCACCATGACCACAGCGTCGAGCTGGTCAACCGGCTGGTCGCGCTGCTGATCCTGCTCTACGCCCAACCCCTGTCCCGGATCGTGCGCCTCACCGTCAACGACATCGAGTTCGACAACAGGCAAGTCCTGCTGCGCCTCGGCGACCCGGCCGTCCCTATCCCGCCGCCCTTCGACCAAGTGCTCATCGACTACCTCGCCGATCGACCAAACCGCACCACCGCCACCAACCCGGCCAGCCTGTGGCTGTTCCCCGGCCGTCGCGCCGACCAGCCCATCCACCCCGGTTCACTGCGACTGCGCATGCACACTCTCGGCGTCCCCATTCTCAACAGCCGCACGGCCGCAATCCGCCACATGCTCCAGGAAGCACCCGCCTCAGTCGTCGCGGGCATGCTCGGCTACCAGCAGACGTCGGCCGAGAACATCGCCACGGCCGCCAGTACCCAATGGCAGCGTTACGCCGTCAGCCGAGCAGGGCAAGGTGAACGTTGGAAAGGCGCGCTGAGCGGACCGGCATGAAGTTCAAACGACGGACTCTGATGCAGATCGCAGACATGAGCTGCGGCAACTACCCGGACGAGTCCACGCGATTCGTCTATCGCAGCAGCTCGTACCTCACCGAGTTCTTCGCCGATGCCGAGACTGACTACGAGCACGACGGATCGTAGCTATTCAGCTGTCCGGTGACCTGGTTGGTGTGGTGAGCTGGGGCTGAGATGATCTTGGGGTGTCGGTTCCTGAGCCGGCTGAGGCGTTGCTTGAGCGGGTGCTCGCGCGTGTGGCCGAGTTGGAAACGGCTCTGGCCGAGCGGGACCGTGTGATTGCCGAGCAAAGTGAGCGGATCGCGGAGCTGGAGCGCCGGCGGTGCGGGGCAGGTCCTTCAGGTGTGCTCGCTCCGCCTCGTCGAGTTGCAGGGCGTGGGCAAGGCCGTCGATCACGCTGTCGGAGACGCCGGTTGCGTTGTCCCGTCGAGGGTCTCCCTCATCTCACCGCGTCGGCTGAATCACACCCCAACAACGCCTGGACTTCCACAGTGGACGTCCGATTGCGACTCCAATGTCGCTGCGAGCACAGATCGAACACAGGGTCACCGTTCTCGCACGGATGGTGCACAGTGGAGTACGGCGAACTACGGGCAGCGCGGCGCAAGGAGCACCCCCTACGATGCCCATGGCGTAGGTCGCGCCCTGGCCAGTCACACCCTGATCAATGGGAGAACACATGACCGTCCGGCGGCCGAGCGAGCAGATGCCCGCTCTGGAACGCGCCAGGGCTCAGGCGGCGCAGGTCTTCGGGCCACAGACCGCCAAGCGGCTCGCCATGTTCCGCAACGGTGTCCTCTACGTCAATGCCGGTGGATGGGCGCGGTTCCTGGGCTGGCTGGTCGACGTCGTCGTGTCGGTACTCGTTATGGCGGTCGGTGTCTTCGTCGCGGTCGGCGTGGGCCTCGCGGCCGGCCTCGACAACAGGACGGCAGGCGGGATCGGGATCGCGACGCTGTTCCTGGCGCCGTTGCTGTACGGCGGGTTGTGCTACCGCAACGGCCGCGCGCTCGGCGCGGTACTCACCGGCACCCAGCTCGTACGCACCAAGGACGGTGGCCGGATCGGCGGCTGGGCATCATGGGCGATGCTGGTACGAGTCCTGTTTCCACTGCTGGCCATCGGCATGATCATCGGCGCGTTCGGCGGCGGTGGATCGGTCCCGGGTTCGGACAGGGTCAGTGTGGACCCTCATGCGATCCGCCAACTCCATGCCGCCGGCATCACATGACCCGGAGGCGACGTGTGGGCCTGTTGGCCTTGGTGATCGGCCTGGCGACGGTGGTTGTGGGCGTCCTCGCGGCATGTGGCGGCGGTGCCGCGCGTGCGTGCGAGGAGGCGCTGACCGCCGCTGCGACATCCGTGGAGGGCGTGGTCGGGGCCGAGTTCACCTGCGAGCGGTCGTTCGGCAACCCGAGCCAGGAGGGGTCGGTCACGATCGCGGGCACTACGGAGGCGGAGGTGGCGGCGGTGATGGAGGACGTACTCCGGGCGTTCGCCGCCTCGGCCGAACTGGGCAACGCGTCCGTGGTGTACACCGGGTTCGCCAACGAGGACGGCACAATTTCGGTCCTCCCGGTCGACGTTGGTTTCAACGGGACGCCGTCGATCCGTGTCCTCCGCGAGCACTACGGCATCACGCCCGGCTGAGGAACGACCGCGATGTGCGGGGACGTCGACTGGAGGCTGTGATGGGCAGGAGATGGGCGCGCCTCAGGGGTCGGCTCGTGCGGAGGATGGCCGATGCAGGGCCCGTCGGGGGCATACTCGCCGCGCTGCTCAGCTTGGGGAGAGCGCGGAACTGGGACTGTGAGGACGTGTTCAGGGAGACGGCCCTCGCTGTCGACGGGGTGGTGTCGGCCGAGTTCGACTGCAGCGACATGTTCGGTGGCGGCTGGCAGCGGGGCAAGGTGGTCCTCCGGGCCTCGTCTCGGGACGAGGCGGTCGGTGTGATGGACGCGCTGTTGCGGGCGTTCGCCGCCGAGCCGCGCCTCGAACCCCGGTGGTCGACGCCGCAGGAATACCGGACCGAGGACAGGTCGATCATGGTCGGTCCGAACGACGTGGGTTTCAACGGCCCGCCGAACGTCGGTGAGGTACGCACGCGCTACGGCATCGCGCCAGGGGAAGGACTGACTGAATGACGAGGCGTGCGCGATGGTGGTTGTTG
>Ga0193742_1001339_pt1 | contig 14930 bp, 13 predicted proteins | sample L2c1metaG_FD_165511 | JGI IMG/M metagenome (GOLD analysis project Ga0193742, IMG submission 165511) | Soil microbial communities from a riparian zone of the East river system, Colorado, United States - L2c1 | ecosystem: Environmental > Terrestrial > Soil > Riparian zone | place: USA: East River... | reverse complement strand
CACCGATTGGGAGATGCCCACGGTGTCGATGCCGGCCTCGGCCGAGGTGCCGCCGATGACCACCCGGCTGACGTCCCCGCCGCCCCAGCTGCTTGCCGAGTTGGTCGAGTTGGTCACCTCGATCTGGGTGCCACCGCCGGCCCCGCGCAGGTTCGCGGTGACCGTCTCGCTGATCTTCTGGATGAGCGCGGGCTGGTCCGAATCGCGCAGCCCCCACGCGGGTAGGAACGCCTGCAGCGGACTCAGCTTCCTGGGCTGCGCGGCGCCGGTGTCCAGGCCGAAGATGCGGGTGTCCACGGCGGCGCCGCCGAAGTCCAGGAAGATCCGCTGGGGCGCCGCGGACGGCGCCGGCATGATCACCACGGTGGCCTGGTAGACGCCGTTGCCGCGACGCACGCTAAGGACGTGTGTGCCGGTCACCGAGGCCACGTGGTCGACGGTGGCATTGCCGCCGCCGGGCAGCGGCGAGGACGCCGGGTAGCTTGACGACCGGTCGGAGTCGGAGCCCTCGACCAGGGCGCCGCGCGGGTCACGCAGCTCCAGCTGCTGTGCGCCACCGCTCACCGTGACGCCGAGTACCTCGCCGGCGCGCATCGGCACCTGGAAGCTCTCCACGTCGTCCGCGCTGGTCAGCTCGCCGTTGATCTGCGCCCTCGGGTTCTTGCCGGGGCCGGTGCCCAGGTCGGGGATCTGCTTGGGGCGCCCGGGAGTGCCCTCGTCGGCCGCCCGAGGGCCGGCGCCGGGGCCGGTGGGCGGCTCGGCGGTCAAATCCGTGGCGGTCACCGTGAGCGGCGGTTTTCCGGTGCCGCGCAGCTGCACCCGGTGACCCCGGTGCGGTATGACGCAGTGCCAGCCCGCGGTCGCTGTGGCGGTGGCCAGCGCTACCGGGTCCACATAGTCGTCGGGCAGCGTGGGGGTGTCCAGCCGGCTGATCAACAATGCCACAACGGCGACGGGGAGCAGCACCCACGATCGTTGCATTCGAGCAGACTCCCCGTCGCCAGCTGAGCAATGACGGTAACCGTGGGCGATCAAGTGGCCTAGTAAGCCCACACTTTCGAGTACTTGTCGCGCAAAGCCCGCCACCCTGCGTGTCGGACATGCGTCGCCAGTGCGCCTACCGAGTGGTCAGGTCCGGCCTCGACCCTCCGGTCGGAGTCGGTCGCTGGCGGGCCCTGATGTGGGACAGTAGAAGGGGCACGGGCGATGGCCCGATGGACGGGCGAGAGCGGACGACGGGGACATGGTCACCAAGTCGAAGACGGTCACCGGATCGGATGGCCGGACCTGGACGGTGCGGCGGCGGTTGGAGTGGTCGATGCCGGCCACCGGCGAAGAGTTCGAGCACGACGTGGACGGCGGCCGGGGCGCCGCGGTGCTCATCCTGTCCACCCTGCTGCTGTTCTACGTGGCCCTGTTCAGCTGGATGCCGCCGGACGTGCACGTGCCGTGGTGGGTGAGCCTGTCCGTGCTGATCGTGGTCGGCTTCTTCCCGGTGCGCTGGGTGCTGCGCCGGCCGTGGACCCTGGTGGCGCAGACCCCGGGCGGCTACGAGCTGGAGCCGGAGCACTGGGTCGGCATGGTGCGCGGGGTCGGCAAGGCCCGCGAGGAGACTAAATTGATCATCCGGATGATCCGCACCAGGGCCACCCCCGCCTACGCGGACAGCCCTCTGCAGCCGGTCAGCTGAGCACACTGAGTCGAGAACAGCATGCCTGAGCTCCCTGAGGTGGAGGCGTTGGCCGACCACCTGCGGCAACACGCGGTGGGTCACCAGGTGGCCAGGGTGGACCCGGCGAGCATGAGCGCGCTGAAGACCTTCGATCCGCCGGCCTCCGCGCTGGCCGGGCGGCCGGTCACCGGCGCTGCCCGGCACGGCAAGTTCCTGGACATGGAGTGCGACGGCCTGCACCTGATCACCCACCTGTCCAGGGCCGGCTGGCTGCGCTGGCACGACACCGCCTCCACCGTCCCGCCCAAGCCGACCGGCAAGGGGCCGATCGCGCTGCGGGTGCACCTGGACGCCCCGGGCGGCCCCGGCTTCGACCTGACCGAGGCGGGCACCCAGAAGCGGCTGGCCGTGTATGTGGTCACCGACCCGGCCCAGGTGCCCGGGATCGCCAGGCTCGGTCCGGACGCGCTCGGCCTGACCCGCGCCCAGCTGGCCGAACTGCTGTCCGGGCGCACCGAGCGGATCAAGAACCTGATCGTCGACCAGGCCGTGCTGGCCGGGGTCGGCAACGCCTACTCCGACGAGATCCTGCACGTGGCGAAGCTGTCCCCGTACGCGGTGGCCGGCCGCCTGGACGATGCCAAGCTGGACGCCCTGTTCGCGGCCATGCACACCGTGCTGGCGGATGCGGTGACCCGCTACGGGGAGCCGGGCCGAAATAACCCAGCTCGGTTGAAGGGGGAGAAGCGCTCCGGCCTGCGGGTACACGCCCGGACCGGGCTGCCCTGCCCGGTGTGCGGGGACACCGTGCGCGAGGTGTCCTTCGCGGAGCGGTCCTTCCAGTACTGCCCGACCTGCCAAACCGGCGGCAAGCCCCTCGCCGACCGCCGCCTCTCCCGCCTGGTGAGATGAACCGTGCCCGACTTCCTCAATTCGCCGAGCGCGCTGCTGTTCCTGCTGGTCACGGTGCTGATAGTGGCCGCGATCGCGTTCTTCATGCTCTGGCGGGCGCGCCAGCGGGCGTTCGCCTCGCCGCTGGAGCGGGCCACCTTCTCCACCCTGCACACCGTCTCGCTGGCCGCTCCGGCGCTGCGTGAGGGGCTCTCCCGGCAGTCCGCCGCGTTCGCCCTGCCCTACCTGCGCACCCTGCTGGAGACCTGCGCGCTGACCATGACCGACGCCCAGGCACAGTCGCTGGCCTGGGACGGCGAGGCGGACCACCACACCATGGACGTGGTCGAGCTGGCCAAGCAGGTGATGGAGACCGGCCGCCAGCAGGTGGCCTCGCACACCGCCATCGACTGTGGCCGGGACGACTGCGCGGTGAAGGGCATCGTGGTGGTGCCGTTGGAGACCGAGGGCAACATCGTCGGCACGCTCGGTGCGCTGACCGACTCCACCGCCGGCCCGGTGCTGCTGCGGGCCACCGCCGAGGTGGCCCGCTACATCTCCAGCCAGCTGGAACTGGCCGAGCTGGACGAGTCGAGGGCCCGGCTGAACCGCGCCGAGGTCCGGGCGCTGCGCGCGCAGATCTCCCCGCACTTCGTCTACAACGCGCTGACCACGATCTCCTCACTGATCCGGACCGACCCGAGCCGGGCCCGCGAGCTGCTCATCGAGTTCGCCGACTTCACCCGCTACTCGTTCCGCTCGGCCGGCGAGTACACCACCCTGCAGGACGAGCTGACCAACATCGAGCGGTACCTGATGATCGAGCGGGCCCGCTTCGGCGACCGGCTGGACGTGCGGCTGCAGATCGCCCCGGAGGTGCTGTCGGTGGTGCTGCCGTTCCTGGCGCTGCAGCCGCTGGTGGAGAACGCGGTGCGGCACGGGCTGGCCGGCAAGCCGAACGGCGGGTCGATCACCATCACGGCGGAGAACGCCGGCTCCGAGTGCGTGATCAGTGTGGAGGACGACGGGGTGGGCATGGATCCCCGGCGGCTGCGCGAAGACATGACCGACGCCCACCTGTCCGGCGCACACGTCGGGCTGGGCAACGTGGACGACCGGATGCGCTCGGCGTTCGGGGACGACTTCGGGCTGGTGGTGGACACCGCGCCGGGCGCCGGGACGAAGATCACCCTCCGGGTGCCCAAGTTCCGCGCCGGTATCCGGGCCTGAGTGTTCCCACCCAGAGTGGTCCTAGGCGTTCGTCGGACGGCCAAGAGGCCAGGTCACCGCGTAGCGTGGCGGCCATGACGACGTTGCTCGACAGGCTTCCCAAGGAAGTGACCGACCGACTGCCCGGCAAGCTCGGCGATCGGGCGGAGCGGTCCGTGGTGAGCGTGATGCGGCTGCACGGTGTGATCACCCCGGCGATGGGCCCGATGGCCCGCTCGGTGCTCAACATCGGCGTGCTGGAACCGGTGCTCAAGCGGGCGTTCGCCGTCGACCGGTTGGTCGGGGTGGCATTGGTGATCAATTCCCCGGGCGGTTCGGCCACCCAGTCCGCGCTGATCGCCGACCGGATCCGTGGGCTGGCCGAGGAGCACCAGGTCCCGGTGCTGGCGTTCTGCGAGGACGTGGCCGCCTCCGGCGGGTACTGGCTGGCCTGCGCCGGCGATGAGATCTATGCGCACGCCACCTCGCTGGTCGGTTCGATCGGGGTGGTCAGCCACAGCTTCGGGTTGGTCGGCCTGCTGGACCGGCTGGGGGTGGAGCGCCGGGTGCACACCGCGGGCAGCAACAAGGTGCGACTGGACCCGTTCCTGCCGGAGAAGGCGGAGGACGTGGAGTGGCTGACCGGCCTGCAGGGCGAGCTGCACGAGCTGTTCCAGGACTGGGTCCGGTCCCGGCGGGGCGACAAGCTGAACGGATCGGCCGAGGAGCTGTTCACCGGTGAGGTGTGGACCGGGAAGAAGGCCAAGGAGCTCGGCCTGGTGGACGGGCTGGGCACGCCGAGGGAAATCGTGGCGGCCCGGTTCCCGGACGCGGAGCCGGTACTGGTGGAGGGGCGAAAGCCCTTGCTGGCCCGGCTCGGGTTGGCTGGCGTGGCGGCCCGCGGCGGGGCGTCCACGCTGGTCGGGGAGCTGTTGCAGGCCGCCGAGGTGCGCGCCGCGTGGTCGCGCTACGGGCTTTGATGGCATGCTGAACTCCCCGTTGGGGGGAGTGGCGAAAATCGCATCCACCCTGGCACTCCGCGACAATCACCGTCACCATGAAACGGCCGATACGGCGCGAGGGGCGAGGCTCCGGTGCGATGATGTACGTCTTCGCCGGGGGGATTGGGCAGGATGAGGAGATCGTGAATAGCACAGAAGGCTCTGGTGGGCTTGTCGTTCTTGCGGTGGACGACGAGAAACCCGCGCTCGATGAGCTCGAGTATCTGCTCGGCCAGGACCAGCGGATCGGCACGGTGCTGACCGCTTCGAACGCCAACGACGCGCTGCGCATGCTGAGCACCCGGGAACGTCCCCGGGACGGCCTGCCCGGCCCGATGTCCGGCCAGGTGCCGGTGCACCCGGTGACCGGCGCGCCGATCGCCCGCAGCACCGACGTGGACGTGGTGTTCCTGGACATCCGGATGCCTGGGCTGGACGGGCTGGAGCTGGCACGGGTGTTCTCCTCGATGGTGGTGCCGCCCGCGGTGGTCTTCGTGACCGCGCACGACGACCGCGCGGTGGACGCCTTCGACGTGGGCGCGGTGGACTACCTGCTCAAGCCGCTGCGCTCGGAACGGCTGCGCAACTCGCTGGACCGGATCCTGTCCAGCCGGGTGGTGGCCAGCAACGAGTCCAGCCAGAACGACGGCCCCGGCGACGACGAGGTGATCCCGGTCGAGCTGGCCGGTACCACCAAACTGGTCCCCCGCTCGGCGGTGCGCTACGTGGAGGCGCAGGGCGACTACGCCCGGCTGCACACCAACGACAACAAGAGCCACCTGGTCCGGATCCCGCTCTCCGTGCTGGAGGACCGCTGGCGGGATGCCGGTTTCGTCCGGATCCACCGGTCCTACCTGGTGTCGCTGCCGCTGGTCACCGAGCTGCGGCTGTCCGGTTCCGGATACGTGGTGCGGATCGGCACCGGCCCGGAGACCGCGGAGCTGCCGGTCAGCCGCCGGCACACCCGTGAGCTGAAGGACCGGTTGGTCCGCGCCACGAAGCAGGCCTGGAGTCAGCGGTGACGCCACCGGAGCCGCGCTATGAACACTGACGGCCATGTGCCGTCTGGATTGATCGCATCCGACTCGGCGGACTACGCCGAGCCGGAGGATCAACCCGCGCCTGTGCGGGCGTCCCACCGCCGAGGGGACGAGGCGACCGACCCGGACGCCGACCTGCTGCCTGATGAGTCACCCATCCAGCTGCGCCGCGAGCTGCGCCGGAGGGCCGGCAACCCACCCCTGCCCGTGCCCTCGGACGGCCCGGGCACGTTGCCGGGGCTGCGCCCGCCAGGCAGTGGCGGCCGGCATGCCCGCCGGGACACCCAGCCGCGCCCGCCCCGGCTGGATTACGTCCCCCGGCACGCCATCCGCACCCCAGGACCAGGCTCGGTGTCTCCGACGGACATCACGGAGGTGTTCTCCCGGGTCCGCGAGGACCCGACCGAGCGCCCCATGCCGGCGCGGCCGCATTCGGATCCGATCCCGCTCGCCATGCGGGTAGAGCCGCTCGCCGCGCCCCCGCCACCCCTGCCCGAGCCGGACTCGGCCTCGGACAATGGCGCACCGGGCAAGCGGGTGCGGGTGGTGCTCTCCCAGCGCAAGGGCCAGGCCCGCCCGGTGCGCACCGTGGTGGACGTGCAGGAGCTCACCCAGGTCGGCGAGGTGCTCAGCTCCAGCCTGATCCGTTCCCAGCTGGCCCTGGCGCTGCGCATCGGCGGCATCGCGCTGATCGCCCTGGGCGCGCTGCCGGCCATGTTCGTAATCTTCCCGGTACTCGGTCGGTTCGAGCTGTTCGGGCTGCGGCTACCCTGGTTGCTGCTCGGGGTACTGGCCTACCCGTTCCTGCTCGCGCTCGGCTGGATGTACTCCCGCTCGGCGGATCGCATTGAACAAGTATTTGCTGACCACATCCAGAACTAGCGCATCAAAGAGGTCCTAGGCTCTGTGGTCATGACACCCGCCGCTGTGGTGGCGCTCTGCTGTATCGCGATCGTCGCCGTGGCGTCGACCGTGATCGGCTCTTTTGGTGTCCGCTTTGCCCGCAACACCTCCGATTTCCTGGTCGCCTCGCGCACCGTGGGGCCCACCGCGAACGCCGGCGCGATCTCCGGGGAGTACCTGTCCGCCGCGTCCTTCCTGGGTGTGGCCGGGCTGATCCTCAAGGACGGGCCGGACGCGCTGTGGTACCCGGTCGGGTTCACCGCCGGCTACCTCGCGCTGCTGCTGTTCGTCTCCGCGCCGCTGCGCCGCTCGGGGGCGTACACGGTGCCGGACTTCGCCGAGTTCCGGCTGCGCAGCCCGATGGTGCAGCGGTTGTCCACGATTTTTGTGATCGTCATCGGCTGGATGTACCTGCTGCCGCAGCTACAGGGCGCGGGGCTCACCGTGGCGACCGTGGTGCCCACGCTGCCCCCCTGGAGCGGCATGGTGGCGGCCGGCGTGGTGGTCATCGCGACCGTCGTGTTCGGCGGCATGCGCTCGATCACCTTCGTGCAGGCGTTCCAGTTCTGGCTCAAGTTCACCGCGTTGGCGCTGCCCGCCGTGATCCTGCTGATCTACGTGGGCAACGACCACCAGCCGTTCAACCGCCCCGCGCCGCCGCAGTTCCCCACCGACACCACGGTGGACGTGAAGACCGACGTCCTGCTCCAGGTCACCCAACCGGTGAGCTTCCAGGCCAGCGGAACGCTGGACGGCGTGCAGACCTACGGGCTGGTGACCTGGAACCCCGGGCGGCACAGCGTGCTGGCCGGCGCCCAGCTCAACTTCACCGCCGGCACGTCGGTGCCGGTGCCGGCCGGCCACCCGATACGCGACTCGAGCTGGCTGACCCCGCTGTCCGGAGATGCCCCGTACCAGCTGTTCGGCATCTATTCGTTGATCATGGCCACGTTCCTGGGCACGATGGGGCTGCCGCACGTGCTGGTCCGGTTCTATACCAACCCGGACGGGCGGGCGACCCGGCAAACCACCGTGGTCGTGCTCGCCATGCTCGGCGCGTTCTACCTGCTGCCCACCCTGCTCGGCGCGCTGTCCCGGCTCTACGTGCCGCAGCTGCTGGTCAGCGGGAATACCGACGCCGCGGTGCTGCTGCTGCCTACCGCGGCCCTCGGCGGAGGCACCATGGCCACGCTGCTCGCCGGGTTGGTCGCGGCCGGGGCATGGGCGGCGTTCCTATCCACCTCTTCCGGTCTGGTGGTGGGTGTCGCCGGGGTGTTGTCCACCAGCCCCTCGCTGTTCCCCCGAGGCGGCGTGCGGGACTTCCGGGTGGCCGCGGTGATCGCCGGGCTGGTCCCGCTGGGATTGGCCCTGGTGGCCGCACGGCTGGACTTCTCGCAGACCGTCTCGCTGGCCTTCGCGGTGGCCGCATCCACCTTCTGCCCACTGCTGGTGTTGGGCATCTGGTGGAGCGGGCTGACCGACCGGGGCGCGATCGCCGGGCTGCTGGTTGGCGGGGTGAGCTCGGCCGGCGCGGTCACGCTGAGCCTGTTCGGGGTGGCCCCGGACGGCTGGGTGGGAATGATGCTGAACCGGCCGGCGCTGATCACCGTTCCGGCCGCGTTCCTGACCATGGTCGTGGTCAGCAAGTTGACCAGCAAGCGGGTGCTGCCAGACGTGGCCAGGCTGCTGCTGCGGCTGCACGCCCCGGAGCGGTTGGGGCTCAGCCAGGACCGGGTGCGCCGGTTCGACTGAACCGCCCGCCCCGACCGAAGCGCACCCCCAAGGACCCCATTTCACCTGGTCCAGCCCGGTCGCGGCCGGTCCGGCGAGAGGTGGTCCGAGCGGGTGCTCTAGCGTGATGGATACCACGGAGAGTGCTTGAGAAACTACTGAACGGTCCGTCGCTCCCCTTTAAACGACGGCGCCCGTCTCCGCAGTGGTCTGTCTAGGAGAGCGAGGAGCAGCGTGTCCGTTCACCCAATTTGCTCGCTCGAGCAAGTAACTAAGGAGAACCCCCGTGAGCACCACCGGTGAAACCCTACCGGGCGAGGGCAACGCGTTTGAGCGGATCCAGGCCAGCCCCGAGTTCGTAGAACTGCGCCGCAAGCTGCGTCGGTTCATCTTCCCGATGAGCGCGGTGTTCCTGATCTGGTACCTGCTCTATGTGTTACTGGCCGCGTACGAGCCGGCGTTCATGTCGATCAAGCTCCTGGGCAACATCAACGTCGGCCTGCTCATCGGGGTGCTCCAGTTCGTCAGCACCTTCGTGATCACCACGGTGTACGTGCGGTACGCCAACAAGCACCTTGACCCGGCCGCCGAGGAGATCCGGGAGCGGATCGAAGGGAGCCAGGCATGAGCGAGAGTTACCTGGCCGCGGCGGTCGGCAAGCCGGGCCTGAACATCGCCATCTTCCTGGTGTTCGTGCTGATCACGCTGGTGATCGTGTTCTGGGTCGGCAGGTCGAACCAGACCGCGTCCGACTACTACGCCGCCGGGCGGGCGTTCACCGGTACCCAGAACGGCGTGGCGATCTCCGGGGACTACCTCTCCGCCGCGTCCTTCCTGGGTATCGCCGGGGCGATCGCCACCGTCGGCTACGACGGCTTCCTCTACTCGATCGGCTTCCTGGTGGCCTGGCTGGTCGCCCTGTTGCTGGTCGCCGAGCTGCTGCGCAACACCGGCAAGTTCACCATGGGCGACGTGCTGAGCTTCCGGATGCGGCAGCGTCCGGTGCGCGCGGCCGCCGCGGTGTCCACGCTGGTGGTCTCCTTCTTCTACCTGCTCGCCCAGATGGCCGGTGCCGGCGGATTGATCTCCCTGCTGCTCGGCGTGGCTGACGACAAGTCGACGTTCTTCGACGGCCAGTCGCTGGTGATCGCCGTGGTGGGCATCCTGATGGTGGTCTACGTGCTGGTCGGCGGCATGAAGGGCACCACCTGGGTGCAGATCATCAAGGCCACCCTGTTGCTGGTGGGCGCGGCGGTGATGACCGCGTGGGTGCTCGGCAAGTTCGGTTTCAACCTGTCCTACCTGCTGGGCGAGGCGGTGGAGAACAGCCCGAAGTCCGGCGAGAAGATCCTCGGGCCGGGCCTGCAGTACGGCAAGTCGGCCATCTCGAAGATCGACTTTGTCTCGCTGGGGCTGGCTCTGGTGCTGGGCACCGCCGGGCTGCCGCACATCCTGATGCGGTTCTACACCGTGCCCAGCGCCAAGGAGGCCCGTCGCTCGGTGGTGTGGGCGATCTGGCTGATCGGCATCTTCTACCTGTTCACCTTGGTGCTGGGCTACGGCGCGGCGGCCCTGGTCGGCCCGGACGTGATCACCCAGGCTCCCGGTGGGGCCAACTCGGCCGCGCCGCTGCTGGCCTACCAGCTCGGTGGGGAGTTGCTGCTCGGGCTGGTGTCGGCCATCGCGTTCGCCACCATCCTGGCCGTGGTGGCCGGCTTGACCATCACCGCGTCCGCCTCGTTCGCGCATGACGTGTACGCGAGCATGCTGAAAAAGGGCAACAGCGCGCCAGATGCCGAGGTGCGGGTGGCCCGGCGGACCGCGCTGGTGATCGGCCTGGTGGCGGTCGTCGGCGGGATCCTGGCGAACGGCCAGAACGTGGCGTTCCTGGTGGCGCTGGCCTTCGCGGTGGCCGCCTCGGCGAACCTGCCGACGCTGTTGTACTCGCTGTTCTGGAAGCGGTTCAACACCACCGGGGCGCTGTACAGCATCTACGGTGGGCTGATCACCTCGGTGGTGCTGATCGTGTTCTCGCCGGCGGTGTCCGGTACGGCCACCTCGATGATCAAGAGCGCGAACTTCCACTGGTTCCCGCTGTCCAACCCGGGTCTGGTGTCCATTCCGCTGTCCTTCCTGCTCGGCGTGGTGGGCACCCTGGTGGGTCGTCGGGAGCGTGGGGCCGAGGCGGGTTACGCCGAGATGGAGGTTCGCTCGCTCACCGGTCTCGGCGCGGAGCGGGCCGACGCGGTGGTCGCGCACCACTGATCGATTGCTCGGAGCGCGTGGGGGCCGGTCCGCGGTACGGGGCCGGCCCCCGCGCTTTGTCCGGTACCTCTTCCCGGGTGGTTCGCCGCCCCCTCCTTCTCGGCCTTACTCTCGGCTGACGTCCTCGGGTGGCACGATGAGCCGGTGACTTCCTCTCAGCAGTTGCCGAGCGTCGGGGTGGCCGGGCTGCCCGACGACGTACGGCCGCTCGACGTGCGCGAGGCCGACGAGTGGGCCGCCGGACGGGCGCCCACGGCCGTACACATCCCGATGTCCGAGCTGGCCGGCCGGTTGGCCGAGCTGCCAGCCGACGAGGACCCGCTGTACGTGATCTGCCGGTCCGGCGGGCGATCCGCGCGAGTGGTGGCCTACCTGGTGGCCCAGGGCGTGCCGGCGGTGAACGTGGACGGCGGGATGCAGGCGTGGGCCGCCGCCGGGCGGCCGCTCCAGGCCGACGGCCCCGGCCAACCGGAGATCATCTGATGCGGTCCCCCCGGCGCACCGGGCGGTCGGGGTGAACTGCCCCCGCTGCGGTCGCGCGCAACCGCCGGACGCAACGCCCGGCGTGTTCTGCGTGCACTGCGGCCAGTTCCTGGTGCGCACCCGGTGGGTCGCGCTGCCGCCGGAGTCCTCGGCCGGCCAGTCCAGTCCGCCACCGCGCCGGGGCCGCTACACCGGGCCGCCCCGCTACCTCGCCCCACCCCGGTGGGGCTTCCCCGCCCTGCCCTGGCAGCGTGAGCAGCCGGAGGCCGCCCCCAACTCGGCGAGCGCCGCGGCCGCGCACGCCGGCCTGCTGATCCCGCTGCTGCGTGGCGTGGCGTTGCTGGCCGCGGTCGCCGGGGCCGCCGAGATCTGGCGGTACGTGCTGCTGCTGCGCAGCCGAGGCCAGGCGCTGGGCGCCCGCGAGGTGGCCGCGTCGGACGCGCTGGTGGAGGCGGCCTCCTGGATGTGCACCGTGATGGCCGTGGCCGTCGGGGTGTACCTGCTGGTCTGGGTGCTGCGGGTGATCGAGGCCGCGGCTGAGCGGTCCGGCGTGCGTCCGCCCCGGAGCCGGCGGACGGTGCTGCTCGGGTGGCTGGTGCCGGGGCTCAACCTGAGCGTGCCCGGGTCGGTGCTCGCCGAGGTGGAGCACGCCGCGCTGGGCCGCCCGCCCGGCGAACGCCCGCGACCGTCCCGGCTGCTGCGGCTGTGGTGGGCGCTGTGGGCGGCGAACGTGGTGCTGTCGGTGTTCACCGCGCTCTGGTCACTGCGCACCGGCGTCCAGGCCCGGGCGAACGGTGTGGAGCTGCACGCCATGGTCGACCTGCTCGCGGCGGCGACGGCGCTGGTCACCGCGCGGGTGGTGGCCTGGCTGACCGCGCTGGTTGGGCCACCCAGGGCAATCCCGCTGCCCCGAGTGGTCAGTGTGCGTGAGCCGGCGCGGACCGACCCGACGCCGGCCAGTACCGTGTTGCCGCGATGAGCAAGAAAACGAAGAACCGGGCTCGCACCGTCACTGGCAACGCCGGCGATTCGGCGGCCCCGGGAGTACCCAACCCACGCCAGCCCTGCCCGTGCGGCTCGGGCCGGCGGTACAAGGCCTGCCACGGCACCGGCGAGGACGTCATCGTGCTGCGCCCGTTCGAGGGTCTGGCCGCCGAGTGCGACGTGGTGGCGCTGCGCGAGTTCGTGCCGTCCGCGGTCGCCCCGCTGACGTTGTCCGACACCGGGCAGGAATTGGCCGATGGGCGGGTCGCCCGGCTGGCCAGCGTGCTACCCGGCGCGGCCGCCGCGCTGGTCCGGCCGAACGGCGACGCCCTGGTCGGCCTGCAGGTGCAGACCAGGACCGGGGACATCTCCGCCGACCTGGGCCGGGCGCTGCGCTGGGCGCTGACCGCCGCGCCCGGGGAGGTGCTGCCGGTGTCCGGGCCGGGGCTGGGTGACGGCCCGGTGCGGCTGCAGGACCTGGTGGTGCGGGACGCCCCGCTGGATCTCACCCTCTACCGCGACTTCGCCTGGTGGCTGCCGGACGACGGGCAGCCCAGTGCGGAGGCCGCCGCCGCGCTGGAGCACGCCAACAACGTGATCATGCCCACCGAGCTGGTCCGGGGCGAAGGGCTGCGCGCCGCGTACTGGGTCGACGCCGGGTCGAAGGCGCACCTGCGCTGGGTGCGCCCCGAGCCGGAGGACCAGCTGCTCGCCGCGCTGGCCCGGCTGCAGGCTGGCGACGGGCTCGACCTGGGCGAGGGCTCCCGCTACGTCGGCTCGTTCCGCGCGCACGGGCTGCTGGTGCCGGTGTGGGACCTGGACCGGGACATGCACGTCAAGGAGTGGACGGCGCCGGCCGAGGCGTTCGCCGGCCGCCTAACCGAGGCACTGGCCTCCCTGGACGAGCGCCCCCCAACCGACGCCGAACGCCGCGCCAGAGACTCCCTCGCCGGCCGCCAGGTCACCCTGCGCTAAACCGGCTCACGCACACTGTGCCGCCCTCACGCACATGCTCCGGCATGTGCGTGAGGACATCGATGTGTGCGTGGCCGGCCGGTTGGTTCAGTCCAGCGGGTCCCTGGCTAGGGGGCAGGACATGCAGCGCGGCCCACCCCGGCCGGAGCCCAGTTCCGAGCCGGCGATCGGGATGACCTCGATCCCGGCGTCGACCAGCCGGGCGTTCGTCTCGGTGTTCCGCTCGTAGGCCACCACCACGCCCGGGGCCAGCGCGAGGGTGTTGTTGCCGTCGTCCCACTGCTCGCGCTCGGCGGTGACCGGGTCCAGCCCGGTGTCGATGACGCGCAGCTCGGGGACGCCCATCGCCGCCGCGGCGGCCACCCGGAACGGCGCCGGGCCGGAGACGTCGATGCCACCGCTCGCCCCGGCCCGCACCGTGTAGGCGCGCAGCGTGTTGGCGATTGTCGGGTACATGACGACCGCGTCCCGGTCGACCATCGTGCACACGGTGTCCAGGTGCATGGTCGCCCTGGTCTGCGCGATCGGTACCACCAGCACGGCGGTGGCCAGCCCGTCGGCCAGCGCGGAGCGGGCCAGCGACTCGGCCCCGGCCGGCGTGGTGCGCTCGCCCACCCCGACGGCCAGCACCCCGGGGGCGAGCAGCAGCACATCGCCGCCCTCCACCGGGGCGTGGTGTGCCTCGTAGGCCCGCTTGGTGCCGGCGAACCGGGGGTGGTGGGCGTAGATCAGGTCGGTCAGCGCGGTCTCCCGGCGCCGGGCCGGCAGGGCCAGCGAGGTGATCGCCACCCGGTCGGCCAGCCACACCGAGGAGTCCCGGGTGAACAGCAGGTTGGGCAGCGGATCGAGGACAAAGTCGGTGGGGGCGTGCATGGTGCGCACCAGCGACCGGGCCAGCGCCGCCGCGGTGGACCCGCCGGGCAGCTCGGCGAAGGCCAGCCCGGCCATCAGCACCTCGGCCAGCTCCTCGTTCGGGAGGTCGGTGAGGAACTCGCCGAGCAGGGCGGCCAGTGGTGGGCCGAGCCGACGCTCGTCCAGCACGCTGGCGATGCCCGCCTCCCGGGCGGCGGGATCCTCCGCCAACGCCTGGACCAGCAGGTCACCCAGCAGCAGCACCTCGACGCCGCGCTCGGTCAGCGCGGCGGCGAACGCGTCGTGCTCCTGCTGGGCCCTGGCCACCCACGGGATGCCGTCGAACAGCAGCTGGTCGTTGTTGCGCGGGGTGAGCCGGGTGAGCTCGTGCCCCGGCCGGTGCAGCAGCACGGCGCGCAGCCGGCCTACCTCACTGTCCACCCTGGAGCTATCGACCCTGGACGGTTCCGCCACGCCCGGCAGACTAGCCCCCGTGAGTGGCTAGCGTTGCTATGACAACCGCTGGCCACTCACGGGGTCAGTGGGTGACGTCGGCGGTCCGGCTGGCGCGGACCAGCTCGGCGTAGGAGCCGCCGGCGGTCATCAGCTCCTCGTGCGACCCGAGTTCGACGATCCGGCCATCCTCCATCACGGCGATCCGGTCCGCGTCCCGCGCCGAGGCCAGCCGGTGGGTGATCGCCACCACGGTGCGTCCGCTCAGCACGGCGGCCAGTGACCGCTCCAGCTCACCGGACACCGACGGGTCGACCAGCGAGGTCGCCTCGTCCAGCACCAGGGTGTGCGGGTCGGCCAGGATCAGCCGGGCCAGCGCGAGTTGCTGCACGGTGGCCGGCGGGACCGGTTCGCCGCCGGCCCCGAGCGTGGTGTCCACCCCGCTGGACAGCTGGCCCGCCCAGCCAGCCG
>Ga0193742_1001338_pt1 | contig 14934 bp, 9 predicted proteins | sample L2c1metaG_FD_165511 | JGI IMG/M metagenome (GOLD analysis project Ga0193742, IMG submission 165511) | Soil microbial communities from a riparian zone of the East river system, Colorado, United States - L2c1 | ecosystem: Environmental > Terrestrial > Soil > Riparian zone | place: USA: East River... | reverse complement strand
ATGCTCGATCAGGGAGCCGACCTCATCGACCTCGGCGGCGAGTCCACGAGGCCCGGAGCAACCCCGCTCTCCCCGGATGAGGAACAGGCGCGCGTGTTGCCCGTGCTCGAGGCTCTGCTTCGCGAGCGGCCCTCGGCCATCCTCTCCATCGACACCTTCCACGCGGCTACCGCACGATGCGCGGTCGAGGCCGGAGCCGAGATCGTCAACGACGTCAGCGGGCACCTGTGGGATAGGGCCATGTCCTCCACCTGCGCCAGCCTTGCCTGCGGAACCGTCCTGATGCACACGCGCGGAACTCCTGCGGAATGGCGTTCGCTTCCCCCGCTCCCTCCCGAGGAGGTCGTCCCCCTCGTGCTCGCGGGGCTCGAGGCCTCAGTGGCTGCGGCCGAAGCCTCCGGAGTCCTTCGCGACCGCATCGTCATCGATCCCGGAGTCGGCTTCGGCAAGCGCCTCAGGGAGAACTATCCCCTGCTGTCGAACCTCGATGCGCTCCACCGTCTCCGGCTGCCCATCATGGTTGGAGTCTCCCGCAAGAGCTTTCTTGTCGCCGGGGAAGACAGGTCGGCAAACCGCGACCGTCTCCACGCAACCCTCGCCGCAAATACGGCGGCGGTACTCGCAGGAGCCCACATCCTGCGAGTACACGATGTCGGTCCCGCAATCGAGGCCGCAGCCGTCGCCGACCGCATCCTCCTCAACCGCCTGCCTTCCTAAGGCTGCGAGTAATACCCCTGAAGCGTTCTCGCCGTCATCCCCGGTTTCGCCACCTGCACCTCGATCTGGTGATACTCGTCACGGCGCTCGGCCGGGGGAGGATCGTAGGTGAGGTCGTAGTACGCCGTCGCGTCGCCCACACAGCGCTCAAGCTCCCCGGCCAGGTCGTTCGAGTTAAGAACCAGCCCGCCCGTCTGGGCCGAGATCACCTGCAGTGCAAGATTGCCGAGCGTGGCGTTCTGCGGCTTGGTCACGCCCTTCAAAAACGACTGGTAGTAGGAGCTGCGCATCACCGACTCCCGCGCCCCCAGCGCGTCGAGAGCATAGACCGTCGCCCGTCCCTTGCGAAGCTCCGTCGAAATCTGCACGATGGAGGCGAAGATCTGGTTCTCCTGCCTCGCGTCCAGTTGAATCCCGGGGCCGCTGAGCATGGGCCAGCCCGGCGAGACCCACAGGATCAGCTTCCTTCCCGGCCTCGCCGCCTCCATCGCCCCAAGCTGACGCAGCGCGTTGATGGAGATATTCAGTTGCTCGTCGGCTCCCCATACCCCGGACGAGCGCCGTATGTTGCGAAGGCCCACGGTGTAACTGTCGAGCGCAGCGCTGATCGCCTTGCCGTCGGTGGAGGTCGTCTTCTGCATCTCGAGGCCGGTATCGGTGAGTACCGCCACCGAGGTGGGATGCGCAAGTTGCTCGTGCGCGCGCAGGAACTTGTTGATCTGATCGCGCTCGCTCGCCACCGTGGAGAAGATCGCGTTCACCGCATCGATCACCAGCAGCACCTCGACCGGAGCCTTGTCGCCTCCCAGTGCCTCGAACGAGGTCATCGTCTGCGCAATTTTGTTGTCGAGAATCTTGAAGTCCGGCTGCGCCAGTCCAGCGACTGGCGACCCCGACCTCGGCGAAACGACAACGGCGAGATGAATAGGGCCGGTGGGCTGCGGCAGCACGTTGTCGTTCTGTTGTTGTGCGTCTGCTGTAGCCAAGGGCAGAAAAACCGAAAGTGCGACGGCGCTGAGCCAGGTCGTAAGGGACATACCATTGCCTCCAAAGCAGTACATGGGGCAGAAATTGTGCTGCTGCTGTAGTTAGACGCCCTAGACGCCTTGAAGGACTCTGCATCCGGATGACTATGGAACTCTTTCTGCAGATCCACTAGATTGGCTTTCGATGACCATCACACGCAGACGCGTCCTCTCGAACTCCGCCACCCTTCTCGCCGGCTCCTCTCTGCTCCCTCGCACGGCCCGCGCTTTCCAGACAGGAGCTCCGGCCGGAGCTCCCGACGCCTACGCTACACCGAAGCCCGACCTCAGCGGCCCGGTGCAGCCCACGTGGGAGTCGCTGCGCGACACCTACACCGTGCCCACCTGGTTTCATCAGGCAAAGTTCGGCATCTTCATCCACTGGGGACTCTATTCCATCCCCGCGCACGACAGCGAGTGGTACGAGCGGCACATGTACCAGGATCCCGACGGAATCGAGTGGCACACCCAGCACTACGGCGCCCCCGACAAGTTCGGTTACAAGGACTTCATCCCTCTCTTCAAACCCGTCCACTACCATGCCGAGGAGTGGATCTCGCTCTTCGAGCGCGCCGGTGCGCGCTACGTCGTCCCCGTCGCCGAACACCACGACGGATTCCCCATGTATCGCTCGGAGCTGACGCCGTGGTGTGCCGGCCGCATGGGACCGAAGCGCGACCTCACCGGCGAGCTCGCCGCAGCCGCCCGCAAACGGAACTTCATCTTCGGCCTCTCCTCGCACCGCATGGAGCACGCCTACTTCGCCTACCCCAGGAAGGGCCTCGCCAACGATCAGTTCGATCCCAGGTACGCCGGCTTCTACGGTCCGCCCATCCCCGGCGAGTTCAACTCCGGCAACAACTCGAAGATCTTCCAGCTCGACTGGCTGGCCCGCGTGCAGGAGCTCGTCGACAAGTTCGAGCCGCAGCTGCTCTACTTCGACAACGGCATCAACACTCGCGCATACGACGAGGTGAAGCTGCGCGCCGCCGCTTACCTCTACAACCGGGCCCGCGAACGCGGCTACCAGACCACGCTCGCAACCAAGGACGATGCCTTTCTCTACGCCACCGTGCAGGACTTCGAGGGCACACACCATGCGCCAAAGTGGCCCTTCGCGGGAACGTGGCAGTGCGATACTCCCATCGGCAACTCCTGGGGATACATCGAAGGCCTGAAGGTAGCCCCCGGCCTCTCGCTGATCCATCAGATGATGGCCGTGGCCAGCTGCGGCGGCAACCTGCTGCTGAACGTCTCCCCCAAAGGCGATGGCTCGATCCCTGAAGACCAGCAACGCTCGCTGCTGGAGATGGGCGAGTGGCTCGCCGACAACGGCGAGGCCATCTACGGCAGCCGCGCATGGATCATCCCGGGCGAAGGCCCAGCTGTGCCCGCGGCTCCCGATGGCGACTGGAAGGGCCGCTCCACGGCCATTCTCGACTGGCCCAGCGTTCATGCTGCGGCAGAGAAGCCCTTCACGGAAGCCGACTTCCGCTTCACCGCGAATAAGGGCACTCTGTATGCGATCGGTTACAAATATCCCGCAAGCGAAGCCGCGATCCGTTCGCTCTCAACCGAAAAGGCAAAGGTCGAGCGCGTCACCCTGGTCGGCAAACAGCCACGACCGGTCAAGTTCCGCCAGACCTCTGACGCCCTCCTCTGCACGCTGCCCGCGCAGACTACGAAGAGCGACCTGCCCTATACGCTCCGAATCGAAGGAACTTTGCCCGTGGGGTTGAATCAGTCCTCTTCGTAGACCGCCGCAAGCAGGTCGCCGGCCAGCCGATGCAGAGGACGCAGCAGCGGAAGCCCCGCAATCTTCAACGTGATCAGAAGCATCTTGAGTGTCTTCTCATACACGATCCTGGTTCGCCGCTGGCCTTCGCTGCGGTCGTAGACCCAGAAGAGAATCAGCCCCATCTGGTACATCCACAGCAGTCTCGGAAGATAAGGCATGAGGTTCGCCGGCAGCTTGACTCCCGAGTCGGCGACTGCGCGGGAGAAGAAGCTAATGTCGACCTCGCGGATCGAAGCCGTCTCCCTGCTGAAAGGAGACAGGGGATGCTCCGGATCGACGTGCGCCGAGAGAGCCCCAAGCAGTTTGCGGTTCGGTTCGAAGTATTCGAACTTCGTCGAGATGATCGCCTGCAGCCGCGACTCCAGCGTCCTGCGCTTATCCAGCTCAGCCTCGATGTGCGCGCTCATCTCGCTCTGCGATCGCTCGTAGAACGCCATGACGATCGCGTCCTTCGATTCGAAGTAGTAGTACGCCGCTCCCACCGCCACCTCTGCGGCGATCGCGATCTCGCGCATCGTGGCACGCTCGAAGCCGCGCTCACGAAAGACCGTCAGCGCAGCCTCAAGGATCCTGTTGCGCGTCTCCTCTGACTTCTTGACCTTCATCCCGGATCGAGATCCACTCACGCATAAGAGGTTACAAGACTTACTTGAACGCGTTCATTATTTGAACGTCTGGGAGTTAGCGTTCGACGCCCTCTCTTCGCGGCGAAGCGATTCATTGCGTTCCTCTACCGATCTCAATGGTGTGGATAAAGATTCCGTCCGGGAGATGCTATTCTTTGGCGAAGGAAAGACGAAATGTTACCCCTCCTGCTTGTCTGCCAGATCGTGACTCTCCTCGCCGTCGTCGTCCTGCTGCTCCTCAGGCAGCAGCCGCAGACGCAGGATCCCCGTCTGGCCCAGCTTCCCGACCAACTCACCCGCATGGATGCGCGCAACCAGGCTCTCGACGAGCACATCCGCAACTCCTTCGCGCAGATGCGGAACGACATCGCCGCCGAGGCACAGCGCACACGCGAGGCCAGCGCAGGCGACTTCGGGGCGCTCCGGACCGAGGTCACCCGTAACATCGCCGAGCTCAGCCAGATTCTGCAGAACGGTCTCAGCGGCTTCCGCTCAGACAACAAGACCTCCGACGACCTTCTTCGCAAGGCTGTACTCGACCAGATGCAGGCCCTCTCGCAGCGCGTCTCTTCCTTCACGTCAGAGACGAACCTGCAGCACACCAGCCTGCGCGAGGCGCTCAACGGCAAGCTGGCTCAGCTGATGGACAGCAACACCGCTCTCCAGAACCAGCTGCGCGAGGCCATCGAGCAGCGCCTGACCAAGCTCAACGACGACAACTCCAAAGAGCTCGAAAAGATGCGCCAGACCGTCGACGAGAAGCTCAACGACACTCTCCAGACGCGGCTGACCGAAAGCTTCGGCCAGGTCACCGACCAGCTCAACAAGGTGCACAGCGGGCTGGGCGAGATGACCAAGCTCTCCGACGGCGTCAACGATCTCAGCCGTATCTTCACCAACGTCAAATCGCGCGGAGGCTTCGCCGAGGTCCAGCTCGGCATGCTGCTCGAGCAGATGCTCGCCCCCAGCCAGTTCGTACGCAACGCCAGGGTCAAAGACGGTTCGCTCGAGGTCGTCGAGTTCGCCGTCCGCTTCCCCGGCCACTCCGGCGAGACTCTGCTGCCGATCGACGCCAAGTTTCCCCGCGAGGACTGGGAGCGTCTGGAAGCCGCCTACGAGAGCAACAACCCGGAGCAGATTGCCGCCGCCGGCAAGGCCTTCGAGGCCGCCATTCGCACTGAAGGCGACCGCATCTGCTCGAAGTACATCAACCCTCCGCGCACGACGCCGCACGCCATCATGTTTCTTCCCACCGAAGGCCTCTATGCCGAGGTCATGCGGCGCGATGCCCTGCAGGCCGAGATCCAGTCCCGCTGCCGCGTCACCCTCGCCGGACCCAGCACACTCTCCGCGATCCTCACCAGCTTCCAGATGGGATTCCACATGCTCGCCATCCAGGAGAAGGGCGACGAGGTCTGGAACGTACTGGAGGGCGCGAAGAGAGAGTTCGGCAAGTTCGAGGGATTGATGGACAAGATGGACAAGCAGGTCGGAACCGTGCACAACACGATTCGGGACCTCGGCCAACGCTCACGAGCCATCAACAAGACCCTTCGCGAAGTGGGAAAGACGGAGGAGGGTCTGCCCGGTGCGCAGTTGATCGACTTCGATCAGGCTGCAGGAATCACAACCTTTCTTGCCGCCTCAGGAGAAGAGGATTGACAAATGTTCGCGGCTTGATCTTCCTCGAGCCTGGTTTGCTTTACACTCACCTAGGCCCTCAGTATGCTTGAGATTGGCCTACGCGGGGGCCCAGGCGCTCGCTTTACCGCAACGGTTTTGACCCTGAAGATCTATAGGAGAACGAAATGGCAGCAGTGGATGAAAAGGTAAAACAGATTATCGTCGAGCAGCTTCAGGTGGATGAGGCTGAAGTCACGCCGGGTGCAAGCTTCCAGGAGGACCTCGGTGCCGACTCTCTTGACGTAGTCGAGCTCGTCATGCAGTTCGAAGAGGCCTTCGATATCCAGATCCCTGACGAAGATGCCGAGAAGATCAAAACCGTCAAAGACGCCATCGATTACATCGAGAAGAACCAGAAAGCGAAGTAACCATGCTTGAGCGTCGTGTCGTCGTAACCGGCCTCGGGCTCATCTGCGGGGTCGGCAATACCGCGCCTGAAGTCTGGGACGGCCTGATTGCAGGCAAGAGCGGAATGGCCGCGATCACCGCCTTCGATCTCACCGGCCATCCGGTCCGTTTTGCAGCCGAAGTCAAAAACTTCGATCCGCTTCAGTTCGTGGACAAGAAAGAGGCCCGCAAGATGGGCCGCTTCATCCACCTCGCTCTCGCTGCGTCCGATGAGGCCATGAAGCACTCCGGCCTTGAGGTCACCCCCCAAATCGCCGACCGCTTCGGCGTTCACATCGGCTCGGGAATCGGCGGTTTCGATGTCATCGAGCGCGAACACTCCGCGATGCTTGCCGGAGGCCCGCGCAAGATCTCGCCCTTCTTCATTCCCGGCTCCATCGTCAACCTCGCCGCGGGCCACGTCAGCATTCGCTATAACGCCAAAGGCCCCAACGAGGCCACCGCCACCGCCTGCACCTCCTCGGCGCACTCCATCGGCGATGCCTTCCGCATCATCCAGCGCGGCGATGCCGATGCCATGATCGCCGGGGGAACCGAGGCCGCCATCACCCCCATGGGGGTCGGTGGATTCGCCGCCATGAAGGCGCTCTCCACCCGCAACGACGATCCCGAGCACGCCTGCCGTCCCTTCGATAAGGATCGCGATGGCTTCGTCGTCGGCGAAGGCGCCGGAATCCTCATCATGGAAGAGCTGGAGTTCGCCAAGGCCCGCGGCGCAAAGATCCTCGCCGAGGTCATCGGGTACGGCATGTCGGCCGACGCCTTTCACATGACCGGCATGGCTCCCGAGGGCGAAGGCTGCTTCCGCGCGATGTCCGCCGCCATCAAAGTGGCAGGAATCTCGCCCGACACCATCGACTACGTCAACGCGCACGCCACCTCCACCCCTCTCGGCGACGCGCTTGAGTCCAGGGCCATCGAAAACGTCTTCGGCGAGCGCGCGAAGAGCGGAATTCTCCTGGTCAGCTCCACCAAGTCCATGACCGGACACTTGCTAGGCGGTGCCGGCGGACTCGAGGCGGGCATCACCATCATGGCCATGCAGCAGCAGACCGCGCCTCCCACGATGAACCTCGTCGAGGCCGATCCCGAATGCCGCCTGAACTACGTGCCCAACAAGCCCCTGCCGGCGAAGATCGACTACGCTCTGTCGAACTCCTTCGGCTTCGGCGGAACCAATGGCTCGCTCGTCTTCAGACGCTGGACCGAATAAGCACTCAGAGCATCGCACAGGAACAAAGAGACGCGATCCCTTCGCGTCTCTTTCTTTTAACCCTCTCTCCTGAGGTATAAAGGTTAGCGTTCCGGAGTCGGCCCCCTCTATGAATCTTCGTTCCCTGTTTGTCCTGTTCGCAGTCACAGCCTCGATTCCCTCCGCGCACTCCGAGGTCGCGCTGCCGAAGATCTTTTCCAGCCACATGGTCCTGCAGCGCGATATGCCTATTCACCTCTGGGGAACCGCCTCGCCCGGCGAGCAGGTCGCGGTCTCGTTCCACGGAAGCTCCGCAACCGTCAACGCGGACCCGGCAGGACGATGGAGTCTTTACCTACCCGCGCAACCCGCTGGCGGCCCCTTCACCCTCACCGTCAACGCGGCCAACACTCTTCAGCTCGACGACGTCCTCCTCGGCGATCTCTGGGTCGCCTCCGGCCAATCCAACATGGAGATGCCGCTGGCCGGCTTCACCGGTGCCGTCCTCAAGGACTCCGAGAAGGAGATCGCCGCCGCCAGCCATCCCGAGATTCGTCTTCTCCTCGTCGAGAAGAACACCTCCGACTATCCCCTTGAAGACCTCAAAGGCGCAACCGGCTGGTCCCGATGCACACCGGAGACGGCTCGTGCCTTCTCCGCCGCCGCCTACTTCTTCGCTCGCGACCTGCAACAACACCAACATGTGCCCATCGGCCTGATCGATTCGACCTGGGGAGGAACTCCGGCGGAGGCGTGGATGAGCCTCACCGGCATCTCCGCCGATGCGTCCCTCATGCCCATCTTCACCGCGCGCGCCGATCGTATGGACCGTGAGAGCACCGAGCGGCGGCTCGACCAGCTCGATCAGCAGGCGAAGCTCGCAGGCAAGTCCCCGGCCCCGCAGCGCCCATGGCACCCCGATCCCGGCTCCTGGGGGCCAGCCAATCTCTTCAACGCGATGATCGCTCCTCTCACGCCGCTGCCCATCCGCGGAGTCATTTGGTACCAGGGCGAGAGCAACTCCAAGCTGAATACGGCCGAGCTCTACAGCCGCCTCTTCCCGGCCATGATCCAGGATTGGCGCAGAGAGTGGCGCCAGGGCGACTTCCCCTTTCTCTTCGTGCAGATCTCCAACTTCACCAGTACGCCTCAGGAGAACTGGGGACTACTCCGCGATGCGCAGCGCCGAACCCTGTCGCTTGCCGATACCGGCATGGCCGTCACCCTCGACGCAGGCGATGAGCATAACGTTCACCCCGCCAATAAGCAGGTCGTAGGCGAACGCCTCTCGCTGCTCGCCCGCAGCCTCGTCTACAAGGAGAAGATCGCCTCTTCCGGTCCGCTCTTTCGCCTCGCCTATCCCGCAAACGGAGCGATGCACGTCTGGTTCGATGATGCCGAAGGCCTCGCCGCGCATGGAACCCTCGAAGGATTCGAGGTCGCGGGCTCCGATGGAAACTTCGTCCCCGCCACCGCCCGCATCCAAGGCGAGGCCGTCGTCGCCGACAGCCCCTCCGTGCCCCAACCACGCTACGTCCGTTATGCCTGGCCGAACTTCACTGCGGCGAACCTCTTCAACGGTGCCGGCCTTCCCGCGTCAACCTTTACGTCTTACCCGGTTCCATAGCCTTCGTTTTACCCGGTCCCGCATCCTCTAGCTGCTGGCCGCAGCGACCCCAATCATCACGATCAATCCCAGCAGCCACCATCCGACCACGACCATCGCAGACTTGCCCCGCGGGACCTTCGCCACGATCGCCGTCCCGATAATCAGCAGGACCACCACCCACAGCCCGATCACGTCGAAGAAGCTCAACAGCGTGCGCAGCCACGGCGCGGCGTCAGGAACGTAATACGCGAGATTTGTTCCCACCGGGTTCTGCATGTTGTAGCTGTCCGTGTTCACCCCCGCCATCAGCAGCACAATCGACAGCAGCCCACTGATCAGCCTCGGCAACGAAGCGTACATCCAAACCGCGAACATCTGACCGTACGTCGTCTTAGCTCCCAAGCCGAAGTTGAAGGTCGCCCAGTACAGCAGCGCCCCGATCGCAACGAAGATCAGAATGAAGGCAAAGGAGCCATAGCTTGAGTAGTGATAGGCCTTCGCCATGCCCTGAATCTGCCCCGCCTTCTGCTCGGCGGTCAGAGCGTTGAAGCGGTCCTCCTGCTTCGGGTTCTGATGGATCTGGTTCTCCGCAACACGCGCGAAGCCGACTTGCCTGTCGACCACCACGGTCGAACCCAGCGTAACCAGCAGCATCAGCACAAACGGAAGCCACCAGCTCGCGCTCCGCAGAATATCCGTAAACGTCTTCGTAGGCGCGACAAAGATATCGACGACCCGCTCGACCTCGCTCAACCCTGAGCCCGATCCTGAGCCCTGCCCAACCGTAACCGCTTCATCGTTCATCCGTATCGCTCCTCTACAAGACAACCAATGGGGCCGAAAAAAAACGCTGCCGAATTGTAGCGTGAGGCGCTCGGGACGGGAATAAAATCTTGCTCTACTCACTGCGCAGCGCAATCGCCGGATCGACCTGCACCGCCGATCGCGCGGGAATCAGCGTCGCCATTAAGCTGACGCAGATCAACAGCACCACCACCACCCCATAGCTCCAGGGATCATACGGTCCGATGCTGAAGAGCAGATGCGACAGCGTGCGCGCAACCGCGAAGGAAGCCGCAAGCCCCGCCACCATACCGCCCAGGATCAATCGCAGACTTCTGCTCAGGACCAGCTGCAGAATATCGCGACGGCTTGCGCCGAGAGCCATACGCACACCGATCTCCTGTGTCCGCTGAGTCACCAGGAACGCAATCACCCCATAGAGCCCAACCACGGCTAGCATCATTCCCGTTGCAGCAAAAAAACTGACGAGTACGGTCTGAAACCGCGGCTGATCCGCCAGACTGCTAACCCTCTGCTTCAACGTTGCAATGTCCACCGGCAGGTTCGGATTTACCTCCGCAATCTGGGAGCGTATCCACGGGGAGATCATCTCCACCGGTAAAGAAGATCGGACCACGAAGACCCCGGTCCGGCCCCATGTTCCGTTCCCCTCCCAGGGGTCGGGACGGCTATGCCTCAGGCTGTAATACTCCGGCACGTCTTCTCCACTCAGGCCGCCATTCTTCACATCGGCTGCTACCCCAACGACGGTGTACCACGGAGCATTTGGGGTGAGACGGTTGAACCGAAGGCGCTCGCCGAGAAGACTTTTGCCAGTGAATAAACGCGTAGCAAGCGTCTGACTCAAGATCACAGGATGTTCACCAGAAGCGACCTCTTCATCGCTGAAACCTTCACCCTGCACGATGGGAATATTTAGAGCGTTAAAGTAGCCGGGCGAAACCCAGCGAGACGTCACCACTCCGCCGTTCCCTTCTGTAACAGGTGGCCTGCCGTCGACAGCAATCTGATCGAATCGTCCCCCCGAATGGTTTTTTGCAGGAGGCAAGGAGTCCGTCACTGCAACCGCACTCACTCCAGGCCCAAACTTCAGTCGCGTCTCGATCTCTCCAAAGAAGTGTGCCTCGCTCGCAAGAGTCGGATAATCATGCTCACCCAGGGTGACGCTCGCCGTCACCGTATTGTCGACACGCATCCCAAGCTGCTGGCTCTCGAGGTTCCTGAAGCTCCGCACCAGCAGCATGGCCGCTGCCAGTAAAACCATGCTTGCGGCAATCTGCCCCGTCACCAGCCACTGCCGCAGGGAGGCCTGTGTTCCTCTTGCCGGGCGTCCAAGCAACAACTCCGCATTCGGCCGCTGCAGGGCCGGCGACAGGCCAAACAACATGCCACAAACCAACGAGACCACGACCGTAAAGCCGATGACTCGCAGATCCAGCTGCGCTTTGCCGATAAACGGAATGCCTGCCGGAGCGAGCGCAACAAACAGACGCAGCAAGCCCTCCGCAAGCACACAGCCTGCGATCGCCCCGGTCGTCGACAAGAGCGCGGCCTCGGTCAGTGCCTGGCGCACAAGTCTGGCCCTGCTCGCTCCCAGGGCCGCCCTCACCGCCAGCTCCCGCTGGCGCACTGCGCCTCGCGCCATCAACAGACTCGCCACATTGGCGCATGCAATCAACAGCACCGCGATCACGGAGCCCAACAACACCCAGGCCATCAAACGCACATCCTGCATCTGCAGGTCGCGCAGCGGTTGGATACTCATGTGAATATCTTTTCGAATATCCTGCGGAATCTGTCTCCTTGCACCCTGGAACAGCGGCTCCATTGCGGCCTGCGCCTGTTCCACCGTCACTCCAGGCCTCAGCCGCGCAAACGCTCGCCTTGGACTTCCAAACCCTCCGTTTGCCTTGTGATCCGCAGTCTCGTCGATCGTGAGAGGACGAAGCACATCCGCAACCTCAAGCCGAGGCATCTCGAACTCTTTGGGAAGAACGCCGACCACGCGGACCGGGCTTCCGTCGATCGCAATCGTCTTGTTCAGAATCTCTGGATTGAGGCTGTAGTGCGTCAACCAAAGTCGATACGAGATCAGAGCTACCTCTGGGCCGCCGAGACGCGCCTCCTCCGGCAGAAAGTTACGGCCCACGACAGGCGTTACGCCAAGGGTAGGCAGGAAGTTACCCTCCACCGCTTCACAGTAAAGTTGCGAGGAATTCCGTTCCGTCAGATCGCACTCATGCGTTCCCGTGCTCTCTGAGGTCATCGCCTCGAAGGGCCTCTGATTGTCGCGCCAGTCATAGTAAAAGTTCCCCGTCAAAAATGCCTGGGTCTCCAGCGAGTGCACGATACCCACCGAAACAATGCGATCCGCATCGGTATAAGGCAGGCTGCGAAACAGAATCCTGTCCACCACACTGAAGACAGCAGTCGTAGCTCCGATGCCAAGCGTCAACGTCGCAAGAATTGTCAGCGTGAATAACGGATTCCTTCGGAAACCGCGAACAGCGTACCGGACGTCCTGAAGAAGTCTCTCTATCCGAACACCGGGACGTTCTTCGCTGCACTCTTCTCTCGCCCTCTCTGCCGCTCCAAACGCGATCCTCGCCTGTCTGCGCGCCTCTTTCTTTTCCATGCCGCGAGCGAGATTCTCCTCCGTCTGCCGCTCAACATGAAATGCGATCTCTTCGTCCAACTCGACATTCTCGCGCCTCGAAAACAAGCGGCGAAGATACATTCCGCATAGCCTCAGCATCTCCATCTCTCATTCGCTCCGCAGAGCTTCAGTAGGATTCACTCGCACCGCCGATCGCGCGGGAATCAGCGTCGCCATTAAGCCGACGCCGATCAACAGCACCGCAACCAGTCCATAGCTCAACGGATCGTAGGGACCAATGTTGAAGAGCAGGCTCGACAACACCCGTGAGGATGCCAGCGCGGTCACCAGACCAGCGATTGCTCCCGCGCCGATCAATCGCAGGCTCCTGCCCATCACCAACTGCAGAATGTTGGCCCTGGTCGCGCCCAGCGCCATACGCATGCCTATCTCCTGGGTACGCTGCGCCACCAGGAAAGCGATCATCCCATACAGACCGATCGCCGCCAGCGCCAGTCCCATCAAGGCGAAAAATCCGACAAGCAGGGTCTCGAACCGCTGTCGACCGGCACTCTTCCCGATCCTCTCAGACAGAGTCTCGATATCGACCGGGACCGTTGGATCCAGCGCCGTCACCCGCATGCGCAGCCATCGTTCGACCGCATCGGAAGGCAGGGTCGTCTTCAGGACGACGGTTGAGCCCCTGTCCCAGTCCTCTGCCATGCTGCGCCTCAGCCTGTAATACTCGGGTTCGTCTCCACCCGCCAATCCACCATTCTTCACATCCGCCGCCACTCCAACGATGGTGTACCAGGGGTTGTTCTCCGGCATCCATCCAGCCAGCCGCAGTCGATGACCGATCGGGCTCTGCCCCGGAAACATGCGATGGGCCAGAGCCTTGCTCAGCACGATGAAATGCCCGGTTGACGTCAGTTCGTCTTCACGGAAGCCCTCTCCCTGCACGATTGGGATATCCAAAGCTCGAAAGTATTCCGGCGTCACCCATCGCCATGTCACCAGGCCGCCCGTTCCGCTCGCAGGTTTCGGTCGATCTTCCACCCCAATCGAAGCGTAGATCTGGTTACGGTGATATCCGCCCGGTGGGAGCGAATCGCTCATGGCAAGTGCGCTTATGCCGGGGCCATATCGCAACTCGCGCTGCAGCTGTTGAAAGAATTCCATCTGCCGCGCTGTTGTCGGATAAGCTTTCTGCCCCAGGGACAGGCTCGCCGTCACCACACTCTCCACCTGCATCCCCAGATGCTGATCCTGCAGCTTCAGAAAGCTTCGGAACAGAAGCGCTCCTCCCACCAGCAGAATCATGCTCGCCGCAATCTGCGCTCCCACCAGCCACTGCCTCAACACCGCTGACGATGAAGTCATCGCTGCACGACCAGCCAGCACCTGGGCCCGCGGCCCGCGCAGCACCGGCACCAGCCCAACCAGCACTCCACAGAAAAGAGCGAACGACAGCGTGAACAGAAGGATTCGGCCATCGACCTGAGCCTTGTTCAGGAATGGAATACCTTCAGGCGCGACTGCGAGAAAGAGCTTCAGCAATAACTTCGCGAACACGCATCCCGCCGCGGCACCCGCCAGCGACAGGACAAGCGACTCCGTCAAAGCCTGACGAACAAGCCGCCCATGACTCGCTCCCAGCGCCGAACGCACCGCAAACTCTCTCTCCCTGCCCACCCCGCGCGCCATCAGGAGACCGGTCACATTGGCACACGCTATCAATAGCACCGCCATCACCAGTCCAAACAGGACCCAGGCAACCAGCCGCACATCGTGCATCTGACGATCGCGCAGAGACCGTACCTGGAGATGAACCTCCTTGCGAAAGGGAGCGGGAGCCAGTCGTAGCGAATAGTCGAACAATGGCTGCAACTGCTGCTTAGCCTGTTCCATCGATACTCCTGGCTTCAGCCGGGCGAAGGCCCACATCGGCTGGCCCGGATCGGCATGCCGTTGCGCCGCCTCGTCCAGCCTCGCAGGCACCATCACATCGACGGCTTGAAGCCTGGGCATCTCAAACTCCTGCGGAAGCACCCCGATCACACGGATCGGCTGTCCATCGACGTTCAGCAGCTTCTCCAGAACACCCGTATCCCCGCCAAAACGGCTCTTCCACAGCTGGTAGGAGATCAGCCCCACCTTCGGCGCCTGAGGACGATCCTCTTCCACCGTAAAGTTGCGGCCCAGGATCGGACGAATCCCGAGCGTTGGAAGAAAGTTCGCTTCCACACCGGCACAGCCCAAACGCGTAGGCCGCTCCTCGGTCAGATCGCACGGGTTCACCCCAATCTCTGAAGTGAGCGCTTCAAACGGCCTCTGGTTGTCACGCCACTCATAGTAGGAGCCACCCAGCATGAACTCCTGCGGTTCAACAGGAGCCATCAGACCCACCGAGACAAGTCGATCCGCGTGCTGATAGGGCAGGCTGCGAAAGAGGATTCGATCGACGACGCTGAAG
>Ga0193742_1001337_pt1 | contig 14936 bp, 20 predicted proteins | sample L2c1metaG_FD_165511 | JGI IMG/M metagenome (GOLD analysis project Ga0193742, IMG submission 165511) | Soil microbial communities from a riparian zone of the East river system, Colorado, United States - L2c1 | ecosystem: Environmental > Terrestrial > Soil > Riparian zone | place: USA: East River... | reverse complement strand
CCACCTCCCAGATGGGAGAGGTCGGTTTTCAAGGTGCTCTATTATGTAAACGAATCGTTGCTGATGTTGATGATATGAAACCCGCAGAACATATATAGTAGAGGCGGAGAGACAGCAATGGCTAGGAAACAGAAACCGTTGGAAAGCTGCGAGAGAATTGACCTATCAAAATAGCTTCCCAACGAACAGTTGGTACCATCATTTGTTTGCCGCTTCTATCCCGAACTTGACAAACGAAGAGTATGGGCACAAAAAGTCCACTGCACAGGAAGGCTCAGTCATTATCATCCTTGGTCAAGTTGCCTCTGAAAAACATGCCATTGCTAGAGAGAGAAGATCTAGACTAAGGATACATAGTCGAAATCCTGTGAAATTTCACAATAATGGTTACAGCTAAAAGATTAATCGGATGAGAAGAATGAGTCTATGGAAGGGTAGTGGAAATGGAATATAGCAAAACAAATACAGAAGTGTAGACATAAAACAGTTTGGGCAGGTCGTAGAGAGGTACACAGCACATCAGATCTGTACAGGTTACGACGATGCATGAACATATGGATTGGCATACCCTACCAACTCAACAAGTCAGAAGCTTGGAAGAGCGAGAAAAATCATGTTACACCTACGACGAGTCCCAAATAGCATCATGACTGCCGCATCAGCGCGCTCTTTGGGATCTAGATACCCGTCTGCGCCTTCGAAGCTAGCAATTGGAACTCTGAGTTGGTCAATCCGTTGGCGTCGGAGTCTCTGGAGCCTCTGCTTCTCCGCGCAAGCCATCTTCCACAGTTGGGTCCGTAGCCTCTGAGTAACCCTCTATTTGGGGCTGTGACACCAAACTCGCCACTGGCGCTGCCTGTGAGGGATTAACACCAGCTGCAGTTGGCACTGGTAGGGTTGGCAGCTGAGGGAGTGGGAGCGTGGCCGCCAGATTAACATATCCGTTCTCAGGTACAAAAAATATCTCTGTAACTAGCTCCGACATAAGCCGCCTAACTTTCTTCACTCGCTCACTGGCAGAAGTGGGATGTTCTTCCAAGAACTGTTCCAGCTTGCAGTGCGCGTTGATGACCATGGCAAGAGAACAGGGAGGAGGTTGTTAAAAATCATCACGCAAATCCATAGCCAAGAATGGACCAAGTTGTTCGCCAGGTTCTTGAAGGGAAGTGAGGCTATCGCCAGATGTAACCCAAAGCTTCCCTGTCTGTCCCCAACGATAGGGCAAGTGGCTGACCATGCGAAAGCAGAGCACGAGGATGAAGGACTACGATCTCCCGACGCGGTTTAGCGAAGGGTGATTGCGATATCTATAAACAAAATGCTAGAACTGTAATGAAAGACAAGGTAATAAAATGTACGTTTAGTGGCCGTGCGGTATTTCGAGGACGATGGGCTAATGCGCGTTGTCTCTGCTGCCAAATTTGATTGCTGGTGCGTAGCGCAACGAGCATAGCGTTGGCATCGTCTTCAGTTAGAACGAAGCAAAATGTTCCATAGAGATCCCACTGAACATGAAGGCTGGCTTCCACTGCAAGCAGTTGTTAATCAACGGCACTTCCTGCATGCGATGACTCACAATGAATGGCATTGTCTTCACTATCCAACTCAAAGCTCGATAGCATTGGGTGGTGGAGTGTTTGCTGGGTAAGAAACCCTTCCTGAAACGAGATTTCAAATATTGAATGAACCGCAGAATGTCTGACTCACCACGCGCTGCTTTCGCTCTGCATTACGACGAACGGCAATTATTATGTGGGCAGCCTGCAGATCTGCAGTTGCCGCACCGGCGAAGAAAGACAGTTGGTCTGTGACGAGAAGTTGGTATTGAAGGCCCTTGTCTTCTCGGGATTCCGGGGTTAATTCAGTATTCGTATTCCCCGTCTCGGACGGCGGCGCAAGTGCGCGACCCAAGGCCACGTCTCCACCTCCAAGGTGCGGATTTGGAGGTAACCTCTTGCAGGGTGGTAACCCAACGCGATATTGCTGAGCATCAGTGTCTTTTTCAATGAAGGACATGTTGTGGCGGAGGACCCCCGAAAACCGGTAGGTTTTGGCAAACAGGTCTCAGTTTGTATGCGGACGCTTCCGACAGGTGCCATTTGTACCTATGTCGAGGTATTACAAGGTTGTGGAATGAGAAATGTCGACATAAACCTAATCCTCGTTATCCGAGATAATCACCTTTTTCCTACCAATACCGTATGCGGACTATCAGACCTACCTTTGGTGATGGGCGGGTATGCGGACTTTTGAACCTACATATGCAGACCAGGTACCTAGCTCTGCGGCGGGCCATTTGTACGCGGACTTGGGACTACCTATTAGCATCAGTGGGCTTTTGGGGGTGTCTGTTACTAGATCTGCTCCAATCTCTTTGAAATTTTGTCTAGGGGCATTACTTGGGGACTAAGGGCTTCTTGCGTGGCATGAGCGTGCTGGAGTAGAACCAAGGTGCATACACCGCAAAAAGGATTTCTCACTGGGTTGAGATAGGACTATGTCGCCGCAGCTGCGAATACCATGTCTTTCTACCGAATATTTTGCGCCATTCTGTTCGTCTTATTCGTACGATTGTAACGTACATTGTTTTGTCTCAAACGGAGCAGTATTAACTGAGTTATTTACAATTTACTACGCCAGCACGCCAGAGCCAGCACCAGCCATCATGTAACAAACTGAATAAACTGGAACACGCCGGAATTGCACACGGCACAACCGTTGGACTACCTGTCCCATTTTACCAGCCTTGTTACTTTACTAATGAGCACCCGTTACTCCGGTGTACCAAGCCGGGTCGGCCATGCATCTACTAATCCATGACGGGAACCGTAACCGTCACACATCAAAAACCAACCATTTTTGGAAAAAAAAAACGTGTTCGCGCCCTATGTTCCGCAAGTTGCTGTAAATACCGTATTTCACCTGTTTGTGCCAAAAAAAATTGAGTTTTACCACTTCACGCTGCCTTTCGACCTTACAAACTGTTGTACTTATTTCACTGAGTGTGCTGTACTCCTGAAACCACTCGTCTAATTTATATAACATTGTTATTCTATATAAAACTTGTGCCTACCCAACTAGGATGGCGCAGTGAGCCTTACGCAGCCGGTGGTCCTTAATAACTGATAGCTACTTCGATATTTTCTTGAAAACAAAACAATTACAGGTCCGGCGTATTCACACGACAAGCCAATATACAAACGACAGAACCCGATGGGCTCGTTGAAAACTGCTTTAGTGGCGTCTTAAAAGCAGTCGATATGAGCACGAACGCCGTCCCCAGAGGAGGGGCAAGTGGGCAGCGGTCCCTAATCAAACGAAGCCAGCGGCTACCAGTCACTGGTGCAGTCTGGAGATCGTGTAAGCTCTTGATCATGTGATCATGAATATATACGAAAAAAAAGTGGTGAGATATTCTGTCTACCTATTCTCTCTGCCGCATGTCCAAACGAATTCGTATATACACGGCCGAGGACGTGGCTACCCACTCAAAAGCATCCAGTTGTTGGGTATCACGAGCTGGGAAGGTTTATGATGTTACCGGCTTTCTGCACGACCATCCAGGAGGTGATGATTTAATTATGCGGTACGCAGGGAAAGACATTGAGGTGGCCATGAAGGACAAGCTTGAGCATGAACACTCGGACTCAGCGTACGACATGCTTGGAGAGTTTTTCATCGGAAGACTGGGAAGTGCAGAGGCTGTTGTGCGTGACGGTTCGTTCTTTCTACTGTTTGTTGGCCCCACTTCTTTACCGACGGAAATTTAGATTGGGAGGCCACGGATGATTTCCATCCAGAGACAACAGATTCGGCGTCAGACTTTGAGAAGAACGAGTTTTTGGACCTCCGTAAACCTCTGCTTAGACAAGTTTGGGAAGCCAACTTCAGGTTAGCTAGTCTATGTGATGTCGTTTTATAAGTTTCATACTCAAATTATTATTTAAAGCAAAGCATACTATCTCCAGCAAGTACACCAACCCCGACACTTGAAAGAATCCGCACGAATGTTCGGTCCTGATATACTGGAGGTGCGAACTCTTTGTTCAGTTTGAGAATGTCTTACGCAATTGTCAAATGTCAAGTAGATGTGTACGCGAACGGAGTGGTATGTCGTGCCTATATTTTGGGCACCTATCACAATCTATCTGTTCCTGCGTTCTCTCTTCCAATTCACTGGGCCTCTACCGAACTTCTTCGAAAATCCTACCCTGCCCCTGTCTTATATCTCCTCCATTCCCGCGGAGTCCGTTGTGAAGACAATGTCATGTTTCTTCCTTGGGAACATTGTGTGGACGATTCTGGAATATACTATGCACCGCTTCTTGTTCCATATAGACCACTGGCTGCCAGATAAACCCATATTTCTCCTCCTTCATTTCACAGCACATGGTGTTCACCATTACCTTCCCATGGATCGGTATGTTTCGCCTTGAATCTATTGTTGGATGCAAACCTATTCAATTATGCTATCTTTTACTTTCTAAGATTGAGGTTGGTAATGCCTCCGCCCCTATTCATCATCCTTCAATTCCCCTTCACCCAGCTAGCGTACGCACTCTTCCCGGTAGCTGTGGCGAATGGTATCATTGCAGGGAGCTTTACTTTTTGTAAGTCAGTTCTCCTTTCTATTATCTGTAACTTATTGATCTGATACAGATATTGCCTACGATTGCATGCACTATGCGTAAGTAATAAATTAAAATATCACACCCATCTCGAAACGCGCACTAATGTGAGAACCTTGTTATCAGACTGCATCACACCAAGCTTCCCCAATATTTGAGGGAAATGAAAAAGTATCATCTTGCTCATCATTACAAAAACTTTGAGCTCGGCTATGGTGTTACCAGTGAGTGCTTCTACAGCATTCACGCGCTACATCTCTAAGCTCATCCTTTTTTTACAGGCAAAATCTGGGATTTTGTATTCAATACAGTCCTTCCAGTATGATTTTGGCAATTATTAGTTTTTTGACGTTGTTTTGGTCTCTACACTTTCTCACAATTCTGCTTAATCATCTTTTACGTTCTAAGCGTGCATAATAATCGTCGGGCGTTTCATATTAATGGAGTACAAATCTATCAGTATTGGGATACCCTCTTGCCCCCCTTTCACAGAATACATATAATATAAGTTATAGTCTGGAGGAAAACATCTGTCGGAAGTCAAGTATAAGCACGACCAAATACATATCGAGTTACGTCGTTACGACCTCAAGTCACCTCATAACGCTCTAGGTACTCGACCCTGGCAACTCGCGCGATTTTGTCGTTGCTTGTGCTCCGTACATGCACATCGACTTGGAGGAGTCTTGATATTTCGAACGGATGCCACGATTGAACCTACTTATCGACGAGGCAACATTGCTAAAAACCTATAAAATCAGCACTTTGACACCTACGTATGCACTAGTTATATCTGGAACTTTTTGTCTGAGTTGATGGTGAAAGTTGAACAGCAAGTGGGAGGAAATTGATCATGAACTTGAAGATTCAGTCGCTGGTGCCTTGTTGAGTCCCTCAGTCGGCGGAGACGCTGAAGGAGATCCACTAGGTCTGGGAAACAGTGTAAAGTGTGTTTTTCCCTCCCCTTCTTGACATTCACGTATTTTTCTCACCTTTTGCTTGTTGCTTACCTCAGAATGAGGGAAATGGACATGGAATCTAGTGCGTTATTCTGATGTACACACGTTCGCTGCTGCACTCAAGTGCGAATCTATACGTTTAGAGGCCGCAGTTCTCATCACCTCAAAGTCATTTGATCCAAAAGCCTTTCTCTCTGCTGTGCACCCCAATGCCACATACCAGGATCTTGCCAGAGGTATCGCTCACTTGCAGAACTCTATTGAAGCGCGATCAGAAGCCCTTCGTATCCTCGTGGAGGATAATTTTGATCGCTTCGTAGCCGTCAAATCCTCCACAGATGGTGAGCGCAAGTATTTGTTAATTGTTCCAATCACTGTAATGATACATGTGACCTAGCGCTGTATTCAGAAATGAAGGAAGGGATATTGGCACCACAAACTGACTTCGCTTCTAGGCCTCTGCGTGAACATCTTAAACGTAAGGAAACACATATTTTAGCCCAAGTACTTGTTGGTTTATCTTACATCTCAGACGGTGTTCAGAAAGCAAATCAAGTTTTTCTGCCAGTACTCGAAAATGCCTCAAAGGCTCAGAAGCTGCGCACCACCCTCGGCGTATTTGAAAGATCCAAGTTCTTTTTCAATCTTCCAAGCTTTATCATCGAATCCATTGAAGCGGTATGATTCATGTCTCAAGAATAGAAAACACCCTCAATATCGCCAGCTTATAGGGTCGTTACGAAATAGCCTTGCGTGATTATAAGAAGGGTAAGTATCTACTGGAAAACCGTCCAGGCCAATTGCTGCCGATAGGAACCCCCAAAGATGCAGTTGCTTCCAAGATTGCCGAGCAGCAACAGAAACGTGTCTTGGACAAAGTGTGGAATAGCGTGGAGAAAGCCATGGGGGAAATGCGAAATGTGTTAATCTCTCAGCTCCAAGATTCTACCCGGAGTGTGGAAGAGCAGGAAAAAACGCTTGAGTAAGTCTCCGTCATCTTTTGCATCCACCCGTTCTCTGAATGTATTATTGGTTTCAGGGTGCTTCTAGAATTGCAATCCAACGATGACCCAGTCTGGATGTATTTTGACAATCATCACAAGCATATTCTCAACCAAATGAGCATGTCATATCGGACTTCTGTGACTACGATAGAAGGTAGGCCGATTTACGATTTATTCCCATCTTTCTATACCCGGCTTACCCGAAGATAGTAACCATCCGCAGGGCATCAGACAATACCACGTTTTCCGGCGATCCAGCGGCATCTCTCCAGACGCAACTGCAGTTGGCGTTTGCAAATTTGGAAGCCAAACAACCAGATGTTATTATTGGTCTGCAACCCCTCCTTGATCGTTCAAAATTGGAGTGTTGACATGTCTTATAGCGAAATCCGCTGATGAACCAATATGGCAGGCAATTCATGATATGGTGAAGAATATCTCAGAGGCTATGCTGTCCTCTCTTCCCAGCTTTTGGCGAATTTCGAAGGACTTTATGGAGGGGAAGTTCAAGAAGGTAAGCTAGTGTCTAGAGTTTCGGCCTTAGCTCAAAAGACTCTCTACAGCCTCCGAGTTCATCGTCAGGAAGTCGCCGTAGCCCCTCTCAATGTCGAACTATGGCCTTAGACATCGTGAGGCTTTATATATCCCTAATTTCCGAGTTCTTCATCCTATCCGACATGGCTGTTATGGCTACCTCGAATAACAAAGTACCACCCCTTCTTCCTACCAACTCCCATTCACTGTCGACTGCCTATTACCTTTTAAAAATGCTGAATGACATTCAAGAAACAGTGAACGAGCTTAATTTGATGGAGATATCTAATGAAGCCTCGGCTGGCCTGAAAAGCTTACTGGAAAGTGCAAAATGGAGATTTGAGGATATTCTTATTACTGCATGGTTGCGAGGTGAGGCCTTTTCAAATGTTCAAACCAACCTAGGCCTGAGAGATATTAGATGCAAACATATTTTACTGTGTTGAGGCTTGGGTAGCGAATTCCAATGAGCCGTTTGCCACACATTATCTTGCCCAAATAGAAATTTTCCAGCGACACATGACAACTGCCGCTTCCAGGATCGCTGGTGGTGTTGAAGCCTCTTCTTCAGTTGCGCGGCCTCCAAAGCAGAATCCAATACCTTCAGCCTTCGTCTCTAAAATCACCAAAGCTTTCTTTGACGCTTTGTACGCCATTCTTGATGGGCTTGCGCTCCTAGCTTCCGATGAATCCCCTATCGTCCACGGGAAGAGACCCGACATATCGAATACAGTGCAGATGGGCTTGAATCCGTTGGAATTTCTTGACCTAACAGACGGTGTATGTCAAACTTGATGTGTACAGATGACATTGACTTCATGCCCAATTTACAGGATACACGACTGCTGCTTGTTATTTCAAATTTCAAGCATCTGTCTAGCACGGTTATTCCCAGTATGCTTACCCAGTTGGAAAGTGCATTCGGACTTTCAGTGGCAGAAGATAGAAAGGTTAGAGTGGTTTTTTTTGTTGGGTGGTCCTTGCTAAGATTTCATTAGACCTTGATGACAGTTGTGATGGAACTTGATAAAACACTTTTTGAAGGATATATCAGAGCCAAAAGCGATGCCGTGACAACCATTATTCGCGGTGGGATTCTTGACAGTCACATGGATTGGTATGAGACACCTCAACCCACTGGTATGTTTTTTTGGGTCTAGATATTGTAATTATCTCAACGCGGGTTCACATGCAGAAATTCGTCCCTACATGTATGAGACCCTGATAGCCCTTGTCAGCATACATGCCCAAGTTTGTAGTATTGCCGACCAACTTTTGGATCGAACTTTGAATGCTATTGTTGAGGAGCTCGCCAGCGAGGCACTCCAGTGTTTCCGACAAGTGAAACGTTTCGGTATGGGTGGGATGCTTCGAGTACGTTTACCCTTCTCCCTGTCATAATCATTTCTGATAACTGTCTGTAGGCTACGTTAGAGATTGAATTTATGCACCAGACCCTCGGTCGATACGTGAGCTCGAATGCGGCAAAAATCCTTTCTGAGCTCTACAATAAGATATCTCAAGCGTATGCTCGCCGTCCAGGTGACGAAAACCTGCAAGCTAATCTTGATGGTGTCAAGAAAATCTTAGCAGAGACGCGACGCGCTACTGGAATCGAGTTCTTGTGTTTCAGGCAGTCAAAAACTTCCAGCAGCAGTCGAAATGCATCCGGCCGGTCCCGAGACAAAGAAGGACCACGAAGTGAGAAGACGTAACACGCCTACTGATGAGAACACGTCCGTGGCGAATGTCACCGATCAACACACAACATTGTAGTTTGGTTTTCATAAGACAGTCTCGACTCGCTGGATCTATCCGCCGCCGATGACCAACCCGAACGTTCCCATTGCCGGCCTATATTTTATATGTATGCAAATTTCCGTAGGTTGTATTTTTCTAGACTAGATGGACGATGATATCGGAAAACACTGTAAAAATAGTGGTCACACATTGATCGAAGCGTATGGCTATGGATAAGTACAACATCGAAGCCTTGATTGATATCACGCGGTAGTCAATATCATGTCTTTAACAGTATTTGCGGCACAAAATGCTAAACTATGGATCACCGCTTAGCCAGGATCTGTAATGAATATTAAGTAAGATACGATATTGCCCTGCGTTAAGTACTATCCCGATGCCATCAAATCAACAAGGATTGTTACGATACCAAGTACTAGGAAGGAAGTAGGATTCTATCTTTCGATTGCTGGTTAGCTCACGCACCGATTTCTATACCAATTAATGCAATGACAATCTGCTCCAGGCGTTCAGCGTGCTTGCTTGACACAGATTCTTTTAACAGTTGCAACATGTCTTGTAAGACCTATCACCACGGAAGGGCACTGATTATTGTCTGAAACAAGGGCCTTTATGATCTAGAAGCTACTTACTTCAACACGAGTATTGAGTAAATTTATTCTCTGTGGAATTTCAAGGTAACTCCGTGCTGCGTCATACAAAGGCTGAAGATCGGGATAACTCTAGAGGAGTAGCCATAAGTCAATAATAGATCGAAGTCACAACGATGAATGAACCTACCCAAAAAACTTCCTGCAGGGTGCGAGCGGGATGTGTATCAATTCCAAATTATGGAGGTGAAAAAAATTACGTACCGGAGAATCAAGCACCGAGCCAACGGAGTTTATGTTTGTCCGAAGAAGGAACAACTGTCCAATCTTTTGCATGATCTCTTGAAGGATGAATTGGTCATTATGATGGTTGTTAATTTCGAAAAGACAAGAACCTTTATGGGGCATGCCTATCTTCCCAGTTTCACTTATGACTTCAGGAATGTCTTTGGTCTCCTCGATTTTTGAAGAAATCAATTCTTCAAACTGGATAGAAGTTGCATTAATAGAACGCTTAACGAATAATCTTTTCTTGCTTACCAAAGAAATTTTCACCGATTGTGACAGGGCATGCGACAGCGATAATTTTGTCCTTTGGTGGCTTCAGACGTATGCTGGATAAATGAAATGGCAGTTCTTACATGTAGCTTGACCCTTTCCGAAGTGTGATTACATCATTGTATATCCTTCAACACGTTAAGGCTTTCTGCGTGGATCGAGTCATCTGGCAAAGGCTCACCGACTGTAGTTCGCGTAGTAGTAATTGAGATCTTCCATTTCAACATCCTCAGGTGCTGATAGTTGTAAGGAAAAAAGCGACACAGCTCCCCAAAAGACTGACCAAGTTTCTCGACCTCGAAACGTTTACTACCAAAAGAAGTCAGATTAAATCCCGGGTCAGAGCTCACGGACTTACATCGACGACAAGAACCTTTTTTCTTGCGGCTCTGTCATTCCCCATATGACAATGGTTCCATACTCAAACATAAATATTTCTGCCTCTGAAGCAGTCGTATCAAATTTGCTAGACTTCTTGGTCGCCACCCTATTATTTTCGCCGTCCCCATGTTCTCTGAGTTCAGGGATGCCCAGGAGATCCCCAGTTGGCGCGGAGTATATTGGCGACTGCCGGCTGGCATGGGGGTTGGGCGCCGGCTCATAAACGTAAGGGGTATAAATCACTTCGTCTATCAACTTTGGATCTGTATGGTACGCATTCCGTCTCGCATTAAAGAATTTCATTAAATCGTTCATTCGGTAAGAACTGAGAGAAATTAGGGCAGTTTGGGAGGAAAGATCAACCATTACCTCGCCGTGGCATATGCAGTGACTCGAGGCAAAGATTTGGCCTTCTTTTTCGTCAGTTTCAACGCGTCCCTGCGAGCTGACCCTTCCGGAATAAGCGAAATTTGATTGTACACCTGAGTAGGATGAATGGAGTATTGAGGATCTATGTAAGGTATCTGCACACCTCTTCTTGTGATTCTTCACTTTCTTCAACATCGCCGTCTTCACTATCACCAGTTGTCACATTACTCTCGGAGTGGTCTTTTGTGGGTTTTGTAGTGGGAGTTTTGGCACCGAGGATGGGGAGATGCTCAGGTTGCTCAGGTAGAACCTTGAGCTTACCAGCAACTTTCGTGGACCTGTTTGCCCCACGCGGTTTAGAGTCCAGAGGCGCTTTAGCGGGTTGTTCGGGCATTGACAAAATAATGATGGTTCAAAAAGGGGATTATATAAGTTATTACTAACTTATTTAAATGACGCTGACCTAATTATGGAAATTATGTATTCGAGCGGCTACGACAAGAATTAAATATTAAGCGCTCGAGGGAGTCTTCAGGTGGACAGGTAGTAGTATACTCGGCCTACCCTAAGGCTCACGCATTTTATCTTGAAATTTATTTTACAAACTAGTGCTTGTAACAGAGAAAGTGCTATAAATATGCGCATAGTAGTAAGTATTTGACGAGTTGGATGTGAGCCCCGAATTATTTTTTAAAAAAAAACTCAAAAACTTGAGTTCATGATAAGGCATCTACCTGACTCTGACCACAAACTACACGACCTCACCCACTAAATTGCACCCATGCATAGTGATTCAAATTGACCCAAGTGCTTCCTTCGTCCGTGGGGATCGGTGTGGTTGGTTATCGCATCCGTTTATTTGGCTCATCCTAATTGTCATAAGTCAAGGATATTGGACAGCATAAATGTACGAGATCCATGCACTCACTGTTACATATTTTGGGTCCGTCCATTCGTGATATTGCTCAAATTTAAAATCAATTGCAGAACAGCTCCACGACTACGTTTGAGGGCGTACTCACAGCCTCAGAGTGATAGTACCTGGCAAGAGCTCAACCTTCCTGACGCAATTGCCGTAGCATGGAATTGAAGAGCGATGTTCCTCCCACGAAGCCAAGTGTTGCTGACTGCTATGACATAGGATCTCCTCTCAGTGAGTCAGTGATAGAGGGAGATGTGATATCGATTTTGAGTTTCTTCTTTTGGAAAGATCAATTAACGCATGCCAAAAAAAGAAAGCTAACATACATATGCCAGCGGTGTGAGCAGCGCTCAAACGGCAAAACGAACTCAGATGGTTTATGATCCATGGGAGTACTGTTAAACGATGCGCCGGATTCTTGGGGACTGAAGACAGTCGGCTTCCGGACTCAGAGATCATTTATATTCCTTCGTGTCAGCTAAGAACGCAAGTCCGCGGTTGCGACTTGGGATTAAAGTGTCCATTATGTTATGCCAAAGGCGGTCAAAGGCTTTCACTGTCGCATCCTTGAAGCGGCATCGTAGTATGAGGAAACTTCAGTTTACCCAACGTGGGCGGTTCCATAGCTACTGGGCTGGGCACAATTTTACAAATCACACGATTGGAAATTGTAACTTGTGAGATGAAAAGAACGAAAGATTCAACGCCAAGACAAACGTTGCAATAAATAAATCAGGGCTTACGTTCTTCGAGCGGGCGAAAAGGCCGATAACATCTGTCGTTCCGGGAGGTTAGGAATGGGGAGCGATCTGACGGCCTGAGACCAAAAGGATGGTGTTAAAGTAATGTGAGAGTGTAGCGCAACCAGTTATTCAAGTTTTTAAAAAAAACAAATGCCAAGAAGTCAATATGCCTCCGTTGTACTCGTCGAATAATACTTCTGAGTCACGGAGCGTATGATCGAGAAGCGCAAAAGCCTTGCTGTCTGCGTAAGAAGCGAGAACATCAACGTAACGATCCGGCTTGCGGTATAGAGCACCAGAATGTCTCTTTTTCATAGACAAGGTGAGAGCCGCGCAAGCGCGATCCAACCAGCTCATGTAAGCGGGAAATGTGGACAATTTTCTTTTTTGAGTGGGTAACTTGCGGAAATAAGTGCAAAAGTAGTTCTATGCGTAACCATCGTGTTCATTTTTGAGCTCCAACTGACCGTCTGGAGGCAATGTGCGGTGTCCATGATATCTACGATGGCCTACCTCTTGGACTTTGACCACATGCACTGATGAACTAAGGAGCGCAGTTTGCATAACTGATTGTGATAAGATCACGAAATTTACCCGGATGAAATCTCTAACACTGCTGGTATTTTGCAACTATTTTTTTTTACATAATTGTTGGAAAATCACGTGATATCAAATCTTCTAATTTGGTAATCACGTGATATATTAAGAAATCTCATCAGATTTTGTAATGTAGTCAGGCAAAATATTTTAATCTGAACATGTGGCATCTTGTTCAAGGCATGCCTTCATGTTTTTTCTTTCATGTCCCTTGTCTTCAGGCTTGTTCTGATATCATTTTTGCCCCAATACTGCAGTATTACCACTCAAAACAAATTGAGCCTGCAATGATATGAAGTGGAAGTCACAAATGTGGCTCTGAGATATTAAATCTGTTTTTCAAGGTGAGATTTCTGGTTAAGGACTGTGTGAATAACAGCAACAGCAGCAATCCGTCTTCTCAGGCTCACATGTGAAGTCTTCACATTGGGCATTCAACATTTGATTTTGCAGCCAAAGCCCTCACTGTCAGATGGTGATTTCCATCCCCTTGAATTAGTCTGTCATTGTTGGAATATGGAAGCTCGGATGGGATAGGAAATGATTAGTCAGCATGGTTAAGTGGTTCATACCATAGTTTACTATTGTTCTTTACTTGTTTTCAAGGCACTAGAACTGCGCTAGCCAAACAAGGAATCTTATATTGGTTCTGACCAAATCCAAGTCCAGTAAATTCCTACAGTTTTGACATATGTAAAGGGCCCAGGGTAGTTTTTTTTTGACTCTGGGTAACTCTGCTTTCATGAGGATGTACACTCTGGGTGACTCTGCTTTCATGAGGATGTACAAGATGCGACACACTCCACAAATGGGAGATGCAACACAATGTCTCAACTGCCTCCTGGCAGCTGGAGTTTTAACTGCCTTAACCTCACTCAAGAGCATGCTACCACACAAAAAAAACATATCCCCCTAACATTGACCCAAACCTTGACCAAAACCCCTAACACTAACCTAATGCTAACCTCAGCCCTAACCCAGCAGAACCCAAACCCTAGAGGCACCTAACCAGCAGATACTTTGGAGTGTCAAAACTCATCTCCTCAGTGGCAAGCTCCAGCATGCAATTTGATGGGACATCAGTGGCACATCATCATTTCATGATGCTGTGCCTGAGTGTGTGTGTGTCAATTCTTGTCTATCCCGTGTTTTCATCCATGTGTTTTCTCATGTTTTTACAGAGAAATATTTGTCCATGCTGTCTAGCTCAGGTTGCCACCCTCTTGTGAGCATCCCAAACCCATAAAATAGGTAAAATATAATATGTCAGTGAACCTACATGTTTTAGTAGCCCTTAAATGCATCGGTAATCATGCATTTTAGTTTCCATGGGTTTTTGAATCTGAGAAACCCTGAAACCTTCCCTAAAAGGCCAAAACTAGACCATATTTGGGAAACTCGGAAACCTATGTCCCTTTTCTCGGAAACCTGTCCAAACTTATGACATAAAGTTAACGATACACTGATAAAATCATATGATTTTCCTAGTTACAGTACTTTCCTTTCCAGGTTTCCAAAAACCAGCAAACCAGCAAAAACCATGGGAAACCAGAAACTACTTTGACAAATGATTGATTGTTATGATCTGTGATTGAACACATGTTGAACATGTGGTATACAAACATTTTTCATTTTACATTTTAAACATTAACTTCATCCATTCTTCAATGTTGCACATCAATGCATGTTCACCATGCCTTTTACATGACTTTTACTTACAACTTACAGTAGCTTACAAAACTGTCCCAATGTTTGGCATGTCAAGACTAATTGGCTTGTAACACAGAAAGTACATATGCTTAAATTCTGAAATTAATATATATTATAGGGGGACATAATACCTTTCTAAGGAATTCAGGATCATGTGATTCCAATCAAAACCGGCTGAGT
>Ga0193742_1001336_pt1 | contig 14942 bp, 16 predicted proteins | sample L2c1metaG_FD_165511 | JGI IMG/M metagenome (GOLD analysis project Ga0193742, IMG submission 165511) | Soil microbial communities from a riparian zone of the East river system, Colorado, United States - L2c1 | ecosystem: Environmental > Terrestrial > Soil > Riparian zone | place: USA: East River... | reverse complement strand
CGCGCGCGGTGGCACGGCGACCTTGGCGTCGCGCAGCTTTTCTTCGAGCACGGGGATCGCCGGGCCGGTGTTGCCCTCTTGGCACTGAGCAATAGCGACCTTTGCGTCGAGGTCGGCTCTCCCCCCACGGTCCGAGTTCCCGCCCAGCGATCCGCCGACCGAGCCCACATAGGTCGTGTACTGGGAGACGAGGCTTCGACAGTAGGCAACGTCACCCCGCTGGGCGGTCGCCATCGACCCAACGCCGCCACCGGTCGCGGCGCAGGCGCCAGCCAGCAACGGCACGAGCGCCGCAATCAATAGTGTGGTGAATTTACTCATCAGAATGGCTTTCTCGGCTTGACGCGAACGCCTGGTTCCGACCGGCCCGACGACGCTTCGCCGTCGGGCCAGTTGCCGACCACGCCGGCGAAGCGTTCCGCCGCCGCAGCCTTTCCGTCGCCGAACTCGAGCGTCGCTGGACTGCTGCGACGCAGCCGACGAGGCCCGCGAATGGCGGCACGGCGGAAGTCGCGGACTACGCTACGAACGCGGCGGCAAGGCGATGCGGTTGTCGCGCAGTTGCTGCTCAAGCACCGGAATTGACTCTCCGGGGTTGTCCTGGCACTGCGCGATCGCGACACTGGCGACGAGAGGGATCGTCGTGTTACCGCCTGGCGCCGCGACACCTCCGGCCTTCGTGAACTGCATGGAGAGTGTATGGCAGTATTCCGCATCGCTCACCTTCGACTGCGCGTTGCTACTTGTGGCAACACACATACCGGCAATCAGCGGCACGATCGCTGAAAGGAAGAGTGTGGTGGACTTGATCATGTGACGAGACCTTCTTTAGTTGCCAGGAATGCCCAATTGCAACCTGCGCAATTCCGGAAAACTAGGGACCGATCCGACCTAGTACTTGTCCTCGATTGCCGTATTTTGGTCATTGCTATCGGACCGTGCGGAAGACGGCAGCCAGGCAAGGCCTTGTCAAAATCACCGGCTATTGCGGCCCATTCATTGCTCGAGGCCGACCAGTTGCTTTTGTTCCGAAGATAGGCGCAAGACCCAGCCAATGACGGCAATGCGCGCCAAGTCATTTCCGGGGCGGCAAGTACATTCGAGCGCAAGAGGGGCGCCCTCCCCCCGTTTCCCCCAGTGCCCCTCGGGCGCGCACGTATTTTTGCCCCCGCGTTGCGTGCGCGCCCCCCCCTTCAACCGGATCGCCATGCGTCGCCGTCTCCTGCCCCAGCAAGATCGCGCCAGGCGTGGCAAGTCCTGACAAGCGCCACACCAGTGAATCGCCAGATGATCAGGCGCGCAGCCATCGCGAGAGCCGATCCTACTAGAAGGGTACATCGGTGCATAATGAGGAGGTTCCCCTTGCTCGACCACGAAATCGGCCCATCAATGGCCGGTCGCAGAACGTCCGAAGGCGCGGCACTCGCGTCGCAGGCCATCAATCGATCGAGCGGCCGACAGCTGGTGCCTGACAAGATCGGCTTTGTCGGCCTTGGACACATGGGCGCGGCGATGGCGGCGAACCTTGCCTCGGTCGGGCGCCAGGTTGTCGCCTATGTCCGCCGGCCAGACCAGATGCCCAAGCTCCTTGCCCACGGTCTGAAACCGACAACGGATATTGTCGAGCTTTTCGACTGCGAGGTCGTCGTCAGCATGCTGACGGATGACGCCGCAGCCCGCGACGTGGTATTCGGGCGGCCCGACCTCGGCGTCGAGGGCCTCGCCTCGGGACTACTGCCCGGCGCAATCCATCTTTCGATGAGCACGATCAGTACGGCTACTGCGTCGCAACTCGCCGCCGAGCACGCGCGTCGCGGGCAGGGTTATGTCGCCGCGCCGGTCTTCGGAAATCCAGATGCGGCCAAGGCCCGCCAGCTGTTCGTGGTCGTTGGCGGCACACCGGCCGATGTAGAGCGTTGCCGGCCCCTGATCGGCAACCTGGGACAGCAGACCTTTATTGTCGGCACCAATCCTGCGGATGCCAACCTCATCAAGCTGCTCGGCAACATGATGACCGCGACGACACTGGAGATGCTCGCTGAAATGGTCGCTCTCGTGCGCAAGCGCGGCCTCGATCCCAAGGCCTTTGTCGAGATCCTCACCAGCACGATGTTCGGCGGGCGCGTCCACAAGATCTACGGCGACAGGATTGTCGCGCAAAACTACGCGCCGGGCTTCGTCTTGCCGTTGGCCCTCAAGGACGTTCGCTTGGCGCTCGCCGAGGCGGAAGCGCAGGCGGTGCCGTTGCCGTCGGTGAGCGTGGTGCGAGACCGGCTCATCGCCGGTATCGCCCGTGGCTACGGCGATCTCGACTGGACCGCCCTCGCCCTGATCGCCGCCGAGGAAGCGGGCGTCGGCAAGGTCCCGCCGGGTACCGCCTCACGTGACCTCCGGAGCTAGGCCATGTCCGTGAGTTCTCTCAAGCTGGCCGTTCTGACGCGCGCTTTGGTTACCGTTCTCGCCCTTGCCGCGCATCCGACGCTCGTGTTGGCCGCGGAAGACCTGGTCGCCGGACAAAAGACCTTCGCGGTGCGTTGCGCCGCCTGCCACGGCACTACGGCCGGCGAGAAGAGGTTGGGGCCGACGCTTGCGGGCGTGTTCGGACACGAAAGCGGCGACGTGCCTGGTTACCGCTATTCGCCCGCATTGAAAGAAGCGCATCTGACCTGGGACGCCGGCGCGCTCGACAAGTGGCTACAGAACCCCTCCGGTCTAGTTCGCGGCACCACGATGTTGGTCAGTGTTTCGAGCAGCGCCGATCGGCAGAACCTGATCGCGTACCTCAGGACCTTGTCTCCTGACGCCGAAGCATCGTCCGCGACGGCGCAGTGAGCATGTCTCCACGGTACGACCTGACTGAGGATCAACGATGGTAGCGATTCGAGTCAGCGGTAAGCGGCGCAGCGTCGACGTCGAAGCACAAGGCATCACGCCGCAAACCCACGTCTACATCGTCGAAAGCAGCGCACCGCCGGGCGGCGGCGTCGGCGAGCCTGACGTGCCGCCGATCGCCCCTGCAATCTGCAACGCGATCTTCGCGGCGACCGGCAAGCGCATTCGCGCCCTGCCCGTCGATCCGACCGCGCTCAAGTCCTGAACCTCTGGTGAAGCAAGGAGTGAAGATCATGGCCCACAAAGCCCAGTCCCTCGACACGGACATGGAGATGGCGGAAATCCGCGGCACCTCGCTCAAAGTGTCCCGGGTCGCGCTCGGCACCTGGGCGATCGGCGGCTGGATGTGGGGTGGAACCGACGATGCCGAATCGATCGCCACCATCCGGGCGGCGCTCGACCAGGGCATCAATCTCGTCGACACCGCTCCCGTCTATGGCTTCGGCCGCTCCGAGGAGATCGTCGGACGGGCGATCGAAGGCGGCCTGCGCTCCCGCGTGCTGATCGCGACCAAGGTCGGACTCGAGTGGAACAACGGAAAGGTCTCCCGCAACGCCAGCCGTGCGCGCATCCTGCACGAGGTCGACGAGTCGCTACGCCGGCTGCGAACCGACTACATCGACGTCTACCAGGTTCACTGGCCCGATCCCCTGGTGGCGGTCGAAGAAACCGCAGAGGCGATGCACACCCTGTTCAAGCAGGGAAAGATCCGGGCCATCGGCGTGAGCAACTTCTCGCTCGATCAGCTCAAACGCTTCCGCAGTGTCGCACCGCTGCATGTGCTGCAGTCGCCCTACAACCTGTTCGAACGCGGCATCGAGGCGGACCTCTTGCCATATTGTCGCGACCACATGATCGCGACCTTCGGCTACGGTGCGCTGTGCCGCGGGCTGCTGTCCGGGCGGATGAATCCGCTCACCACCTTCGGCGGCGACGATCTGCGCCATAGCGACCCGAAATTCCTCGAGCCGGGGTTTTCCGAGTATCTTGCCGCGGTCCGGTTACTCGATCGGCTCGCTCTTCGACGCTACGGCAAACGTGTCATCCATCTGGCGGTGCGCTGGATACTCGATCAGGGCGTCACCTCCGCCCTGTGGGGCGGCCGGCATCCCTCTCAGCTGCAGCCGGTCGCGGAGGTTGCCGGCTGGCAGCTCGAGGCGCCGGTCAGAGCCGAGATCGAGCGCATCCTGCGCGAGATGATCACCCATCCGGTCGGTCCGGAATTCATGGCACCGCCGGCGCGCCGCCTCGCGGCCTGACAAGGGCATTGGCGACACTGGGGGAAGTCACATGCTTCGAAACGCAGCGCTGCTCGCGCTCTTGTCGGGAGCGATCACGTTCACGACCCTAGATCTGGGGAGGGCGCAGTCGTCGCCGCCTCCCCAGGCCGCGCAGCCCTACCGGCCGAGCCTCGCCGATCTGATGACGGCCGCGATCCAGCCGCGCCACATCAAGCTGGGGCTGGCGGGGCAGGAGAAGAATTGGCCGCTCGCGGCCTACCAGCTCGGCAATCTCAAAGGCGCCTTTGCCCGGACGGCACAGGCTTGGCCGACCTACAGGACGACCGACATGGCCGACCTGATCGAGGCGACAACCAAGGCGCCGATGGAGGCCGTGGCCTCGGCGATCAAGACAGGAGATCCCAGCAAGTTCAATGAAGCCTATGGGCAGCTCACTGCAACCTGCAACGCCTGCCATCTGAGCACGGACCACGCCCTTGTCGTCATGCAGGTCCCGAAAGCGTCGCCCTTCCCGGACCAGGATTTTCGGCCGGTGAAGCCCTAAGCTTTTTCCGGACTTCGGAGTTGGGTGCCTGTAATATGACGCGCTGTAGCGCATTACTGGTTATGATCGACAGAAAACTCACGCCGTCGCTCTCGATCTTTGCGCCCTCGCGGTCCCTCCGGGTCGCGATCGGCGTCCTGGCCCTGGTTCTCTTCGTCTCCGACACCGCGACCCCGTATCCCTTTTCCGTCGCGGTCCTCTACGTCCTCGTCGTTCTGATGGCAACGAGCTTCAATCGACGTGGCGAGTTGCTGCTGGTGTCGGCCGGCTGCGTGTTCCTCACGATCCTGAGCTATTTCCTTTCGTACGGGACAGCCTTCGCAGAGGCGCCCGTGGCACACGTGATCATGAGCCTCTCGGCGATTGCAATCACCACGCTGCTCGCCCTCGGTTACCAGTCGGCCACGCAGACGCTGCGCGCCCAAGCCGAGCTTCTCGACCTCACCCACGACACGGTCTTCGTCCGCGACATGGACGACGTCATTACCTACTGGAATCGCGGCGCAGAGAAGCTGTATGGCGTTATGTCGGAAGAAGCCGTCGGCAGAGTGGTCCATGTGCTCCTCCAGACCCGCTTTCCGGAACCGTTCGACAAGATCCTCGCGGACCTTCTGCGCACCGGCAGCTGGGAAGGCGAGCTCGTCCATACAAGGCGCGACGGAACACATGCCGTCGTGGCCAGCCGCTGGGCGCTGAAGCGCGACGTGCACGGCCAGCCGCAGGAGATTCTCGAGACCAACAACGATATCACCGCCGAGAAACACGCCCAGGAAGGACTGGCAGAGGCACACGCCCAGCTCGCCCGAGCCACCCGCGCAGCCACTCTGGGCGAATTGACCACCTCGATCGCCCACGAGGTGATCCAGCCGCTCGCAGGCATCGTCACCAACGGGGAAGCTGCCTTGCACTGGCTCGAGCGCGACGTGCCGCAGCTCGAGGAGGTCCGCGGTGCCATCGAACGGATGATCCGCGACGGCAAACGCGCCGATCAGGTCATCCAGGGCCTGCGCGCCTTGGCCAGGAAGGCACCGCTGCAAGCGACGCCCGTCGACCTCAACGAGCTCATCAGCGAAGCCGTCATCCTATTGCAGCACGAGGTGTCGAATTACCGCGCCGTGCTGCAGCTGGAGCTTGAGCCCGACCTGCCTCCAGTGCCCGCAGACCGCGTCGAGCTCCGGCAAGTGATCATCAATCTGATGGTCAACGGCATGCAGGCAATGGAAAACGTGGTCGATCGCCCGCGCGATCTCGTGATACGGTCTGGCTTGCATGACGGCCGGGTGGTCATGGTATCGGTGCGGGATTCAGGCACCGGGATCGCTCCAGACGACAAGACACGGCTGTTCAAGGCCTTCTTTACCACCAAGCCCAATGGAATGGGCATGGGGCTCTCGATCTGCCGTTCGATCATGGACGCCCATGGCGGGCGTGTCTGGGCATCGGACAATGCCGGCCCGGGGACGCGCTTCCAGTTCTCGCTGCCGCTGGACGGAGGGGCGGCGTCATGAGCCATGATGTGCCGTCACGTAAGGCCACGAGCGACGCGCCCGTCGTGTTCGTCGTCGACGACGATGCCTCAGTACGCGATGCCCTGAGCAGCCTGTTTCGGTCGGTCGGCCTGCAGGTCGATCTTTTCGAGTCGGCTGCCGAGTTTCTTCAGCACAAGATTCCCGACGCTGCCTGTTGCCTGGTGCTCGACGTCAGGCTGCCAGGGATGAGCGGCCTCGATTTCCAAGCCGAGCTGGCAAGGGCGAAAATCCAGATTCCGATCATTTTCATGACCGGGCATGGCGATATCCCGATGTCGGTGCGCGCCATGAAGGCCGGCGCCAGCGACTTCCTTGCCAAGCCGTTTCGCGACCAGGACATGCTGGACGCCGTCACCACGGCGCTTCACCGGGACCGGAAGGAGCGCGACGGCCAACGCGCTGCGGCGACCCTGCGGGAATCCTACGAGCTGCTAACGTCGCGCGAGCGAGAAGTGATGGCGCTCGTGACGGCAGGCCTGATGAACAAGCAAGCGGCGGCCGAACTCGGCCTCAGCGAGATCACGGTCAAGATCCACCGCGGCCAGGTGATGAGGAAGATGAACGCCAAGTCATTGGCAGACCTCGTGCGGATGGCCGAAAGTCTTGGCCTCCCACCGACCGGGGCACGGCGGTCCTAAACCTGTGTATGATTTCACCGGCGGCGACGAATCGCTACATACTGGTTGTATCATGGCGCGACATCCCGTCCGCGCTCGTGACCGTCTCCGTAAGGACCGTCTCCTGTCTAGCCATTCGCTAATATCGATCGTCGACGATGACGAATCCATCCGCACTGCAATGAGCAGTCTCGTGAGATCGCTCGGCTTCGCGGCCTGCGTGTTCGCGTCGGCGGAAGAATTTCTGGCCTCGCCGCGGTTGAACGAGACCTCGTGCCTCGTTGCGGACGTCCAGATGCCGGGAATGAGCGGGCTGGACCTTCAACGCGAGCTGGCCACCCGCGACCGGCGAATGCCCATCATCTTCATCACCGCCTACCCGGAAGAGCGGATCCGCCGGCGGGCGGAGGCGGCCGGCGCCGTCGCCTTCTTCAGCAAGCCGGTGGATGGCGGCGCGCTGATTCGTTGCCTCGATGCCGTCCTTGGTCGCGCCTGAACCGGCAGGATTGGCGCCTTCCCCGAAAGTGCAAACGAACGATAATCGCAGCAATCCCGGACAAGCGTAGGAAGCGCCGTCTGTCCAAATTGCAAGGGCGCAGGACGAATGCACCGCGCACCCGCAAGTGGCAGGAGGACGGGATGACATTGACGGTCGAGGGGGTGAGCATCCCTGACAGCAAGCTGGCCCATGAAATCACCGAGCTCGTGCGTGAAGCAGCCTCACCGCTGCTCTTCCATCATTCCAGCCGGGTCTACTTTTTCGGCGCGCTGGCCGGCAAGCGCTGTGGCCTCAACTTCGATCGTGAGCTTCTGTACGCAGGGGCGATGTTTCACGACATGGGCCTCAACCGCCGATACAGCAGCGCCCATGAGCGCTTCGAGGTCGACGGCGCGAATGTCGCGCGCGACTTCCTGCGCAGCCACGGCATCTCCCAGCCCGACATCGATACCGTGTGGACGGCGATAGCGCTGCATACGACGCCCGGCATCCCTCAGCACATGCACCCCGTCATCGCGCTCATCACTGCAGGCGTCGAGATGGATGTGCTCGGCCTCGCCTACAAGGAATATGGCGACGCCGAGCGGGACGCCGTCGTCCACGCCTATCCGCGCAGCGATCGCTTCAAGGAAGACATCATCCAGGCGTTCTACGACGGCATCGAGCACAAGCCGGAGACGACATTCGGCAACGTCAAGGCCGACGTGATCGCCGACAAGGAACCGCACTTCCATCGCGGCAACTTCTGCAGCGTGATCCGCCGCTCCGCCTGGCGCAGCTGATCGATCTCCCCATCCAAGGACCGCCCAATGACCGACAAATCTCCCCCCATGACGCATGCGACGGGAACGCCCGTCAGCGACAACCTCAACATCCAGACCGCGGGCCATCGCGGCCCGGCGCTGCTCCAGGACATCTGGCTGATCGAGAAGCTCGCCCATTTTCACCGCGAGGTCATTCCCGAGCGCCGCATGCACGCCAAGGGAGCGGGCGCCTTCGGCACCTTCACCGTGACTCACGACATCACCCGCTACACCAAGGCCAAGATCTTCTCGGAGCCGGGCAAGCGGACGCCGATGTTCGCGCGTTTTTCGACTGTCGCCGGCGAGCGCGGCGCTGCAGACGCCGAGCGCGACATCCGCGGCTTCGCGCTTAAGTTCTACACCGAGGAGGGCAACTGGGACGTGGTCGGCAACAACACGCCGGTGTTCTTCTTCCGCGACCCGCTGCGCTTTCCCGACCTCAACCACGCCATCAAACGCGACCCGCGCACCGGCATGCGCAGCGCCGACAACAATTGGGACTTCTGGACCTTGCTGCCGGAGGCGTTGCACCAGGTCACGATCGTGATGAGCGAGCGCGGCATCCCGCGCAGCTTTCGCCACATGCACGGTTTCGGCAGCCATACCTACAGCCTCATCGACGCCGCCGACGAGCGGATCTGGGTCAAATTCCACTTCCGCACCCGGCAGGGCATCGCCAACCTGACGGACGCGGAGGCCGAGGCCCTGGTCGGCAAGGATCGCGAGACGCACCAGCGCGATCTCTTCGACAGCATCGAGCGCGGCGAGCACCCCCGATGGACCCTGTTCATCCAGGTGATGACCGACGCGGAGGCGAGAACCTTTCCGTTCAATCCGTTCGACCTGACGAAGGTCTGGCCGAAGGCCGCCTTCCCCCTCATCGAGGTCGGCTTCTTCGAGCTCGACCGCAATCCCGAGAATTTCTTCGCGGAGGTCGAGCAGGCCGCCTTCTCGCCGGCCAACATCGTGCCGGGCATCGGCTTCTCGCCGGACAAGATGCTGCAGGCGCGCCTGTTCTCCTATGCAGACGCCCAGCGCTACCGGCTCGGCGTCAACTTCAACCACGTCCCGGTGAACGCGCCGAAGTGCCCGTTCCACAGCTACCATCGCGACGGCGCCATGCGGACCGACGGCAATCTCGGCCGGACGCCGACCTATTTCCCCAATAGCCGGGGCGAGTGGACCGACCAGCCGCAGCTCAACGAGCCGCCACTGCCGATCGACGGCGCGGCTGACCACTGGGACCACAGGATCGATGACGACCACTATCAGCAACCGGGCGATCTGTTCCGGAAGATGAACGCGGCCCAGCGCCAGACGCTGTTCGACAACACGGCCCGCGCCATCGGCGGTGCGGCCAAGCATATCCAGGAGCGTCATATCACCAATTGCACGAAGGCCGACCCCGCCTATGGCAAGGGCGTCGCCGTCGCACTCCTTCGCTTCGCGGCCGCCGGCCGCAGGGCGTCGATCCGTCGTCAACTTGCCTGAAGAAGGAGAAGAGCAATGCGCGTAGAAGACACCATGATCCGTCGGGACGCCCCGGCGAAGACGCGCTCGGGCCTGGCACCCGAGGCGGTAGCCGATATCTCGCAGGCGCTGAACGTCCTGCTGGCCGACATGTTCGCCCTCTATTTGAAGACCAAGAACTTCCACTGGCACATGTCGGGCCGGCACTTCCGGGACTACCACCTCATGCTCGACGAGCAGGCCGTCCAGATCCTGGCGACCACCGATCCGATCGCCGAGCGTGTGCGCAAGATCGGCGGCATGACACTGCACTCGATTGGCGAGATCGCGCGGCTGCACCGCCTGTCCGAGGACGATGCCGAAGTCGTGTCGCCCTTCGACATGCTCGGCGAACTGCGCGACGACAACCGGCAGCTCACCACCTACATGCGCGAGACACACGCGATTTGCGATCGACACGGCGATGTCGCCACCACCAGCCTGCTCGAGGTGTGGATCGATGAAACCGAGCGTCGTACTTGGTTCCTGTTCGAAGCGGCCGACGTTCGATGACCAAAGCCAAGCGCAAGACATCCAAGGGGCGCGAGGAGCGCTCTGAGCCGGCGCCGCATTTGACGGAGCACGAGCGCATCGATTCGCTTCTCGACGAGGCGCTTCAGGGAACCTTCCCTGCCAGCGACCCGATCACCATCGGAGGTGACCGGCTCGGCAAGGGCACTTCAACGAAATGCCGGTAGTGTCCGCATGTCGGGTCACAGGACGACGCGGCGGCTTCTGCTCCGCGCCGCGGTCCTTGGCGGGCCCTTTTTGCCGGCCGGCCGGGCGCGGTCAGGCACGATCGACCTGTCGTTGCCCGGTCCTTGGCCACGGCCGGATTAGGGCGCAGCAGACCGTTCGAGGCTTCAGGAGCGGGCTGGAACCTCGAAGCCGGCATCGCGCATCCGCTCCTGGATGACCGGGATGGCGGCCTCGGCATTGCCCGAGCGGCACTGATCGATGGCCACGGACATGTCGAGGCTCTGCGACCAGAGCCCGTTCCCCAGCCCGCCGTGGGTGTACTGGTCGATCAGCTGGCGGCAATAGGCCTGGTCCTTCGACAGGTCCTGGGCGTTGGCGTTGGAAGCGACGCCGGAAACGGCAACCAGCGCGACGAGGATCAAAGATGCTTTGGTCATGTGACTCTCCTTTGGACTGCCAGCGGCGAATACGCCGGCTGGCCGCGGGAGACATGGGCGGCGAGGTCGATCGGTGCCTGCGCGTTACTGCTGCCGTTTGCCGGCAATTGCGGTTTTGACGACTCACGGCGAATTTTCCGCGCCCTCGGCGAGTGAAAATCGGAAGGTGGCGCCCCGTCGCTGGTTCGCGCTGGCCCACAGACGCCCGCCATGCGCCTCGATGATCGAACGGCAGATCGCGAGGCCCATGCCCAGGCCGGTCGGCTTTGTCGTGTAGAAGGACTCGAACACACGCTCGAGCATCGCCGGCTCCAGTCCCGGTCCGGAGTCCTGAACAGCCACCAGAACGCCGCGGGAATTGAACTTTTCCGCGCCGATCCACAATTCCTTCAGGCCCTCGCCGGCGGCGGTCATTGCCTCGAAGGCATTGACGACCAGGTTGACCAGAACCTGCTGCAACTGGACACGATCGGCTTCGACGAGAGGCAAGTCATCCGCCAGGGCCGTCGATACCGACACGCCGTTCTTCGCCGCTTCGCTGCGGGTGAGCTCGATGATTTCGAGGATCACGCCATTTACGTCCAGGCGCTCTCTCTGCGACGGCGCCTTCTTGATCAGCGCGCGGATCCGGTCGATCACGTCGGCGGCGCGATTGCCGTCCCTGGCGATCCGGCCGAGGGCCTGCTGCACTTCCTCCAGATCCGGTGTTTCCGCACGCAGCCAGCGCAGCGCGGCCTGGGCATTGGCGACCGTCGCAGTGATCGGCTGATTGACCTCGTGGGCGATCGAGGCGGCGAGCTGTCCCATGGTCGCGACCCGATTCGCATGCGCCAGCGCCATCTGCATCTCGCGGAGACGCCGGTCGTTCTCGCGGCCTCGTGCCTCGGCCCGCTTGCGCTGGGTGATATCGCGGCACACGTTTCCGACGTTCACGGGCTTGCCGGTTTCTGGATCGTCGATACGGAAGGCCGTGTAGAGCACCGGGATCGGCTCTCCGGTCTTGAAATGGCGGAATCGCATCTCGCCCGACCATGACCCTTTCTCGAGCACCGTCGGCCACAGGACTTCGTTCACGAACGGGCGGTCCTCCGGGAACATGTAATGCATCCCGCGCCGCGTCCGTGCTTCCTCCCAGCTGTCGAAGCCGACGATCTTCAGCCCGGCCTTGTTCAGGTAGATCGGCGTTCCGCCGCTGAGATCGGCGATCGCCATGAGGTCGGAAGCTTGCTCGACCAAGGAGGCGAGGCGCTGGCGCTCGAGCTCCGTTCGCTTGCGCTCCGTCACATCCACGGCAGTACCGATCCACTCGATGAGCTCGCCGTGCTCATTTACAACCGGGTGACCTGAGGTGCTGACCTGCCTGACCGTCCCGTCCGGCCGGACAACTCGGTAGTCGCCGAAGCTGTCGACTTTATCGCGCAGTGCGTCGGACATCCTCTTGGCTGCCCGATCGCGATCCTCCGGATGAAGTTGTCGGCAGAAATTTTCACGAGCGGGTGCGCTCGTGCTCGGGTCCAAGCCGTAAATCCGGAACATTTCGTCGGAGCAAAAGAGCACCTTCTGGTTGCGGACATCCCACGCCCAGCTGCCCGTGTGGGTGAGCTTCTGCGCTTCCGCCAGGTAGGCTTCGCTTCGCTGCAACTTCTCTTGTGTCGATTTGTGCTGGATGGCGACGCCGGCCAGGTGCGTGATCTGATCGATGATCTCCTGATCACGCTGGGTCGGGCGGCACGGCTCGCCATAGTACATCGCGAACGTCGCGATCACGTTGCCTTGCGACGAAAAAACCGGCGTGGACCAGCAGGCGCGCAGCGAATGGGCCAAAGCCAGATCGCGGAAATCCGCCCACAACGGGTCGCTCGCGATATCCTCCACGATCACCTGTTTGCGGCGGTATGCGGCGGTTCCGCAAGAGCCGACCGACGGTCCAACCAAGATGCCATCGATAGCATCGACATAGGCCTGGGGGAGGCTTGGCGCTCCGCCGTGCCGCAGGCGGTCGCCGTCCGACAACAAGATGGACGCCCGCACGCTCGGGGCATGCTCCTCCACGAGGCGGCACAGGCTATCGAGCACTTCGGCGAGCGATGCGCCGGTAGCTGCCAGCTCGAGGATGCGCTTCTCGCCGGCAAACAGGGACTCCGTGCGCTTGCGATCTTCGACATCAAGGCCGGTCCCGTACCACTTGACGATGTTTCCCGCGTCATCACGCACCGGCACGCTGCGGAGGAACCACCAGCGGAATTCACCGTCAGCGCGCCGCACCCGTGCTTCGCTTTCCACCGTTCGCCCGATTTGCCGTGCGGCAGGCCAACCTGTCGCGAGCGTGGCCCGGTCATCGGGATGAATCGCGACCTGCCAATTCGATCCTCTCGCATCCCGCAGATCCAAACCCGTGAACTCGATCCAACGTTCATTGACATAGTCGATTTCACCGTCCGGCAGCGTTGTCCAAACGAACGCCGGAACCGCATTGATGACGTCGCGGAGCTCCTTTTCGCTCCGGCGGGCAGCTTCTTCGGCGCGTTTGCGCCGAGTGATGTCGTTGTTGAAGGCTACGACCGCCACCGGGGCGCCGTTCACGTCACGCTGCAACGACCAGCGGCTGGCCACGATGACTTGGCTGCCGTCCTTCCTGGTTTGCACGAGCTCGCCGTCCCAGCGGCCGACATCGATCACTTCCTGCTCGATCTGCTGAAGGGGCGCCGGGAGGATCGTCTTGAGCAACTCCATAGGGACTCTCCCAAGCGCTTGCTCGGCCGACCATCCGTAGAGGTCCTCTGCGCCGCGGTTCCAGTATTTGATGGGTCCATTCATCGCGCGGATGAAGATGGCTTCGTGCGTGAGATCGAGCAGGCTCGCCCGCTCGCGCAGAGTGGTTTCGGTTTGCTCTTCCACGCGCAACAAGCGGTCGTCATCAAGCGCCGTCATGACTCTTTGCCTCCGACAAGCTCCTGGGCAAGTTCACGACGGCATCTGGCTCAGCGCCTGCGCAATGGCAAGGGGATCCTTTTCGCAGTCCAACTGAGGACAATTCTTGCTAAGTGGCGCGCGGATCTGTGCCTAGGACGCGGCGAGCGCGCGCACCGTTTCTTCGGCAGTCGGAATCGCCCAGACCTCGGAATCACGTCGTGCCGCTGGGCGAACAAGCAGCGGCAGCTCCAGACGGCGCCAGACATCGACCAATGCATCGGCTAGTGCGTTGACCAGGCCATCCTCGTGATAGGGCGTCGGGGTGATGCGCAGGCGCTCCGTGCCCTTCTGCACGGTCGGATAGTTGATCGGCTGGATATAGATGCCGTGCTCCCGCAGCAGCATGTCGCTCGCCAGCTTGCACTTCTCCGCGTCGCCGACCATGACCGGGACAATGTGGCTGCTGCCGGGCAGGACCGGGAGGCCTGCCGCACCCAACGCCGCCTTCACTCGCGCGGCGCGCTCCTGGTGCCGTTCGCGCTCGCAGTCCGACGCCTTGAGATGCCGAATCGCCGCCGTCGCCGCCGCACAAACCGCGGGCGGCAATGCGGTCGTGAAGATGAAGCTTGGCGCGTAGGAACGGACGGCATCGATCAGGTTTGCCGATGCGGTGATGTAGCCGCCGAGTCCACCGAAAGCCTTGGCGAGTGTTCCTTCGATGACGTCGATGCGGTGCATGTTGCCGTCGCGTGCCGCCACGCCCGCACCGCGCGGCCCGTACATTCCGACCGCGTGAACCTCGTCGCAATAGGTCATGGCGCCGTACCGCTCGGCCAGATCGCAGATGCACTGGATTGGCGCCGTGTCGCCATCCATCGAATACAGGCTCTCGAACGCGATAAGCTTCGGGCGGTCGGGATCTGCCGCGGCAAGCAGCACCTCGAGATGCGCCACATCGTTGTGACGCCAGATCTGCCTGTCCGACCCTGACTGGCGAATGCCCTCGATCATCGAGTTGTGGTTGGCCGCGTCCGACAGAATGAGGCAGCCGGGCATCAACTTGGCGATGGTCGAAAGCGCGGCCGTGTTGGAGACATAACCGGACGTGAAGACAAGCGCCGCGGCCTTGCCGTGGAGATCGGCGAGCTCGCGCTCGAGCTCGACCAGCGGACGGTTCGTACCGGCGATGTTGCGCGTTCCGCCCGCTCCCGTGCCCATGTGGATCGCAGCCTTGATCATCGCGTTGATGACCTTGGGAT
>Ga0193742_1001335_pt1 | contig 14945 bp, 8 predicted proteins | sample L2c1metaG_FD_165511 | JGI IMG/M metagenome (GOLD analysis project Ga0193742, IMG submission 165511) | Soil microbial communities from a riparian zone of the East river system, Colorado, United States - L2c1 | ecosystem: Environmental > Terrestrial > Soil > Riparian zone | place: USA: East River... | reverse complement strand
GTCGATCGAGACGTCGCGCGGTGCCGTACCGGTGTGGACCGTCAGCTCGTAAGGGCGTGCTGACGGCTTGCCTGTGTACGAACCACGGCTTGCGCCGAGCTTCACGGTGACGTCGCCGCGCCCGGCGACCGGGGCGTTGACCTCCAATAGTTGCGTGGCGGACTTGTCCTGCTTGTAGTCGCGGGTGACCCGGTCGTCTTCATACAGGGAGAAGGAGGACTTGCCCTCCGGGTAGATGTCCACCGTCAGGCGGTCCGCGAAGCCCTGCTCGGCGGCGGAGTTGATGCCGCTCTTCCACAGCGGGACCACTGCGCCACCCTTGACGAACAGGGGCAGCGTGTCGAGCGGGGCGTGGTAGCCGTTCACCGTTGTCGGGCCCTGGTAGACCTTGCCGGACCAGTAGTCCACCCAGGTTCCCTTGGGCAGGTAGATCCCGCTCTTCACCTCGTCCGCGCCCCACATCGGCGCCACCAGGAACTCCTTGCCGGCCAGGAACTCGTACTTCGTGGTGTCGTCCCAGGTCTTCGGATCGTTCGGGTACTCGAGGACCAGCGAACGGTTCAGTGGAGCACCGGTGCGGTGGGCCTCGGCAGCGTACGAGTAGAAGTACGGGAGCAGCCGCTCGCGCAGCTTGAGGTACTTCCGGTTGATGGAGGTGTAGGGCTCGCCGTACGTCCACGGCTGCTTGTACGCCGGTGTCGCCCAGCCGGACATCGTCATGAAGGCCGGGTTGAACACCTTCCACTGCAGGTCGCGCACGTAGCTCGTCGGCGAGCCCCCGAAGATGCCGTCGACGTCACCCGCGCTGTAGGCGATACCGCTGTTGCCCGAGCCGGTGATGGCCGGGATCTGCCACTTGATCGCGTCCAGTGAGCCGCTGTGGTCGCCGGTCCACTGCACTGCACATCGCTGTGCACCCGCCCAGCCTTCGACCATCCACGCGTAGCCGCGAGCGTTGCTGTACTGCTCGATGCCGTCATGCGCGGTGTCGCAGGCGCTGAGCGCGTACCGGTAGCCCGGGCCGACCCAGGCCACGTCCAGCTTGCGTACGCGGACTCCTGCCTCGCCTACCTCGGCCGGCTGGCGGTCGAGCGAGGACTGGGTCCACAGGCCCATCTGGATGTTGCGCTTGTTCAGTTCCTCGGCGGTCTGCTTGAGCGGCGGGATCTCGCGCTTGCCCCACCAGGTGCCGTCGACCTGTTCCGAGTCCGTGTCGTCGGAGTAGCCGCAGCCGTAGTCGTCGTTGACCAGCATCCAGCCGCCTGGCATGTCCTCGTCCTGGAACTTCTGGGCCACCTTCACCGCATCCAAGGTGGTCACCTTGTCCGGGGTGACCTTCCAGTCGTTGCTGGGATCCGGGTCGGTGGCGTAGTGGCCGCGGTTGTAGCAGTCGGAGTCGCCGTACTCGAGTCCGTAGATCGGTGGCATGAACGGGCGGCCGGTGAGTTCGGTGTAGCGGTTGAGCGAGGTCTTGAGGTCTCCGACGAAGTAGTACGCGTCGAACCGCTTCTCCTCGTGCTTGGTGACCACGGGCTCGGTGAAGCTGTAGCTGCCCGGGGTGAACGTGTTCCGCAGTACGCCGTAGCCCGCAGTGCTCATGTAGTACGGCGAGGCGTTCGGGTTGCCGCCGTCCTCCCAGTTGAAGTCGCGGGCGACCGTGATGGTCTGGCCGCGGTGCGAGAACCGGCCGTTCTGCATGCCGCCACCGAAGTACTGCTCGGTCGCGCCCCGGCTCAGCGACTGGCTGGCGGAGTTGTCGTTCCAGGAGAGCGGTGCTGTCTCGGACCACACCAGTTGCCCGTTGGACCGGTACAGGGAGAAGCGCAGCGGTGACTTGGTCGCGCGTACCTCGATCTTGTCCGTCGTGAGTGAGTAGTAGCTGCCACGGTCACGCCAGGAGGTACGGGGCTTGGCGTAGTCGGTTTTGGTCACGATGGTCGAAGCCGGTGCGGACGGATCCTCCGGCGGAGTACTGGCGGGGTCGGTGAAGTTCCCGTCCGGCGCCAGCCAGAGCCGGAACACGTCGTCCTTGAGGAACACCACCCGGACCTTCGCCGGACCGGCGGTCAGCGTGTACGTCGAGGAGTCGGCGGCGAAGCCGGTCACCGCGCCCAGCGAGGTGTCTCCGGGTTGGGCGGCGGCCGGCGCGCCATTGCTCACCAAGGCACCGGCGACCAGGGCGAGGGCTGTCGCCACCACCGCGGCCGAACGTTTCATGCGGACAAAGATGCTCACGGGGGCCTCACTTCACGCATCTATGAACAGAATTGCGTCATTGATAACTCAGCGACCCACTGGTTGTCACTAGCTGACCGCGGATCGCTCCGATCGGGTTCCCGGCCGGAGGACGCGCCGGGAGACGGGCGGCGCCGGCGGTCTGCCCTGACCATGGTTCGGAGTGCGCTGATCAGGGATTTCGGGTGCTTGCCGTCACCCGAATGCGGTTTCGGGCGCCCTCAGCGGTTACGGTGCGTTGAGAAATGCGTTGCAGTCGGCCGTACTCTGTCCTCGGGCGGGTCGGTTGTGCTCAGGGGGTTCAGTGCACGGCGCTGAGGTCATGGGGGAATGAGCAACGCGACCGCAGGGTTGTGGGGCACGACGAGGGTTGACAGGCGAGGAGCGCAGTGGCAGGGGCAACAGGGACCAAGACATCGTCCGGCACGTCTTCGACGACCGGACGCAGGCTGGTGATTGTCGAGTCGCCGAAGAAGGCGCGGATGATCGCCGGCTTCCTGGGGCCCGGCTACGTGGTGGAGTCGAGCTTCGGACACATCCGGGACCTGCCGAAGGGCGCCGACGAGATCCCGGCCAAGTACAAGGGACTCCCTTGGGCCAGGCTCGGCGTGAACATCGAGGACCACTTCGACCCGCTGTACGTCGTACCGGCGGACAAGAAGGCGCAGATCCGCAAGCTGAAGGATCTGCTCAAGGACGCCGACGAGCTCTATCTCGCCACAGATGAGGACCGCGAGGGCGAGGCCATCGCGTGGCACCTGCTGGACGAGCTGAAGCCGAAGATCCCGGTCAAGCGGATGGTCTTCCACGAGATCACCCCGAAGGCGATCCAGGACGCGGTCGGCAATGCGCGTGATATCAACGACGCGCTCGTCGACGCCCAGGAGGCCCGGCGGATCCTGGACCGGCTGTACGGCTACGAGGTCTCGCCGGTGCTCTGGAAGAAGGTCATGCCGAAGCTCTCGGCGGGCCGGGTGCAGTCCGTCGCGATCCGCATGGTGGTCGATCGTGAACGCGACCGGATCGCCTTCCGTACCGCCTCGTACTGGGATCTCGACGCCGTACTGGACGCGGGCGAGGGCAAGACGCCGCGGCTGTTCCCGTCCCGGCTGGTGTCGGTGGACAGCAAGCGCGTGGCGCAGGGCCGCGACTTCGCCTCGACCGGTGAGCTGAAGAGCCAGAACACGGTCCACCTGGACGAGTCGACCGCTAGCGCGCTGGCCGTGGCGTTGCGGGACTCTTCCTTCACCGTCCGGTCGATCGAGTCGAAGCCGTACACCCGCAGGCCGTACGCGCCGTTCCGGACGACCACGCTGCAGCAGGAGGCCGGGCGCAAGCTGAACATGTCCGCCTCGCAGACGATGCAGGTCGCGCAGCGGCTGTACGAGAACGGCAACATCACCTATATGCGAACCGACTCGGTGACGCTGTCTGACACCGCGATCACCGCAGCCCGGGCTCAGGTCCGCGAGCTGTACGGCGCGTCGTACCTGCCGGACAAGCCGCGGGTCTACACCTCCAAGGTGAAGAACGCGCAGGAGGCGCACGAGGCGATCCGGCCGGCCGGCGAGGTTTTCCAGACCCCGGCGCAGACCGGGCTTTCCGGCTCGGAGTACCGGCTCTACGAACTGATCTGGATGCGGACCATCGCGTCGCAGATGAAGGACGCGGTCGGCAACAGCGTCTCGATCAAGATCGACGCCCGCGCCACCAGCGGGGAGAACTGCGAGTTCACCTCGTCCGGCCGGGTGATCACCTTCCACGGCTTCCTGAAGGCGTACGTCGAGGGCGCGGACGACCCGTCCGCCGGTACCGACGACCAGGAGACGCAGATCCCGGACGTGGCCGAGGGCGATGTGCTGCCCGCGACCGAGGTGGTCGCTTCCGGGCACGAGACGAAGCCGCCGGCCCGCTTCACCGAGGCGACGCTGATCGCGCAGCTGGAAGAGCGCGAGATCGGCCGGCCGTCGACGTACGCGTCGATCCTGGGCACGATCCAGGCGCGGGGCTATGTCTACAAGAAGGGCAACGCGCTGGTCCCGGCGTGGCTGGCCTTCGCCGTGGTCCGGCTGCTCGAGGAGCACTTCACCCGGCTGGTCGACTACGCGTTCACCGCGTCGATGGAAGACGTGCTCGACGACGTCGCCGCCGGGAACCTGGAGCGTGAAGGCGTGCTGGGCCGGTTCTACTTCGGTGACGACGGGATCGAGGGACTGCAGTCCATGGTCAGCGACCTGGGCGACATCGACGCCCGGGAGATGTCCACCTTCCAGGTCGGCCCTGCGGACAGCGGCATCGTCGTTCGCGTCGGCCGCTACGGTCCGTACGTCGAGGACAAGGACGAGCAGCGCGCCAACGTGCCGGAGGACCTGCCGCCGGACGAACTGACCGTCGAGAAGGCTCAGGAGTTGCTGAGCCAGCCGTCGGGTGTCGAGCTGGAGCTCGGTACGACGCCGGATACCGGGCTGAAGGTGGTCGCGAAGGCGGGTCGCTTCGGGCCGTACGTGACCGAAGTACTGGCCGAGGACGCGCCGAAGAGCGCCAAGCCGCGGACCGGGTCGCTGCTCAAGTCGATGACGCTGGACTCGGTGACGCTCGAAGATGCCCTGAAGTTGCTGTCGCTGCCGCGGGTGGTCGGTAAGGACCCGGAGTCCGGGGACGAGATCACCGCGCAGAACGGCCGCTACGGCCCGTACCTGAAGAAGGGCACCGACTCGCGGTCGCTGCAGTCCGAGGACCAGATGTTCGACATCACCCTCGACGAAGCGCTGAAGATCTACGCCGAGCCGAAGCAGCGCGGCCGCCGGGCCGCGGCACCGCCGCTGAAAGAGCTGGGCGAGGACCCGGCGTCCGGTCAGCCGGTGGTGGTGAAGGAGGGTCGCTTCGGGCCGTACGTCACCGACGGGGAGACGAACGCGACCCTGCGCAAGGACGACTCGGTCGACACCATCTCGCTGCTCCGCGCGGCCGAACTGCTGGCCGACAAGCGGGCCCGTGGTCCGGTGAAGAAGACCGCGAAGAGGGCGGCGGCGAAGAAGACCACGAAGAAGACGGCGGCGAAGAAGACCACGACCAAGAAGGCCGCGGCCAAGAAGACGCCAACGAAGAAAGCGGCCAAGAAGGCCTGATAGGTCAAACTGAAGTATGGCGACACCCACGAAGGGCCCGGCCGAGGTCACCGCGCAACGTCTCCGTGAGCGGGGCGAGCGGGTCACTCCGGCCCGGCTCGCGGTCGTCGAGGTGCTGGCCGGCACCGAGGAACACCTGAGCGCGGAGCAGATCGGCGAACGCGCCGAGCAACTCCGACCGGGCATCCACCGGGCGACCGTCTACCGGGCGCTGGACGCTCTAGGCGAGTTCGGTCTGGTGACACACGTCCACCTGGGTCGCGCCGGCACGACGTACCACCTGGCGGGCGACCTGGCACCACGGCACCTCCACTTGCGCTGCAGCGAGTGCGGGACGGTGTACGACGTGGCAGCCGACATGCTGGACCCGGCCCGCCGGAAGCTGCAGAAGGAACTGGGCTTCCAACTGGCCCCCGAGCAGGTCGCCCTCGTAGGCCTCTGCAAAAACTGCAGCAGCTAGCTCCCACCAGCCCGCAGTACTGGATCTGTCCATATCTGTTCATCGGTGTGGAATCGTGAACAGATCGGTCGTAGGGTCGATGCCTGTGACCTATGACCACAGTTATGTCGAAGACTTCGCGTCCGGTGCGGGTGTGCTGGCCCCGCGTGCCTGGTTGGACGATGATTCCGAGCGGATCTCGCTGACCGGCGAGTGGAGTTTCCGGCTTTCGCCGAGTCTGGCCGACGCCCCTGATGACCTGAAGGACCCGGATACGTCCTCTTGGGACACGATCAGCGTGCCGGGGCACTGGCAGTTGAGCGGGTACGGCGCACCGGCGTACACGAATGTGGTCTATCCGTTCCCGCTCGAGCCGCCGCACGTGCCGACCGCGAACCCGACCGGCGACTACGTGCGCACCGTGGAGGTGCCGGCCGACTGGGACGGGTCGCGGGTGGTGCTGCGGTTCGAGGGCGTCGACTCGCGGTTCTCCGTCCACGTCGACGGGAATCTGATCGGCTGGTCGTCCGGGTCGCGGCTGCCGAGTGAGTTCGACCTGACCTCTTTGGCTGCTCCCGGCAAGGAGATCCGGATCGTGGTGCGGGTGCACCAGTGGTCGGCCGGCAGCTATGTCGAGGACCAGGACATGTGGTGGCTGTCCGGGATCTTCCGCGAGGTCAACCTGCTGGCCTTGAAGCCCTCCGCTCCTACCGACGTTTTCGTGCACGCCTCTTATGCGGATGGCGCCGGCGTTGTGAAGGTCGACTCGGACGTGCCCGCGACCGTCGTCGTACCGGAGTTGGGCCTGGAGTTCCCGACCGGGTTCGAGACACCTGTGCCCGCGGTCGAGCCGTGGAGTGCCGAGAGCCCTCGCCTGTACGACGCAGTGGTCCGGAGCGACGGTGGTGAGGTCAGGCTGCGGATCGGGTTCCGCACCATCGCGATCGCTGACGGCGTGCTGACGGTGAACGGGAACCGGGTGCTCTTCAACGGGGTCAACCGGCACGAGTTCCACCCGGATCGCGGCCGCGCGCTGACTGACCAGGACATGCTCGACGACGTGCTGCTGATGAAGCAGGCGGGGATCAACGCGGTCCGCACCAGCCACTACCCGCCGCATCCGCACTTCCTCGACCTGTGCGACCTGCACGGGCTGTACGTGGTGGACGAGTGCGACCTGGAGACGCACGGGTTCGGTTACGAGCCCGAGCCGCCGAACCTGCCGAACCCGGTGATGGACGAGCGGTTCCGGGCCGACCTGGTCGAGCGGATGCGCCGGATGGTCGAGCGGGACAAGAACCACCCGAGCATCGTGCTGTGGTCGCTGGGCAACGAGTGCGGGATGGGCGACAACCTGCGGGCGATGTACGAGTTCGCCCACGACCGGGATCCGTCGCGCCCGGTGCACTACGAGCGGGACACTCACGCGGAGTTCGTCGATGTGTACTCGCAGATGTACACCTCTCCGGAGGATGTGGCCGCCATCGGGGAGGACGTCTCGTCGTACCGGGGGCTGCCCTTCATCCTGTGCGAGTACGGGCATGCGATGGGGAACGGGCCGGGCGGGCTGTCGGAGTACCGGGCGCTGTTCGAGAAGTACCCGCGCTGCCAGGGCGGGTTCATCTGGGAGTGGATCGACCACGGGCTGCGGACTGTTGTCGACGGCAAGGAGTTCTACGCGTACGGCGGCGACTTCGGCGAAACCATCCACGACGGCAACTTCGTCTGTGACGGTCTGCTGTTCCCGGACCGTACGCCGTCACCGGGCATGCTCGAATACATCAAGGTGATCGAGCCGCTGGTGATCGTTGCTGATAGCAACGGTGGTATCGCGATCACCAACCGCTACGAGGTTCTCGACACGAGCCACCTGGTGTTCACCATCGTCACCGAGGTCCAAGGTGAGCGGGTCGGCAGCGGGAACCTGTCGGTGCCGCCGATCGCGCCGGGCGAGACCGTGGCTGTCGAGTTGCCGCCCGGGTTGATCGAGCAACAAGCGCAGAACCGGCCGGAGACCTGGCTGACAGTGGTCGCCGAACTGGCGGACGGGACCGCGTGGGCCGAGGCCGGCCACCGCGTCGCCTGGGGTCAGGTCCGGCTCGATCAGCCGGTTCAGGCACGTCACGTGGGCGCCAGGGCTGGAGAGGACGGGGCAGGCGGCGAGCAGACGGGCGCTGTGGAGCGGCTAGCCGCCGAGGGTGGTTTGGGCGCGGAGGACGGTCTGGGGGCTGTGGACGGATTGGGTGCTGAGGTCGCGGCGGCTGTCGGGGCGCGGCATGCTCGCGCCGAGAACGCCGGCGACGACATCTCGGCGGGTGTGCTGGGGATCGACGTCGGTTCGCTCGGGGTGCGGAATCTGCGGCTGGATGTCTGGCGCGCGCCGATCGACAACGACGCGATTCCTGGCGTCGCCGACGCGTGGAAGGAAGCCGGACTGCACCGGGTGCAGCACCGCGTCGTTTCGGCCGGGGTTGCCGACGGGGCTTGGGAGATCGTCACCAGGACGGCGCCGCCGGCTCTGCAATGGGGCCTGGTCGCCACTTGGCGTTGGACCCACGGGCAGGACGGATCCGTAGTACTGGATCTGTCTGTCGAGCCGGACGGGCAGTACCCGGCGACCTTGCCGCGGCTCGGGATCACCTTCGAACTGCCGACCGTCTCGAGCGTCGAGTGGTTCGGCGCCGGACCGGGCGAGGCGTACGTCGACACTCGCGCGGCTGCTGCCGTCGGCAAGTACTCCGCCACGGTCGACCAACTGCAGACGCCCTACGTCCGCCCCCAGGAGAACGGCCACCGCATCGACACCCGCTGGGCCGTCCTCGCCGCAGCCCGCCCGCTCCGCATCGAGGCCGCCCCGGACCTCTTCGGCCTGACGGTGCGCAACTGGAGCACCGCGGCTCTGGAGCAGGCAAAACACACCCCGGACCTGGTCCCCGGCGACACAACCTACGTAACCCTCGACCTAGCCCAATCCGGCATCGGCTCCAACTCCTGCGGCCCCGCCCTCCCCGACAACTACAAACTCCACACCGCCCCCGCATCCCTCTCACTCCGCTTCAGCTAGGGCGGACGTGCAGCACTTCAGTAGGGCGCAAGTGGTGGTCGCGGTAGTGCGCTGAGCGTGAAATTGCCGTGCTGTGTACGGCGTACGCGGTGTACTACTGTGCTGGACGTCCGCGTCGAACGGCTGTCGGGGCGTGGTGACGTGGGAGCGGTAGCGGGTGCTGTCTGTGGGCCCGACTAGGCTTCGGGGCGTGCCGGAGGTGTATGACCCGTTGACTGATCCTGCACCGGCGCATGACCTGCGCGCGGTGTTGCGGATCAGGGCGTTCCGGCGGCTGTGGATCGCTTTCGGGTTGTCCAGTCTGGGGGACTGGATCGGGCTGCTGGCGTTGACCGCGATGGCGAGTGCGTTCGCGGGGGACGACTACCAGGCGGCGAACTTCGCGATCGGTGGGGTGCTGTTCCTGCGGGTGTTGCCCGCGTTGGTGATGGGGCCGTTGGCCGGGTGGGTCGCGGACCGGCTCGACCGGCGCTGGACGATGATCGTCGGCGACCTGATCCGGGCCGCGTTCTTCCTCACCATCCCGCTCGTGGGCACGCTGACCTGGCTGTTGATCGCTACCGTGCTGATCGAGGTGGTCAGCCTGATCTGGGGCCCGGCCAAGGACGCCAGCGTGCCGAACCTGGTGCCCCGGCATCGCCTGGAAGCAGCGAACCAGCTCAGCCTGATCACGACGTACGGGTCGGCGCTTCCGGCGGCGGCGATCTTCACGGCGATCACACTCGTCACCCGCGGCCTGGGCGATTTCTCGATCGACCTGGCCGTCTACGTGAATGCGGCCACGTTCCTCGTCTCCGGTCTCGCGATCGTCTCCATCGGCGAGATCGGCCGCTCGGGAACGCATGAGCACGAGGAACACCCGACGCTGTGGCGGACGATGGTCGAGGGCTGGGCCTACGTCACCGGTACGCCGGTGATCCGCGGTCTCGTCGTCGGCATCTCCGGGGCGCGGTCTTCGGTGGACTGGCGCTCGGTATGGGGTTCGCGCCGAGGTTGTTCTCCGGGTTGTCCAGGCGCAGGTTGTTCGCCGCCGGGCTGGTCGGCTCCGGTATCGGTCTGGCCGGGCTGGCGCTGGTCCAGCAGATCGAGATCGCCAGCATGATCGCCGTGGTGCTCGGGTTCTGCGCAGGTGCTTCCTGGGTCTCCGGCTACACCCTGCTCGGCCTCGAGGTGCCCGACAACGTCCGTGGCCGGACCTTCGCATTCGTCCAGTCGGCGGTCCGGACCGTGCTCGCGGTCACCCTGGCCGTGGCGCCCTTCATCGCCGGAGCCATCGGCCGACGTACGTGGTCCATCGGTGATCGCTCGGTCAGCTACAACGGCGCGGCCCTCACCATGCTGATCTCGGCCGTCCTGGCCGGCGTGATCGGACTGATCGCGTGGCGGCAGATGGACGACCGCCCGGGGGTTCCGTTCTGGCGCGACCTGCGCCGCAGCTTCGGCAAGAGCCCGGGCGTCTACCCGACGACGGGACTGTTCATCGCGCTCGAAGGCGGCGAGGGTGCGGGCAAGTCGACCCAGTCCGCCCTGCTGGTGGATTGGCTGGAGGAGCGCGGTCAGCAGGTCCTACTCACCCGGGAGCCGGGCGCGACCGACCTCGGCAAGACGCTCCGCAAGATCGTGCTCGACCCGGCCACCGGCGACATCTCGCACCGCGCCGAGGCGCTCATCTACGCCGCGGACAAGGCCGAACACGTGGACTCGGTGATCAAGCCCGCGCTGAAGGCCGGTGCCGTCGTCATCACCGACCGGTACGTCGATTCCGCGCTCGCCTACCAGGGATCGGGCCGGGACCTGGATCTCGACGACGTCGAGCGGGTGAACCGCTGGGCCACCGACGACCTCCGCCCGAACCTGACCATCCTGCTGGACCTGCCGCCGAAGCGCGGTCTCGGCCGGTTCGAGGAGCGGGACCGGATCGAGGCCCAGTCGCAGGACTTCCACGAGCGGGTCCGGACCGCGTTCCTGGAGTTGGCGGCCGCTGAGCCGCAGCACTACCTGGTCCTCGACGCGACCCAGGAACGCGAGCAGATCGCCCTGCAGATCCAGGCCCGCTTGCTACCGATGCTGCCGAAGGTGGGGCTATGACTGTCTGGGACGACCTGGTCGGGCAGGAGCCCGCGGTCGCAGTACTGAAGAAGGCTGTGGACGGAGCCGCGGCGCGGCAGCGGGGCGAGAGTGGCACGGCGACGGCCGGGATGACACATGCCTGGTTGATCACCGGTCCGCCCGGATCGGGCCGATCGAATGCGGGCCGGGCCTTCGCGGCCGCGCTGCAATGTGAGAACCAGGGCTGTGGTGAATGTGCCGTCTGCCGTACTGCGCTGAACGGCGCGCACCCGGACGTCTCCTTGATCCGCACCGAACTGCTGTCCATCCGGGTCAGCGAGATCCGCGAACTGGTCCGCCGGGCCGCGATGAGCCCGACCCAGGGACGCTGGCAGGTGATGGTCGTCGAGGATGCCGACCGGCTCACCGAACAGGCCGCGGACGCCCTGCTGAAGAGCATCGAGGAGCCGGCTCCACGCACCGTCTGGGTGTTGTGCGCCCCGACGGTGGAGGACGTCGTGCCGACGATCCGCTCCCGCTGCCGCTTGCTCGTACTGCGGACTCCGCCGGTGCACGCGGTCGCCGAGATGCTGACCCGCCAGGCCGGGGTGGACCCCGAGCTGGCCGGGTTCGCGGCGCGAGCGGCGCAGGGTCACATCGGCCGGGCCAAGGCGCTGGCGCGGGACGAGGAGGTCCGGGCCCGACGTACCAAGGTGCTGGAGGTTCCGTTCGCGCTCCGCGACATCGGCGCCTGCCTGAACGCGGCCCAGCAACTCGTCGAGGCCGCCAGGGACGAGGCCAAGGCCAGCGCCGCGCAGGTGGACGAGAAGGAGCGTGCGGAGCTCGAGCAGGCGCTAGGGGTCGGCACCAAGGGCGCGAAGCCCCGGGAGGCGGCCGCGGCGGTCAAGGAGCTCGAGGAGCAGCAGAAGGCGCGAGCCAAACGCTGGGAGCGGGACGTTCTCGACCGCTCGCTGGTCGACCTGCTCGCGCTCTACCGCGATGTGCTGGTCGTGCAGACCGGCGCCGGCACCGAGCTGATCAACGCCGAGTTGCGCGGGCATATCGAGCAGTTGGCCGCCCGAACAACCCCGGAGCAGACGATTCACCGGATCGACGCCCTGAGCGGTTGCCGGGAGGCGATCGAGGGCAACGTGGCACCGCTGCTGGCGCTCGAGGCGATGACGATCGGCCTGTTCGAGGGCTGAGACGCGCGTCTGAGTTGCGGACACGGCTGTAACGAAGGTAGCGGCCGGGCCGATGAGGTGGCTGGCTGGACTGCCCGGCCACCACTGTCTCCTGCCCCGGGGGAACAGTGTCCCGCCAGAAGGAACTGAATGACCCAACCTCCTCCGCCGATCCAACCTGCGCGGGCCCGCATGCCGTCCGCCGAATCCTGGCTGGAGGGCGTGCCGACGCCTGCGCAACGTCGGCTGGACCGCTTCGCCGTCGCGGCGTTCGTGGTCAGCCTGCCCGGGCTGGCGCCGATCGCGGCGGTGCTGGCGGTGATCGGGCTGCGGCGGATCCACCTGGCCGCCAGCCGCGGCCGGGCGCTGGCCTACGGTGCGCTGGCGATCAGCGGCTTGTGGGTGATCGCGATCGCGGTGGCCGCCGCGCTCGTCCTGTCCGGCGAGAAGCAGGCGGGCATCGGGCGGTCCGTCGCGATCGGGCAGGTGGCGGTCCAGCAGTGTTTCGACGCCGATCTGGAGGCGGAGACGATGCGGGTGGTCAGGATCGCCGACTGCGCCGCGGAGCACTCCGGTGAGGCCTATGCCAAGGTCAAGGCCAGTTTGACCGGGCTGTCGACGGAGAAGAAGGTCGCCGCGGCGACCCAGGAATGTGCGACGGCTTTCCAGCAGTTCGTCGGCAAGTGGTACGAGCAGTCATCGCTGGACATGTACTACGTCGTGCTGGAAGATCGTGCTGTTGCTAATGGCAACGTCCTGTGCATGCTCGGACAGCCCGGCGAGAAACTGACCGGTTCTATGCGCGGGTCACAGCGCTAGGGGGATCGCCTTGACCTACCCGCCTCAACCGCCGGATCCGAATCGGCCACAGGACACGCCCAGGAACTTCCCGACCTACACCCGCCCCGACCAACCGCAGCAACCGCCGCCGCAGCAGCAGCCGCAACCCTGGCAGGCTCCGCAGCAGCCGCCGCGGCAGGACTCGCCGTACGGACGGTCCGAGACCCGGTACGACGGACCGCAGGGACCGCCGCCCGGGGCACCACAGCCGCCGTTCGTCCCGCCGTACCAGGTGCCGCCGCAGGGCGCGCAGTACCCGGGCCATCCGCAGTACCCGCAGCCGCAGTACGGGTATGGCTATCCCGGCGACTCGCAGTACAAGACCAACGGGCTGGCGATCGCGGCGCTCGCCACCGGGCTGGGCAGCATCTTGTTCGCGATCGCCGCGCCGGTCGCGATCGGCCTGGGCATCGCCGCGTTGGTGCAGATCAAGCGCCGGCGCGAAGGCGGTACCGCGCAGGCCGTGGTTGGTTTGGTCGCCGGCAGCGCGGTCAGTGTGCTCTGGTCGATCCTCCTGGTCGCGGTGATCGCGACCGGCGTGACCGATGACGACTACGGCACGACGGACACCCCGATCTCCGCGCCGACCTTCGGCACGCCGACGACCTACATCGACGAACTGGTCATCGGCGAGTGCTACGACGAGAGCGGCGGAGAAGACGAGGTCGAACTGGTCGACTGCGGCTCGCCGCACGAGGCCGAACTCTTCGCGATGGTGATCCTGCCGCCCAGGACGTGGCCGGGTGAGAAGGAGGTCCGCAAGGAGTCCCAGGCCGCCTGTGACAAGGCGTTTCTGCCGTACGTCGGCATCGCGGCGACCTCTTCCGTCCTCGACTCCGTGGTCTGGTACCCCGAGGAGGACGCCTGGTCGAGTGGGGATCGCGAGGTCTTCTGTACGGCCTACGGCGCCGACGGTGACGACCTGACCGGCAGCGTCAAAGGCACCAAGCGCTGAATCCGCCACTGCGGCGGATTGTGTGCGATGCCCTAGTCTGGCCGCGTGGGCATGGTGATGGCTGTGTCGTTCGAGCGGTACGGACGGCTCTACTACCTCGACCCCGGCCCGCATCGACCGCGGGTCGGGGAAAAAGTGCTGGTCCCGACCGACGACGGGCCGGAGGTCGCCGAGTGTGTCTGGGCGCCGCAGGTGGTGACCGAGGAGATCGGTGGGCTGCCGCTGTGTGAGGGCATCGCGACGACGGCCGATCTGGACCGCGACGAGCAGAACCGTCAGCGCCGGGCCGATGCCAGGCTGACCGCCAAGCGGCTGATCCGCGAGCACGGGCTGCCGATGAAGGTGGTCGGCATCGACTTCGTGGACCGCCGGGCGGATGTCGACCAGCTGGTCATCATCTACTTCTCCGCGCCGCACCGGGTGGATTTCCGCGAGTTGGTGCGGGATCTCGCCCGCGGGCTGCGGGCGCGGATCGAGCTGCGTCAGGTGGGCGCGCGGGACGAGGCGAGGTTGCAGGGCGGGATCGGCCCGTGCGGGCGCGATCTGTGCTGCGCGACCTTCCTGAAGGACTTCGAGCCGGTCAGCGTCCGGATGGCGAAGGACCAGGACCTGCCGCTGAATCCGTTGAAGATCTCCGGTGCCTGTGGGCGGCTGATGTGCTGCCTGAAGTACGAGCACCCGCTCTACCAGGAGTTCAACGCGAAGGCGCCGGCCACTGGTACTCCGGTCGAGACGCCGGCGGGTGATGGGGTCGTCGTCGGGCACAACGTCCCGAGCGACACGGTCGTGGTCCGCCTGGCAGCCTCGGGCCGCCGCTGCGCCTGCAGCCGCGCCGACGTGTGCTCCCCCCGCCAGCAGTACGAAGCCTCCAGCACCACCACCCCGGACGCACCACCCACCGAAGACCTCACCTTGCTCGAGCGCAGTGAGCTGTCCCCAGCAGCTGAGCCGATCTCGCGAGCCGAGCCGGCAGGTCCGGCCTCGCCGCCTGCGGCGGCGACCGAGGATGGCGGTTCCACTGAGCAAGCCGCTCGCTCCGCGCAGCCTGCGG
>Ga0193742_1001333_pt1 | contig 14962 bp, 11 predicted proteins | sample L2c1metaG_FD_165511 | JGI IMG/M metagenome (GOLD analysis project Ga0193742, IMG submission 165511) | Soil microbial communities from a riparian zone of the East river system, Colorado, United States - L2c1 | ecosystem: Environmental > Terrestrial > Soil > Riparian zone | place: USA: East River... | reverse complement strand
CCCCGGAAAACCCGTCGACCGATTCAAATGCACGGTCGCCGGCGAAATTCCATGTGCCAAGGAAATCGCGCAAGCTCTGCTGGCTGGCCGTGGGCGCCTTGTCCATCAGGTGTTCGATCGGGCTTGCACCTTCGCGCAGGCTCTCCACCGTGTGCTGCGCGAAGTAGCCGATGCGGGTGTCCTTGTGCCCGGCGCGCTCGCCAGAGAGCGGAATCAATTCCCCGACAAGTGATTTCACCAGCGTGGATTTGCCCGCGCCGTTGGGACCAAGCAAGCCAAGGCGGTCACCCGCTTCCAGCCCGAAGCCGACGTTTGACAGCACGATGCGGTCGCCATACCCGGCGTCCACTTCTTCCAGCCGCAGCATCGAGGTCGGCACGCGGTCGGGGTCGGCGAACTGGAAGCGGAATGCGCGGTCGGCGCGTACGGCTTCGGTGCCGGCAAGCTTTTCCAGGCGCTTCATGCGCGACTGCGCCTGCTTGGCCTTGCTGGCCTTGGCCTTGAAACGGTCGACGAAGCTCTGCAGGTGCGCGCGCTCGGCCTGCTCGCGGTCATGGGCGATCTGCTGCTGGCGCAACTGTTCGGCGCGCAGGCGCTCGAAGGCCGAGTAATTGCCGGTGTAGAGCTTCGCCTTGCCATCGTGCAGGTGCATCGTGTGCGTGATCACCCCGTCCAGGAACTCGCGATCGTGGGAAATGATCAAGAGCGTGCCCTGGTAGCGGCGCAACCATTCCTCAAGCCACAGTACCGCGTCGAGGTCCAGGTGGTTGGTGGGTTCGTCCAGCAGCAGCAGGTCCGATGGCGCCATCAGCGCGCGGGCCAGGTTCAGGCGCACGCGCCAGCCGCCGGAGAACGAGGCCACGGCGCGTTCGTGCGTCTCGGCCGGGAAGCCCAGGCCATGCAACAACCGGCCCGCACGGGCGCGGGCATCGTAGCCGTTCAGTTCTTCGATGCGGTGATGGGCCGCGGCCACGCCATCCATGTCGTCGGCGTCCAGGGCGTCGCTTTCGGCCTTCAGCGCCGCGGCTATCTCCACATCGCCGCCGAGCACGTATTCGATGGCCGGATCGGGCAGTGCCGGAGTTTCCTGCTCGACCGAGGCCATGAGCGCCTTGCCGGGCATGTCCAGCTCGCCCGAGTCGGCCTCGATCTCGCCCTTCAAGGCGGCGAACAGGCTGGACTTGCCGCAGCCATTGCGCCCGATCACGCCCAGGCGCCAGCCGCTTTGCAATGTAAGGTCAATGTCCGAGAGCAGCAGGCGGCTGCCCCGGCGAAGAGCGAAACGTCGGAACGAAATCATGCTTGGAAGTCCAGCCGGCAGGCAATCGGCCACCGGCAAAAGCGCCATGATAGCGGCTCGTCGTCACGAATCGATGCAATCGACATGGCGCGGGCGCCTGGCATCTGCTAAAACGACGTCGGGAAAGGGGATACCATCAACATGAAGAACACCACCACTATTCTGGCCCTGGCCGCGGCACTGCTCATGGCAGGACCGACCGTCGCCCGTGCCGACAGCCTGCTGATGAAGCGCGTGCAGCAGGAAAAAGGCATGAACCTGCCGAAGAAAGGCATGAGCATGGCCCAGGTGGAGCGCCAGTTCGGCGCCCCCACCGCCAAGCTCGACCCCCGCGGCGGTGACACGCCCAAGCATCCGGTCATCCACCGCTGGGAATATCCCGGGTACATCGTGTACTTCGAGCGCAGCCACGTGGTGCATACGGTGCTCAACACCCCGGCAGGCAACAACACCAACCCGGCGGCGGCGAAGTAAGCCGCCCTAAGTCGCCCGCCTGACCGGCGGGCGACGGCACGCTACAATCGGCGGCCCCGACATGGCCCGCCCGCGATGACCCCCAAGTTCCGCCTTCCCGCCGAATGGGAACCCCAGTCGGCCGTGCTGATTGCCTGGCCGCACGCGGGCACCGACTGGGCCGAACGGCTGGCCGGGGTCGAAACCACCTATGTGGCCCTGGCCGCGGCGGTGACCCGTTTCGAGCCCCTGGTGATCGTGGTCGCCAACGAGGCGGTCAAGGCCCGTGCCATTGAACTCCTCGCCGGGGCGGGTGTGGACATGGGCAAGCTGCGCCTGGTCGAGCGCGACTACGACGACACCTGGCTGCGCGATTCAGGCCCGATCACCCTGCTCGACGACACAGGCGGCGCCCAGCTCACCGATTTCCGCTTCACCGGATGGGGCGGAAAGTTCGGCGCCGAACGTGACGACGCCCTGGTGGCCGGACTGGTACACGATGGCGTGTTCGGCAAGGCGAGCCACCGGCGCATCGACTGGGCGCTGGAGGGCGGCGGCATCGAGAGCGACGGCGAAGGCACCGTGCTCACCACCTGGAAGTGCCTGGCCCAGCGCCATCCCGGGCAACCGCGCGAGGAAATGACCCAGCTCCTGCGCGAAGGATTGTCGGCCGATCGCATCCTGTGGCTGGACTCCGGCTACCTGGAAGGCGACGACACCGACGCCCATATCGATACCCTCGCCCGCTTCGCCCCGGGCCATCGCATCGTCTTCCAGGCTTGCGACGACCGCAACGACCCCCATTTCAATGAACTGCAAAGCATGGCCGATGAACTGGCCACGCTGCGCACGATGGATGGCAAGCCCTACGCGCTGTATGCGCTGCCATGGGCGAAACCGATCCTTGACGAAGGGCGGCGGCTCGCCGCTTCCTATGCCAACTACCTCATCGTCAACGGTGCGGTGCTGGTACCGGCCTATGGCGACGCCGTCGATGACGACGCCGCCCGCATCATCGGCGAGGCCTACCCTGGCCGCGCCGTGGTGCAGGTGCCGTGCCGCCCGTTGATCTGGCAGAACGGCAGCCTGCACTGCATCACCATGCAGCTGCCCGCCGCGCTTGGAAACGACCACGCATGAAGAAGAAGACGCTGAAAATCGCCCTGCTGCAGGAAACCAACCACGGCAGCCGCGATGCCAACCTCGATGCCATCGAAGCGGGGTTGCGTGAAGCCGCACGCGCCGGCGTCGAACTGGTGCTGCTGCAGGAGCTGCACAACGGCCCCTATTTCTGCCAGAACGAAAGCGTGGACACCTTCGACCTGGCCGAGACCATCCCCGGTCCCGGCACCGATCGCATCGGCAAGCTCGCCGGGGAACTCAAGCTCGTGGTGGTGGCATCGATCTTCGAGAAGCGTGCCACGGGCCTGTACCACAACACGGCGGTGGTGTTCGACCGTTCGGCGGCAATCGCCGGCCGTTACCGCAAGATGCACATCCCCGACGACCCAGCCTTCTACGAGAAGTTCTACTTCACCCCGGGCGATCTGGGTTTCGATCCGATCGAAACCTCCGTCGGCAAGCTGGGCGTGCTGGTGTGCTGGGACCAGTGGTATCCGGAAGCTGCGCGCCTGATGGCGCTCGCAGGCGCGGAGCTACTGCTTTACCCCACCGCCATCGGCTGGGACCCGAGCGATGACGATGCTGAGAAATCCCGCCAGCGCGAAGCGTGGATCACCGTGCAGCGCGGCCATGCCGTGGCCAATGGTTTGCCGCTGCTGGCAGTCAACCGCACAGGCTTTGAACCCGACACAGCCAACGTCGGCAACGGCATCCAGTTCTGGGGCTCGAGCTTCGTCGCCGGCCCCCAGGGCGAATTCCTGGCCCAGGCCCGCACCGAGGGGCGTGAGTTGCTGGTGGTGGACATCGACATGGAGCGCAGTGAGACCGTCCGCCGCATCTGGCCGTTCCTGCGCGACCGCCGCATCGACGCCTACGGCGACCTCACCAAGCGTTTCCGCGACTAAGGCCGCCGATGACCATCCCAGAACCCACCGCCCTGCCCACAGCGCTCGACGGCCAGCCGATCGAACGGATCACGCGCGACGGTGTGGAGTACGTCTTGCTGGGCACCGCGCATGTGTCGCGCGCCTCGGTAGAGGCGGTGGAAGCCCTGCTGGCGCATGAGAGCTTCGACGCCGTGGCGATCGAGCTGTGCGACAGCCGCGCGGCCAGCGTGCGCGACCCGGAAGCCTTCAAGCGCATGGACCTGTTCGAAGTGATTCGCCAGGGCAAGGCAGGCATGGTCGCGGCGAGCCTGGTGTTGTCCTCGTTCCAGCGTCGCATGGCCTCGCGCTACGGCATCGAGCCGGGCGCCGAGATGAAGGCGGCCATGCAAGGCGGGTACGCACGCAACCTGCCGGTGTGGCTGGTGGATCGCGAAGTGGGTACCACGCTCAAGCGCGCCTGGCGCAGCGTCGGCTTCTGGCAGCGTTTCGGCCTGATGGGCGGCCTGATGGCCAGTGTCTTCGACAAGGACGAAATCGCCGAAGAGGACATCGAAAACCTCAAGCAGAACGATATCCTGGAAAGCGCCTTCAGCGATTTCGCCAAGGGATCGCAACCGCTGTATCGCGCGCTGATCGGCGAACGGGATGAATACATGGCCGCGCGCCTGCGCGAAGCGTCCATGCGGGCGCCCGGCGTGCAGCGCGTACTGGTGGTGATCGGCGCCGGCCATCTGAAGGGATTGGTCGAGCAACTAAAGAGCCAGCAGCAGGATCCCGCCACGCTCGCCGACGAGCTGGCCGTCGTGCCGCCGGCAGCGCGCTGGCCGAAATATCTTGCCGTAGGCCTGGTGCTGGCCGTGTTCGGTTTGATTGCCTACGCCTTCACCCGCAATACCGCCGTGGGCTTTGCCGCGCTGCGCAGCTGGGTCCTGTTCACCGGTTGCCTGGCTGCGGTGGGCGCTTTTGCCGCAGGGGGACATCCCCTGAGCGCGCTGGCCGCGTTCATCGCTGCCCCGCTCAAACCCTTCCGCCCGGGTATTCCCGCCGGCGGCATCAGCGCCATGACCGAAGCCTGGGTGCGCAAGCCACGCGTGGGCGACTTCGAGACACTGGCCAACGATGTCTCGCACTGGAAGGGCTGGTGGACCAATCGCGTGGCGCGGACACTGCTGAACTTCTTCTTCGTCAGCCTGGGCACCCTGGCCGGGGAATACCTTGCCGGGTTCCACATCGTCAAGTCGCTACTGTAGAAAACTAAGGATTGTCGGCCGTCCGGACCGCCCCCTATAATCAACGAGTTTTTAATCCCGGTCTCAGGCCGGTCTGACGGGAACCTTTCGATGAAGCGATTGCAAGTGCTTGGCCTGGCCGTGACGGCCGCCCTCCTGGCGGTCAGCTCCGCGCATGCCGCGGGCGACAAGGCCAACGGCCGCAGCCTGGTGTACACGTGTGCCGGCTGCCATGGTGTTCCCGGCTACGAGAACGTCTACCCTACCTACCACGTGCCGCGGATCGCCGGCCAGAACGAGCAGTACATCATCAGCGCTCTGCACGAGTACAAATCCGGCGACCGCAAGCACCCGACCATGGGCGCACAGGCGCAGAGCATGTCCGACCAGGAAATCGAGGACATCGCCGCTTACCTTTCCAGCATCACCAAGTAAAGCGCCAAGGACCCAAGCATGAATCGTTCGATCAGTCTGCTCGTCGCTGGCGTTGCCCTCGCCGTTTCAGTCCAGGCGTCCGCCGCCGGTGACATCGAAAAGGGAAAGGCGAAAGTCGCCACCTGCGTGGCCTGTCACGGCCAGGATGGCAATTCCATCGATCCGCAATACCCCCGCCTGGCCGGCCAGTACGCCGACTACCTCGCCATGGCCCTGCACGAATACAAGGATGGCCGCCGCGGCAATGCCGTCATGAAAACCTTCGCGGCCCAGCTATCGGACGAAGACATCAACGATGTCTCGGCCTACTTCGGCTCGCTGCCGACCAAGCTTGACGACCTGCATAACCATATCCAGGGTGCGCAGTAAGCGCACGCCGGTATCGCGCAAGGCGCCTGTGATCACACAGCCGCTGACGCACCCTTAGCCGAACCCGCGTAGTAGGGATTTTCCCCTGCCGCGTGGTCGGTGGCGTCGCGCACCTCGGTCACTTCCGGCACCCGCGCGCGCAGGGTTTTCTCCACGCCCTGTTTGAGGGTGACGTCCACCATGCCGCAGCCGTGGCAGCCTCCGCCGAACTGCAATACCACCACGCCCTCGGCGGTGACTTCCTTCAGGCTGATACGTCCGCCATGCGAGGCCACCATCGGGTTGATTTCGGTGGCCACCACATACTGCACGCGCTCGACCAGCCCTGCGCCCTCGCCGGGCATCTCGCCCTTGATGCGGGGAGCGCGGATGTTCAACTGGCCACCGGTGGCATTGGTTTCGAAATCGATGCTGGCAGGATCCAGCCAGCGCACGCTTGCGCCTTCCACGTAAAGATGGAAGCCCTCGCACTCGACGGTCCACTCATCGCCGGTAAGTTCGGAAGGTTCGCAAAATTCGAGATCGCAGGTGGCCGAAGGGGTGCCGGCATCGACCACGCGCAAGCGGATGCCGAGGCCTTCGATGTCCTGCTGCGCAATGAGCCGTCGGAAATGGACCTGCGCACGTTCAGTGATGTCGATCATGGGAACTCCGTGCCGCCGTGGGGAGCCGGCGGGGATACCTGACCATTTTAGTACGGATTCGATCCGGGCGCACGCCAAGTGCTTTACTTTTCACGGCCGACCTTCGACCCTTTGCGCCTCACTCGCCAATCGGGAACCTTCCATGTCGATCACCCAGCTCGCCGAAGCCTCCTGCCAGCCGCGCAAGGGTGCCGCCGACGCGCTCGACGACAACACGGTATCGACGTACCTTGCCGACCTCCCCGGCTGGCAGAAGACCGCCGATGGCAAAGCCATCGTCAAGGATTTCCCTTTCAGCGACTTCCACCACACCCTGGGCTTCATCAACGCGGTGGGCTTCATGGCCAACACGCAGGACCATCATCCGGACCTGGAAGCCGGCTACGGGCATTGCAGGCTGCTGTGGTCCACCCACGACGTGGGCGGCCTGTCGCTGAACGATTTCATCTGCGCCGCCCGCGTCGAACGCCTGCTCGCCGGTTGACATGGGCTCGACCTCGCGTCGTGTCCTGGCGGCTGCCTTGTTCCTCGCGGCCGCAGCCCTGGCGCTCACCCTGCTGCCTGGGCTTTCGACCTGGCTGACCTGGCGGGAACTGGCGCAAACGGCCCAGGCCGACGCCGCCAGCTGGAGCCGCCAGGCTTCGCCCTGGCACTGGACCATCCGCCGTCCCGAAGACCTCGTCGCCGGCCGCGTTTTCGGCGAAGTCAGCCAGGCGACGAGCCCCGACGGCCTGGTGCTGCGCAGCGAAGAGAGCTCGCCTTTCGAGATGGGACTGCCGCTGGCACGGACGGCCGACCTGACGCACGCGGGCCGGCTGCATATCCAGATGAAGCCCGAAGCGCCCGTATCGGTGCAATTGGTGGTCCGCGAGCGCCTGGACGGGCCGGCGTTTGTCAGCGATGCCGTTTTCGGCGCAACGGACCTGGCGCTGGACGCGCCATTGCTCAGCTGGACGGCCGATGGGCGTCCATCGATGCCACCGACACGGGCGGCGATGCTCCGGCTACGCCTGCAACTGCAACCAGGCAAGTCGGTGGTTTTCTCCGGCGCATCGCTCGAACCGATAGCACCGGTAGCCCGGCCCATGCCCGGCACGCCTGCACGCACCCGTTCGCTGGGCGCATGGATCGACGACGCCGGCCACCTGGATGCTCGGCAGATCCCCTGGCTGGTCCCGACGGCGAGCCTGCGCGCGGAAACCCTCCTGCACTGGCGCGACCGCGCCCGCGACGCCATTCCAGCCGCCATCGTCGGCAGCGGCGCACCTCATCCGGGCCTCCCCGCCTGGGCCAGCCAGCGGCTCGCGGCCGTTCTGGTCATCTTTTACGTGCTGGGGCTGATCTGGCTCTGGCGCCGCCCGCCCACGCGACTGGGGCTACGCGCCGGCCTTGAAACCGGGGGCCTGCTGGCAGGTCCCCTGTGGCTGGTGGCCGGGCTTCATTTCGGCACGGCCGACATTCCATTGCCTGCCGTCGCCTGCGTCGCGGCGCTCGCATTCGGGGCCTTGCTGGCCTGGCGCGACCGGCACGCACCCTACGGATTGCGGCCGGCCAACGGTGCGGAACGATGGCTTACGCCGTTCCTGTTGCTACCGGTGGCCATCGTGCTTGCGATGGGGGCGGAGCGCGCCTGGACAGCGCCGGACCAACTGCGCGTGCTCACCTACATTGCCTGGGCTTTCGTCCAGCAATGGCTGCTGCTCTCGCTGGTGGGCCGCCGGCTCCACCGGCTCCTGCCCCCCGCGGCGGCAATGTTCGTCACCGCGCTGGCTTTCGCCCTGCTGCACACGCCCAATGGGGCGCTGATGCAGATGTGCTTCATCGGTGAACTGTGGTGGGCCTGGTGCTACTACCGCGGGCGGTCGCTGGTACCGATCGCGGTCGCCCACGCCGCCTGTGCCTTGGTGCTCGAGGCTGGCCTCGCCGGTGGCTCATACCTCCGGTCGCTGGAAGTCAGCGCGCGGTTTTTCCTCTAGGCCGGCCGCTGAGCTTGTCCAGGAAGTCCTTCAGTTCGTCAGGAAGGGGGGCTGAGAACCCATAGGCCCGGCCGTCCAATTCGAAGGACATATGCGAGGCGTGCAGGAACATCCGCTTCAGGCCCTTCTTACGGAAACGCTGGTTGGCCTCGGCGTCGCCGTATTTCGGATCGCCCGCCAGCGGATGCCCCACATGCGCCGCGTGTACGCGGATCTGGTGCGTACGTCCGGTGCCCAGGGTCGCTTCCATCAGCCGGGAGCCTGGATATTGCTCGACCTCGCGGAAAAAAGTGAGCGACGGCTTGCCGTTATCGGACACTCTTACCATCCGCTCTCCGCCCTGCAGGATCGATTTCTGCAACGGCGCGTTGACATCGAACTTCGCCCGCGAGGGCGCGCCGGTCATCAGGCACAGGTACTGCTTGGTCACCTCGCCCCCGCGGATCAGGGCCTGCAGGCCCGTCAGTGCGGGCCGGGTACGGGCAAACACCAGCACGCCGCTGGTATCGCGGTCCAGGCGGTGGACCAGTTCCAGTGATTCCTTTGGCCGGGCGGCGCGCAGCAATTCGATGGCGCCATGGCTCACCCCGCTACCGCCATGGCTGGCCACCCCGGGTGGTTTGTCGATCACAAGGAAGTGCTTGTCCTCGAAGATCACGGCTTCGGCGACCTCGGCCACCTGCCCGGCTGGGGCCACGCCCGACTCCCTTTCGGCCACGCGAACGGGGGGAATGCGCAGCATGTCGCCGGCCGCCAGGCGGGTATCGGGCTTGGCGCGCTTGCCGTTCACGCGCACCTGGCCTGTACGCAGGATGCGGTAGATCAGGCTCTTCGGGACCCCCTTCAGGATCGTCGTCAGGGCATTGTCGATACGCTGGCCATCGCGCTCGGCGCCGACCTCCAGCTGTCGCACGCCGTGCGAGCCATCTTGGGAAGTTACCGTCTGCATTGAAAAAATCCGAATTAGATAGGATACTCGACCAGCGCTACGTAGCGCCGAAGGGCTCGCCCCTGCGGCAATACGCCCGCCCGTCACGCCGGCGAGGATTGCGTCGGCAGGCCATCAGTCAGGCGGCCGGTCGCCATTCCCTTTCATCGTAACGGTTCGGGTCGCGGTTGTCCGGTGCCTTGTCAGGTATGGACTTGATCGTGCGTTGGCGCTAAATGCCAAGAATCACGCCGGAGCCAGCGACGGCCCCGGACTTTTGCCGCTTTACCGCTGCGGCGCGATCCCCGGCAGGCCGCCATGTGGCGCCACCGAGGCACGCGACGCGCGGCAAGCCAAGGAACCCACAATGAAACGTATGTTGATCAACGCGACTCAGAGTTGCGCGTGGCCATCGTCGATGGCCAGAACCTCTACGATCTCGACATCGAGATCCCCTCCCGCGAACAGAAAAAAGCCAATATTTACAAGGGCCGCATCACGCGGGTCGAGCCCTCCCTGGAAGCCTGCTTCATCGACTATGGCGCCGAGCGCCATGGCTTCCTGCCCCTGAAGGAAATTGCCCGGGAGTATTTCAACCCCCAGGCAGAGGGCAAGTCCAACATCCGGGACCTCCTGCGCGAAGGCCAGGAAATCATCGTCCAGGTCGAGAAAGAAGAACGTGGCAACAAGGGTGCCGCCCTCACCACGTTCATCAGCCTGGCCGGCCGCTACATGGTGTTGATGCCCAACAACCCCCGTGCCGGCGGCGTCTCCCGCCGCATCGAGGGTGAGGACCGCCAGGCCCTCAAGGAAGCCATGGACCACCTGGCCGTTCCCGACGACGTCGGCCTGATCGTCCGCACCGCCGGCATGGGCCGCGACGCGGAAGAGCTGCAGTGGGACCTGGACTACCTCCTGCAGCTGTGGAAGGCGATCTCCGCCGCCGCCAGCAGCCAGAAGGCCCCCTTCCTGATCTACCAGGAATCGAAGCTTTTCATCCGGGCGCTTCGCGACTACCTGCGTAACGACATCGGCGAGATCCTCATCGACGAAGAATCCCTCTTCAACGATGCGCGCGAATTCGTTCAGCAGGTCATGCCCAATAACCTGCGCAAGCTCAAGCTCTACCAGGATCCCACCCCGCTGTTCTCGCGCTACCAGATCGAAACCCAGATCGAGAACATCTTCGCCCGCAGCGTACGCCTGCCCTCCGGCGGCTCGATCGTGATCGACCAGACCGAAGCCCTGACCGCCGTGGACATCAACTCGTCCAAGGCCACCAAGGGTTCGGACATCGAGGAAACGGCGTTCAACACCAACTGCGAAGCGGCGGTGGAAATCGCCCGCCAGCTGCGCATCCGCGACGCCGGCGGCCTGATTGTCATCGACTTCATCGACATGGACAGCCCGCGCCACCAGCGCGACGTGGAAGAGAAGCTCAAGGATGCCCTGAAGAACGATCGCGCCCGCGTGCAGATCGGCCGCATCTCGCGCTTCGGCCTGCTGGAAATGTCCCGCCAGCGCCTGCGCCCGAGCCTGGGCGAAGCCACCCAGATCGTCTGCCCGCGCTGCGAGGGCCACGGCCACATCCGCAGCGTGGAGTCGCTCGCACTCTCCACCCTACGCCTGATCGAAGAACATGCCATGAAGGAAAACACCGGCCAGGTGCTGGTGCAGGCGCCGGCAGCGGTGGCCAACTTCATGCTGAACGAAAAACGCGCGTCTATCGTCGAAATCGAGCTGCGCCACAGCGTGCACGTGGTGGTGGTAGCCGACGAACAGCTCGAAACCCCGCACATCGAGATCCAGCGCATCCGCGAAGCGGACATGGGCGAGCACAGCAAGCCCAGCTATGAGCGCACCGTCACCGTTGAAGCCGCAGCGCTGCCCAAGATGGGCCAGGCCCTGGGTAGCGGCGAGCAGCCGCTGGTCAGCGGCGTGGTCCCGGCGACGCCGGCACCCGTGCGCGAGGATCTGCCCGAGGCCGCTTCCGTCCCGTCGGCGCCCGCGACGCGTCCCGCCAGGCCACGCGCTTCCACGCCGGTGCCGGCCACCGGTGGCGGCGTACTCTCCCGCATCCTCGGCTGGTTCCGTCCGGCCCCCGCGGCACCTGTCCAGCCCGAGCGTGAAGCGCGCCAGGCGCGCGGCGAGCGTGGTGAGCGCGGCAGCCGCCAGGGCTCCGAACGCCGCGACGGTCGTAGCGGCCAGGGCGCCAATCGCCAGGGTGGCGGCGGTCAACGCCAGCAACCGCGCCGTGAAGGCAGCGGCACGAAAGAGGCCTCCGGCGCCAACGCCGGCCGCCAGCAGCCCCAGCAACAGGGCCGTAACAAGCAGCAGCCCCGGCCCGATGCCGCCGCACCCCGTGAAGGGCGCCAGCCGCAGGCAGGTGGCCGCGGCAACAACGCCGGTCGCCAGGGTCCGATGGAAGGCCCGAAGGACGATCCGCGCAAGCAGCAAGCCGTTGCCGAGAAGTCCGAGCGTCCGGCGCAGCCACCCCGTCAGCCCCGCGGCGACAAGCCTGCGGCGCCCGGCAGCACGGACGACGTCCAGCTGAAGGTCGCCTCGGTCCCCGGACAGGACGCCGGCGACACCGTGGTCACCCAGGACGTGACGGCCACACAAGCGCCGTCGGGCTCCGAGGACGCGAAGGATGCCGAGAGCGGCCAGCGTCGCCGTCGTGGTCGCCGCGGTGGCCGTCGCCGCCGTCGCCAGGATGACACCCAGGCCGGTGCCGTCGCAGGTGCGTTCGATACCGACCAGGACGAGGACGATACCGACGGTGACGACGCCGCTACCACGCCGGTGGTTACCGTGGAAGAAACGGCCGTCCGTGCGTTCCGTGCCAATGAGCCGGCGCTGGAAGCCGAGCCCGGCGCCGAACGGCCGACACACCCTGACTTCCCAGCGCCCGTCCTGCAGACTGCGGGCGACGCACCGGTGTCCGTGGCGGAGCCTACGCCGCAGCACCACACCACGAACGCCTTCAACCTGCCGCCGTTACCGCCGCTGCCGGACCTCCCGCCCGTGGCGGCACCGGAACGCGGCATTTCCGCGGAGCACGAGGGTGTTTCCATTCCCATGGCCCCCGCTCCCTCGCCGATTGTCGAGGCCACGCATGGCCGGTCGGAGGCCATCCCGCCCTCGCAGGCGGTACAGCACGCCGATGTAGCGAAGCCAGAAGTGATCGAACCCCGCGAGCGTAGTGACCGCGCAGATGCCGACGTGGACGCCGCGGCACTGGCCGCACGCATCCCGGAGCCGACGCCTGGACCTGTCGCTGCGCCCGCGCCGGTTGCTCCGCCTGCCCCCGTCGCTGCAACGACGCCGGTTGTCACGCCTGCGCCGGTTGCCGCCCCTGCACCGGTTGCCACGCACGCTGCCGCGGAACCCGCCACTTCGCCACTTGCCGACGAAGCTCCCGCCGAACCTGCTCCCTCGACGCCGTGGATCAGCCCAAGGCAGGGCGACCTGCTCGGTCGCTCCTCGGCAACTGCAGCACCTACCGGCGAAACCGACGCCAACAGGCGGGCCGCACCGTCGACGGCCAGCACGCCGGGCCACTCCGCACAACCCACGCTGATGCCCGAGCGCCATGCAGGGGAAGACGCCGAGGACACCGAGGGCAAGAGGGACGAACCGCCTCTTCCCCGTGCCCAGGGCGACGATCCCCGCCATTAAGGCAGGCGAACACAAAAAACCCGCCAGTTGGCGGGTTTTTTGTGGCTCTTTCGATGAACGGGGCGACTAGCTACCCACGTGGTGGTTGCTGGTGTCGAGCAAGGAATGCACCGTCATCATGTGGGCCAGCCCCACGATGTGGTCGACACGCAGTTTTTCCATCAATCGCTGCTTATAGGTACTTACTGTCTTTGGACTGAGGTTCAACCGCTCGCCAATGGCCGTGAGCGGCATGCCGCGCACCAGCATCATCGCTACTTCCATCTCGCGGCTGGAAAGGGCATCGAACGGTGAATCGGTGCCATCGAGCGTGGCCAGGGCGAGCTGCTGGGCCACGGCGGGGGCGAGATAGCGGCGCCCCTGGGCGACCTGGCGGATGGCGGTGAGGAGTTCGGCGGCCGAACAACCCTTGGTAAGGTAGCCCAGTGCACCGGCGTCGAGCAGGCGCTTGGGAAAGCGCGCGTCATCAACGACCGTCAGGATCACCACGTGGGTGCGGAGCTTGGCGCGGATCACACGCTCGGTCAGTTCCACGCCACTCATGCCCGGCATGTGGACATCGACCAGGGCGATCTCGGGCTGCAGGTTGCGAATCAGGCGCAAGCCTTCCTCCGCGGTGCCGGCCTCGCCCTGTACGCGCATGTCCGGCTGTTGTTGCAGGATCATCTTGAAGCCGGTGCGAACCAGCTCGTGATCGTCAATGAGGATGATGTTGATCATGAAATCCTTCCTGGATGCTTCGTCCCTGAGGCGCCAACGCGGATCATGGGTGGATCCGACTCGTGATCCTACAATGCCAGATTCCTTTGAAGGTGCGCCACCGCGCAGTCATTGATCCCTTGCAAGCTGAAAGCGTTTTCTCAATAGCCGAATGAGCAATCAAGTGAAACAAAGCAAGGAATTCTCTCTTTCTCCACATCGGATTACGTCCTGCAGTAATCGCTGAAAAGCAAGATCACAGTCGAGCCAGATCGTTCCGTATCGATGACGACGTTTATCCTACAAACATTTCGGGCTTTGACGGGCTACTACGCCAATCCGACATCGAATGCTTACGAACGATATGACAAACGTCGTGACAGCCCGTGGATGAGCCCCTGCCCATGGTGTGCCCGGAGTCGGAATCGAACCGACAAAGTCTTTCGACTGAGGGATTTTAAGTCCCTTGCGTTTACCAGTTTCGCCATCCGGGCCAAAAAAGAAGGCGCTACCAGCATACGCTGGAGCGCCTTTGAATCGAGCGATGGAGGCCTGGGTCGGAATCGAACCGGCGTACGCGGATTTGCAGTCCGCTGCATGACCACTCTGCCACCAGGCCATCGCTGTTGCGCATCGCCGAGAGGGTATCCTCACGGCCTTTAAAAAACAAAACCCCGGGGACCCGAGGTTTTGATTCGAATATGGAGCGGGAAACGAGACTCGAACTCGCGACCCCGACCTTGGCAAGGTCGTGCTCTACCAACTGAGCTATTCCCGCGTCGAAGTCCCGCTATTCTAGATGAAAGCGACCATGTGTCAACCATCTTGCAGCAACTTTTTCAGGTGTCTTCGCGGGCCCGGCGGTCGTCTCGCAGGCTCGGCCAGGCCGCGCGCAGGTAGCCCAGGCCCGACCAGATGGTCAGCACGCCGGCCACCACCAGCAACGCCTCGCCGATGTGGTACAGCCGCAAGGTTTCCGCATCGTGCTGCAACAGCAACACCACCAGGGCGATGATCTGGGCCACCGTCTTGACCTTGCCGATGAAGGCCACCTTGACCTTGCCGTGCTCGCCGATCTGCGCCATCCACTCGCGCAGCGCCGACACACTGATCTCGCGGCCGACGATGATCGCGGCCGTCACCGCCATCAGGATGCCCGACCAATTCCCCAGCGGGCCATCGGTGGCGGTGACGGCCGCGATCATCGTCGGCCGCGAGATCAGTGTGTCGGCGCTGCGCGAG